>ERZ779729.289-NODE-289-length-54639-cov-20.186007_pt1 | contig 54639 bp, 60 predicted proteins | sample MGYA00511072_ERZ779729 | MGnify/ENA primary metagenome ERZ779729 (study PRJEB29588, sample SAMEA2156675) | human gut metagenome | biome: human gut; feature: human-associated habitat; material: faeces | place: Denmark | collected 2008/2010 ...
GGTTCAGTAGGTTCTTGAGCAGTCTGAGACATATCATTTCTAACAGAGAATTTACCACCGTCATACTGTACAGGACAGACCTTCATAACACAATCTTGACAAATATCAAGTTCTTGCATTATAATACCTAAACCATTCTGATCCATAACAAGAATTGGGGTAGTAATTCTGTTGGTGTCTGTGATTTTCTCACAAATGTCACAAGTGTGTTGAATTTTAACCATTTTAATCATCTCCTTTGAATTCTTCAAAACATTTATCGCTGCAAAAGTCATACCATTTGTCGCCTAATTTGCGAGCAAGCCAACCTTTGTCTTTCAACTTAGCTTGACTGCCTTTATAATCAGGCTTTGCTTTGAATTTGAAATCTACTTTCTTTTCGCATAAATCACATTTACAGTGAAGTATGCCACCGGTTCCAAATTCAGGATTCCAAGTTACTTCTTTCATTTAATACCTCCATAGAAATTTATAAAATCTTCAATAAGGTCTGTCTTATTGAGATTTGACTTGTGAATAATCTGGTCAACTGTACCCTGTGCAATCAAATAATAATATGTACAGAAGTGATTTTGACCTGTTCTGTATATTCTGCGCTTTGCTTGATCCATATCACCCCAGTTATGGGTTTCTGAATAGAATATACATTTATGCGCTTTAATCAAAGTAATACCAAGAGATGCTGTTTGTAAATTACCAACAAATATCTTGATTTTGGGATTATTCTCGAATTCTTGTACCTTATCAAAACGGTCTTTTACTGAACCATTTATACCTGTGCAAATATCTTTATATTTATTAATAAAATATTCATACTCTTTTGTATACTTAACGAATAATACAACCTTCTCGCCATTATCAAGAATATCTGAAATTAATTGTTCACAATCATTACGTTTGGGAGAAGCATATTCTACGCTTCCTGTTATCTGTTGAGCTTCACAAATTCTTTCAAGTGCTTTCTTGTCTGACGCATATACTCCATCGAGTTGTATCAATTGACTCACATCTGGATGAACAGGAATTACAATATCTTCCCATTCAGGCATATCAATAAAGTCTGTTATTTTACCAAAGATAGTATATGGAGAGATGAGCTGCATTAATTCATATGTTCTACCTGCACCGCCATTTGTTATATATCTTGCTTTGAACTGTGCTGCGGTAAGACCATTCCAAATTTGAGGACCTGTACAAGTAAGTATTCCAAATAAATCCATCAAATCACGTGTTATAGGTGTACCAGTTAAGCAAAGAGTGCATGTTGTTTTAACATATTTGGATATACATTTATGCGTTTTACTGCTGCAATTTTTGATTTTATGCGCCTCATCAAGTATCACTAAATCAAAGTTTGATACACTTTTTATGCTTAAAAACTGTTCATAATTTTTAATGCAAACAGCAGTCATAATATTCTCAGATACGAGCATGTCAAGATCTTCGTATCTTGTGTATGAAATATGAAATACTCTTGACAATTCGTATTCCCACATTGAGATCAAAGACTTAGGACAGACTATCAAAAGTCTTTTTGGTGAGAGTTCTTTTGCAATGTACAAAGCAGTAATTGTCTTCCCTAAGCCCATATCAAGAAACAAATTTGCTTTTGGGTGAAAGATTTCTGGAGTATTTTTATAATAGTCGATTATCTTTTTTACCCATGTTTTTTGGTAGTCATAAAGTTCCATTTAATTTTCCTCACATAATATATAATGCGTATTATGCAAAAATTTATGCTTTATTTTTAATATTTTCGAAATTTTTAAGCACAAAAAGTAAATTTTATGCATTAAGCGCGGGCGCTAACGTGCTAACACTTCCCGATACACGATCGTGCGTTATCTAACCGGAAAAGGCCCGTGAAAACTACGTGAAAATACATAAAACAATTACGAGCGATCGTGTATCGGGTTGTGTTATTGTGCACAACGCTTGCCCAGGTGCGCACACGTAAGGTATTATAAACTTAGCATAAAACATTCAATATTTGCTTTGAATAGAATGCTTAAACCCGTGTCATCTTTGTACTGGTCAATAAACCAAAATTGTTTGATATTTGCTTTTGCATTAACAATTAAAGCTGCACAAGTAGGACATGGAGAACTTGTACAAATCATAATTTTTGGTTTATCAAAATTCTCATTTTTAACTAAGCAATTTTGCTCTGCATGCGCACAACCAAATTTCGATACTTTCTCACACAAACAATTCTCTTGCTCAATAGGTCCTCCGTTAATTCCAATGGAGTATATTTGAGTAAAATCTTCCGATACTAAAATAGCTGCTACTTTATCCTTTTTGCATTTACTCAATTTCTGTAAATCAAGTAAATAATTCACTGTTGCCAATTCCTTTTCACTCAGATGCTTTACAACAAAATTTAATTCTGTATTATCTGTCCGCATTATTGTTTACCTCTAAACATTATTTTATACGTACGTATAAATATATTAATTAAAACGCGTTTAGGCTATCCTAAGATCGCGCCTATTGCGTTTTATATACAGGGCCCTTATATTTTATTACGTTTTATATAAAGGCCCTTAAACGCGATCTAAATGCTTCTATATATTATCGCACATATCCTTATAGAAACACCAGTTACACCACTTTTTTCTTTTAGGAAATTCGCCTGAAAGAATCTTTTGTTTGGTTTCTTGTACTCTATTCCATTCAACTTCACAATCATGCATACTTGGATTATACTGCACTTTGTTTACAATTCTTGAGTCAAAGAAAGGTTTGATATTGATATATGCAACATCTACATTCTTTGGATCAATATTGTTTTCAGTACAATAAATATACTTGTAAATCAAAAGCTGTCCTTCTTCAAAAATAGAGTCTACTGTTTTAGGTTTCTTAGTAACTTTATAATCTGCGATTATAATTTTGCCTTTGTCTTCAAATTCATCTCGCATAACTAAGTCAATATAACCTATAAAGTCATCTTTTTTGATTTCAAGTTCCTGGCCAAGTATAGTATTGATACCTTTTATCTTATCAGTATCGATTATAAGTCTTTCAAAGTATATTTTTCCAAGCTTATCTGAAATGTATTTTTGAGCTTCACACAAATATTTATGCGTTAAAAGTTTATAATTATACATTTCCTCAGACACATTTTGGAAGTCTTTTGTTATATTATAATACTCATCGTAGGAATTAGATAAATCAATGAACCCGTCATATTCACTCCAAAGTTCTAAAACTTTATGAATAGCACTTCCTAAATCTAAATTTGGATTAGACGGTTCTTTGATACCATCAATATACCTAAATTTGTATTTCATAGGACAGTCATTGTACAGTCTGTTCTGTGAAAAGCTGTAGTTGATTTCTTTGTCGTTAATTTTCATATTAGTTACCCTAAGTGTGCCATAATCTGAATTGCAATATAAATAAATGCTACCGATGCAATTATCATAGAGACAATTCCAAGTGCAGTTATCTCACAAGAAAACCCGATACACATAAGTGTTGTAAATACCATACATACTATTACTGCAATAATTGTAAATAATTTACTTTTGTCGGACATTTCAAGTTTTCTAAATCTTCTCCTCATTGCTATATGCCTCCACGTAATTTATTCTATATACAAACAAATATCTTGCAAAGAATTTCATCCACTTTACATAAAGTCTTTTGACTTTTGCAAGTGCTCTTACATTGAACTCAAACTCATCTTCCGTATCGAAATGACACCGGCTGATCGGTCTATCAAAGTACAAAATTATTACTGGAAGAGGTATAAGTTTTGTTACAAAATCATGTATATCTTCATTACTATAAACACAATGCTTTCTATACACTGGTCCATAGCAAAGCTCGCTTATAAATGACCTATCGAGAATAACATCTTGACCTTGTAAATGTAAATCTATTGCCTTTTGTAACTGAATCTTACAATTAGTATCTTTATCAGCATGTAATATTGTGGCAGTCTTAAACCTGCTTGCAAAATTACTTTTACCAGATTTATCTAAGCCTTCTAAAATGTAAATCATTTATTCTCCTCCCAACAATACACATAGTTTATTACTTCTTCAGCTCTTTCAGCTTGAAGCTGAGAAATATACATGCCTTTAATATACTTCTCAAACCGCTTTTTAGTGTAGCATTTATACTTATTCGCATGCATACAAAATTCACAATCAAAAAGTAAATCTATTTCGGTTTGTTCTTGAGTCATCTCATCTTTCAATAATGTGTAAATACCTTGACAGCAATAAAACATATATTTCTCAGTATTTAACCAATATTTATTACAATTTCTGTTTACATAATCCGCTACTGCCTTGTGTCTATGATCACTAAACAAATCTTTATCTACTATATAGTAGAGTTTATCGAATGTTTGGCGCATAAAAGATTTTAGTCTTTGCATAATTATAAACTTTTCCATCTTACGCTTGTTTCTTTTTGTCATAATAAATCTCCAAATTTGTTTATTAGCCGTCTTTTTATTGAGCGTTTTACTTCATATAATCTGCTCATTCCTATATTAAGTGATTTGGCAATGGCATCATCTGTCAAGCCTTTGATTTTATATCTTGCATATAATCCCATATTTTGCTCTGTCACCTTATCACTATCCATGAGCTGCTCAATATAATCAAGTATTGCCTTACATGTTGCAAGACTTTCTATCTCATATGTCTCACAAATTTTGGCATCTTCTGGAATATAGTCAGTCAAATCCTCTAACCTTGTATATGCTTTATATTTACGGATTATATAAAAACAGTTCTTTCTTGCAATTGACCACCATATTCTTGCATTATCATCAAATGATTTATCTTTTGCATAATTACCACGTTCTTTATAAGTTCGCAATAATATGTAAAACAATTCCGAAGCTATATCGATGTAATTATAGTTTGAGAATTGATTTGCCATTTTATTACTTATCTTTACAAATAAGAATGCATAAGCATCGTCTTTTGATAGTTCTTCTGAGTTCTCATTTTCAAGTAAAATTTTTTGATAGTTTTCGTCAGCACATTCAATTATCTTACCGTTCTGCAGCTTTATATATTTCATTTTCATCACCATGCAAATATATCAAAACATTCTTAAGTGAAGGCTTTTTGATTAGACAACTGCCAAAAGCATGGATAGTCATGTTTTCTAAATCTGCAATGATAACATTTTTAAAAAAGAACTCATCTCCTAAGTTTGTACCTTTTGATATAAATACTGGATTATATGACATAAAATTCTTTTGATATGCCATTGCAGTGTTTAACCAATATGACTCAAACTTCTCTGTCCATTCTTCAGGAATAGCTGAACTTAAATGCCAGTCTTCAATATCAAATGGGTCATTAAATAGCATTGAGCAATTAATATAAGTATATTCGTCAGCTCTTTTCTTCTTATTTTTAGCTTCCTGATTTCTGTATTTTCTATCAGGATTAATAAAGATACTGAGCATATCAAATTTCTTATATTCCCTTATCATTACAGGTATTTCAAAAGTATTTTGATCTTCGGTTTCCATTTCCATACTTTGTCCATATTTATCAATATAAATTAGTTTCATTCATCTTTCTCCTTTAACAGTAATTTTATTTCCATTTCGGACAGTAGCTTTATTTCTTCCGCCCATTTGGCTATCATTTCGTAACACTCGGCTCTGTAATCCCCCTCGAAAAACATGCGTATCTCGAAATCGCTTTGCTTAATTCCTGTATTCTGTCTGCATGTTCAAAATCGTGCATATTCACCCCAAGCGGATATTCCTTATACTCGCTCATTTTCTTTCTCCTTCTCGATACTTGCAATGATAATTTCTCTAAGAAAGTCAGAGATAGATATTTTCTTCTTTTCAGCAAGTCTATTAAGCTCAATTGCAATGGACATCTCAACATAAGATGAGACTCGAATACTTCTGGCGTCTTTGTTCATTTTGTTTACTCCTTAATAAAATTTTTATTTCGAAAATTAATTTATCGATTTATAATGTATTTAGGCTATCCTAAGATCGCGCCTATCGAAAATTTTATGTGACCTCGATAATTTATATAGGCCGTATATAAAACGCAATAGAGGCGATCATATCGCTTCTTAATATTTTAAGCGTCGCTTATATCTTTATCGATGGTATCTCTAAAACGTATGAACACTGGAAACTGCAAAGATTGTAAACCGGTATCTTTATTGCTAGTTATATCTTTGTACTTTACTTCAACAAGTTTGTGCAAAAAGGCTTCTTGCATTTCCCATATTTCATATCTTTGCTCATCAGTAAATCCTGAACCTACATAAACTGTGTTTGAACCCATTTTACAAACAAGCGCACCAAGAACTCCCTCGTACTTTCCAGTGCCTTCTTGAAAACCTATTACTTCGAGATCAATGGTATTGAATTTCTTGTACTTGAGCAATTCGGAAGTACGCTTGAATTGATACATACTATCACGGTTTATCATAATACCTTCCATCGAGCATTCATAGGCAAAATTTGAACAAACCTCAATTTGGCCAATATCATATCCTGCATAAAATACTGGTACTTCTTTCACATAGTTATACTTGTTCCATGGAATATTGTGCATTCTTTTAAGTCTTTCTCGATACTTTATATCGCAAGAGTCATTTGCCCACCACTTTGCAGGTATTATATCAAAAATGACAAATTTTAGATTTCTTTTAAGGGTAAAATCTCTTTGAGAAGTAGCAATGCCATTACCTATTCTGAATGCTTCATTATCAGTTAGTCCATTTATTTCTTTTAATCGTAATTCACCATCAAATGCATAGGTTTCTCCCATATATTTATTGATATTGCATAATTCCTCAATTATATGGTCTAATCCTAAGAATTCATGTCCAGTTCTCGAAATCAAATGGCCAGCAAAATACGTTGCTCTTGTACCATTTATTTTCTGGCTGATACTAAACCATTCACCATCTTTTATCATGCCAGGTTTATAAGTTTTTGCAAGTTGTACATTCCAATCATCAAACAACTTTGTGTCCATTCTGACCCTCCAATTCAAATACGTTATATACTTTATGATACCTATAAATACTTTCTTCAGAAAACCACATCATGTAATCACAAAGTTGATATTCAATATTAATACCTTCATTTATTATGAGTGCTTCAACCCAAACAGTATCATAATGTCTTTTTATTATAGATTTAACCAGTATATAACGATTGCTAAATCTGTCATCTGGATACTTAGCAGTCACTTTGAGTAAGTCACCGATATGAATATCTTTTGCTGTCAACATAATTTCACTCCTTATGAACTTTGACATAATCTTCAAAATTGAGAATATTGCCGACTGGTACGTTGTCAGTAGGCTGGTATATTTCTTCTTCATATTTTGCAGCATCCGCTATAGCTTGGCAAAATGCTGACAAAGGAATCTCATCACCAACTTGATGGTTAATTTGTTTGACAACATCCTCAAGTATTGAATAGATTTCTGAAAATACAAGTAACGGATCGCTCGTTTCTTCAGTACCAAGTTTTACTTCAACAAAGTGTTTGTTTGGCTCAGCATATGCCTTGATCATTATTTGCCTCCTTATGCTCAAATTGAAAACTTCCATCTGGCATTACAAGATAATCACAGTCTTTATCGTCGACTATCTTTACTTGTATATCTGGATTGAAACCCATACTTGGACCGTATTCAAACTCAAGTAGTTCTTTACAACCTTTGCAAATGCAAATGGTCTTAGCTAGGTCTTTCTTCATTTCCAGTCTTTGCCTCCAATTTCATGTATTCTGAAACCAGTTTCGCAATATCTAAAACAAACTTGTCATAAGGTATTACAGTATCGCTACCGCTATCTCTCAATGCACCATTCATGTAATCCGTAATAGCAAGTATCATAATTGCCATATCTGCAGCCATTTCATTATAACTCTCATTATCAGAGTTAATATCTACATCACCTTTATTCGCTTTGATTTCCAGCATATTTCCTCCTTGTAGCTTCGCCATCTTTAATGTGTTTTAATTTATTATGTTGTTCTAATCGAGTTCTTACTGCAAGAAACAGGTCATAGTCAATGTCTCTCAATTTCATAAGATTGAAATGTACATTTGTTTTACTAAAACCTGTTTTATTTGCAATTTCTCTAATCGTCATATCGTTAAATACTACCATATTACCTAAGTATACAGCGGTTTGCGTCGTCATGTTTATTGTCCTCACTAAAAGTAAGATCTTCAACTTTGATGAGTTGCAAGTGAAGTCTTATTGCATTCAATAGTTCTGAAATTGATACAACTTTTATAACAGACTCATTGTTATATTTGAAGTCATATATTGACCAGTCGATACGTTCTATTGTATAGTTATTATATTTACAAGTTTCATCGCGTTTAAGTTTCAATGCTTGCAAACAAAAGTCGTCAAATGAATTATTGTTTTTAAGTTTCTTAAGTGACATTATTTGCTCCTTTAGTCCAGACTGGACTACTCAAAGATTTTAATGTTAACCCAGACTATTTTGCAACAATCTGGGTTAACACTACAAAGGAAAACTTATGTGTTTTGAATGGTCACGATTTAGAAGGCACCATTATCATCGGACTCAGTGTCAAGTCCATCGGTTACATCAACCTCAGCCACATCTTCATCGAGATCTTCAATGATAGCTTGTTTCTTGGTTTTGCGAGGCTTAGCTTCTTCAAGGTAAGTCTTGCCTTCAGCTGCAGCCTTTTCAAGAGCTTCCATCTCAGCAAGCAACTTTGCTTTCTTTTCCTCGATAGTCATTTTCTTGCCGGTTGCTTTCTTAGGCTTGTTGGCCTCAGCCTCATCCGCTTGTCTCTTAGCTTCTGCATCAGCTTTAGCTTTGAGTTCATCAAACACAGTCTTATCCTCATCAGACAAAAAGTCTTTGATGTTACCAAGAGTAACCAGTCGAGAGACTCTCGGCGTAACTGTTCTGTGAGCGGTTTCATCGATCTCAACTTCAAACTCTTCACCATCATAGTCATTGAAATTGACCGTATGCCACATTTTGGGCGTACCAAGAGGTTTGAGGTTAATCCAATACGTCCCGGGTTTCACCGACTCTTTGTTGACTTTCTGGCAGTTAACTTTGAAAGTTTCACCATTAAACTCAACTGTGCCCTTTTCCTGCTCTTTGTTCACTACTACTTTAATCATTGTTTAGTCCTCCTGACTAATAGTTTATTTCAGTCTTCCGACTGTTGGTGTGAGAAATAAGAGTTGCACTCATTCTAAGCGGCTGTGTCTCACATATGCCTCAGTAAACAAAGTAGTAGTTATTTATTTACTGAGGACTAATCCGAAGGTGTATAAGCGTTATTCAACTGACCACATAATATATAATGCAGGTTTTCGATACGTTTGTGCTTTTATTTTACTTTTATTTTTGTGGCTGTTCAGGACTCATTTTCTATTTTTATAAATATTATAAGTTGGAAATATTCCAATTGATACGAAGTGAAACGAAGTATTTATTGGAAAGGTATCAATAATACGAAGTGAAACGGTTAGTCATTTCCAATGTCTCCTATCAATGAATTTATTGTATTTAACTGGCGAGAGCACATGCCGAGGTTTGCACCTGAGGAGTCGCATGCTATATATGCACATACGAGGTTTATGGACTTTTTGATCATTGTTAAGATATTCTCGATCTGTGCCGTTGTCTGGTATATTGTTAGATTAATACCGATTATGTCTTCGCAAAGATCTATACAAGTTTCTTGCGTAAGCTCATGGTTTTTGGCGGATTTTATTTTGTCGGTTAAATCATCGAATTTGTCTGTTAAGTCGTAGAGGTTATTTAGATAAGTGGTTAATTGTTTACCGGGTTTTGGTGTGAGTTTGGTTTGCATATTAAAAGTCCTCTCTAAGGTCGATATCTTCATCGCCTTCTCTGTATGGCTCTATTGAATACAGAATGCGCTGTGCAAAGTCATGGGATTCAATGAAATGTTCTAAATGTCTTGCATCCGCATCAAGAATATCGCGAGCTTTGATTATATCAATGAAACGTTCAAGAGAATAACCGGGTTCGTCAAGATATTTTACATAGTATTTTACTGTGAATTTTTGTAGTTTCATATGAGTGCCTCCCTTTGTAAATATAATTTTTATTAGATGGTTTATACGAAACTTGGTAGTTAGATAATATGCAATAGAGTGCTCTGAGACAAAGCAACAGTGCTTAAACTGGAGACAAATGGATCAAATAGCCTTACGCGTGCGCACCGAGCAAATATACAATAACACAACTAGCTACACGATCGCTCGTAATTGTTTTATGTTTTTCGAAAAATTTTTTTTTGAGTTTTTCGTCAACAAAACGGGCGATGGTGTATCGGGTTGTGTTATCTTGATACTGCGCGGCCGACTTCAATAATATAGAGTGCAACAACACGCTAACATAGACAAAGGTCGTTAGCGAGGGTTACCGCGTGATTGTGCCCGCACATAAAGGCAATTGCCCTTTTTGAGGCGTTTTGAAGTGCTATGCCCTAAAATTTTTCCGCGTACTCTCGGTAGATAGGAGCGCACTCTGCCATCGCAGTGTTACCGCGTGAAGGAGCGCGCGTATAAAGGCAATTGACGTCGTTCGTATTACTGCTACAAAGTAAAATAAAAGCGTTGTTGCTTTGACTCTGCACTTGCACAGGATCATTGCAACAACGCTTACTTAGTTAATCGTTATTAAGTTTTGCAATGTAAACATTGTACATTTCGTAGAGCAGTTCTTTGATTTCGTTTTCATCGAGTTCTTCAAATTCATAGACAGATTTTGCAAATGTTATTGGATTAGTCTTTTGCATTTGATCAATTGCCAGCGCTTTCCAGTTATCGAGTATTAAGTCAAAGCGTTTAATCGTATTTTGTTTTGTCAAGTACTCATCATAAAGTATTCTTGCAACATCATCGTCATATTGAAATTTCTGTTTCAAATGTTCCACAATATGATTAATATTGTGTAATGCAATTATGCAAGCATCATCACGCGTTTCATCGTTAGCCTCATTCTTGTAATAGTCAATTTGATCTACTGCTTGTTTGAGGTTACTGAGAATACTGTTAAGTGTAAGTGTACGATCTTTGTAAGCACTGATCTCGTCTTCATTGCGCCATTCGTCAGGCTTGCCAGGATATGAAGCAACGTAGATTACGAAGCGATCGTTGATCTCTGCAGCTATGCGTGTGTAGTCATCATAATTGTTATATTCGATCTTAAAAGTTAAAGTGTTGTTTTGTTTCATGTTACTGAAACCTCCGTTAATTTTATTTAATCATCGTAAATTGATATATTTTATATAATTTACAACTGATTATTTAATTATAAAAAATATTATTTGGTTATAACAAGATTAACGAACAATTATGCGATTATTCATCGTTAGCGCCGTTTTCGTTTATGCATTTATTCATCGTTACCTTCGTTTCTATTTATGCATTTATTCATCGTTAATTCCGTTAGCATCGCGACGTTGTTAGTCTCGTTTGCGTAGTTCGTTGCGACGTTTTCGTTCTCGTTCAAAAATAAAAATTGAGGGAGCTTTCGCTCCCTCGTTTCTTAGAACAAGTCTGCAATTGCGTTCAGGTCAATTTTGCTCCGGCTGTTAGACTTCGTAAGTTCTTCGCAAACTTCGTTTAATCTGCCTCCGTGAATTTTCTTCCAGTCCGCAACTCTCGTCCACCACTCGTTGCCGGCACCTTCTTTCGGCTCGACCTTCCATTTATGCTCGAGCGTTCTCGGTGCCTTCGTTTTCAATTCTTCCAGTTCAGGATATTTCGCCGTATTCAGCTTGTTCGTGAACACATAGTACTCATGGTATTTGTAGACACCGTTGAGTGTGCGTGCATGCCAGCTGCCGGTGGCTTCGTATTCTTTGCCGGTTTCGTTGTTGATGATTTTGCAATGAGTTCCATCGATAATTTTAACTTGATACATATAACACCTCGCATTGGATTAGTCGGTGGCATCGTTTTCGTCGCATATTGCTACTTGACTACTTGACGACATCGCATTATTAAGTTGTTAATATAATTTAATATTATTCAGCGACAGCTGACGAAATTTTATTATATTAATTTCAAGAATATTAAATTATTTATTTGATTTTTATAATTAAATAAATAAAAATAGTTGGCCCCGTCTCGTGAACGTTCCCTTTAGGGCTATATATGGATGACTGTGTGAGCGTCGTCGCATCGCTACACCACTATTAATTTCAATACAGCATTACCACACCATTACACTAATTAATACCGCACCATTGCACCGTTCTCAAGCCATCACTTACCAAAATAAAACGCCTATAGCCCGGGTCTCTCGAAAGTATCTTTGCTCAAATAAAATTTTTGTAAAAACAAAGCGCAAAAACGCTCGAGAGGGCGCATTATATATTATGAGCGGTCGTGATTATTAAATCTTCCGATTTGTATCTTTGCTTTCGTCCCGAGCAGAGTTTGAATAGTTTGTTTCGATACAACCGACCGCTCCTTATTTACATTTCAACAAGCTCTCGCAGCTTGACTAAAATAAATACTTTGCTTACTACCCAGGGCCTAACGGCTCAAAGGAGGTTCACCATGAATTACAATGAAGTTACGCAAACAACGCAGAGAGCTATCAAGAAAAATACTCAAAGGAGCATCTTTGCTAACAACTGGGAACTCTCAGCTAAACTTATTGGCGGCATAAGTATACCGGTAGATGTTATAAAGCATTTGAAAGGTGGACCTGAAACATTCTTAGAGCAGTCGAATCTATTTCCAGTAATAGTCGACCAGCTTGATATAGATGAGCTCTCGCTCGAGGATTGGATGATGGTATCGCACTTTGCTAATGGCATTGAGAATGCAAATACGCAGTCCGCGTCATTTGTTCGTGATACTGGCGGCGGTAAACCGGTCGATAGGAAAGAGATCAAGAATGATAACAATATCGCTCAGCTGACAGACGAGCAGTTAGATTATCTCTTGGATAATGCTGAGGTGCTAGATGAAGAGTAACATATTACCTCCCGGCATAAGGGATGATTCTCAAGAAAGTATCATTGATACTCCTAAGATTCAGTTAACTAAGGCGCAGTATGAGGCAGTCAAGGCCGACAAGGCGCGCAGAGATACTATTAACTCCTATTATAAGTATGTCTTGAAGTGCAGACCCGACCTTAGACCGACACACTTGCATGAGGTGCTCAGTACCAGAATACAGGACTTCTTAGAAAGACCTGGAAGGATAGACGGTACTGAGTTTTTGCTTATATCACTGCCGTTTCAGACTGGTAAGACTACTTGGGGCGCACAGTCCATACCAAGCTGGTATATGTTCAAGCATCCTGGAAGCAATTGTATAGTCATATCGTATTCAAGCAACTTTGCTATGAAGGCCTCGGCTGAGAACAAGCGTAAGATTGAGTGGAACATTGACATGTGGCCAGGTGCCAAGATCGGTAATAAGTGGACCAACGAGGAATTTGAGGTAATCTTCGATGAAAAGAAAAACATCAAAAGTACTTGTCTTTCTGCTACTATGTCTACTGTCAACGGTAATCCCGCTGATGTGGTTATAATTGACGACACTTGCCATGACAGTACTGAGGCAAATTCGGATACATTTAATACTACTCTTGAAGACAATTGGTTGTCAGTCGTGCGGTCGCGTGTCAAGGTTGGTGGAAAAGTAATCTTGATGCAAACTAGATGGAATATGAGAGATATCTTTGAAGTTATCAAAGGTGTTGAGGATCCGGCGGCTATTGAGATATTGAATATACCGTGTGAGTGTGTTGACGCAGAAAATGATCCGCTTGGCCGCGAGTTAGGTGACGGTCCATGCCCTGAGATAGGCAAAGGTAGAACGTGGGTACAGGCATTCAAGAAAGCGTACATACGCAAAGGCAATTTGCTAACTTGGGAGAACAACTATCAAGGTAACCCGACAATTGGGTCAGGCAACTTATTTACTGATAAGATGTTCAGATCCTGTGAATGGGGTAAGATAACCGACAAAGGACTTTTGCATCCAGATGGCAAGACTACAGTATGGCCAGTTATAGCACTGAGCATTGACGCAGCGCTCAAACATGAAGAGGATAATGACTTCAACGCACTTCAGGTATGGGCTAAATTGGAAGATGACTATTTTTTGTTACATGCAGAGAAAGGTCACTACTCATTTCCTCAGTTGCTTGAGAGGATAAACACATTGGGGTCCAGGTTTAAGTTAAATTACCACTACATCGAGGAAGCTGCAAATGGTGTTGCTGCCATAGATATGCTGAACGTGGCACAGGTTAAAGGTGTCATACCTGTTAAACCTGAAGGCGGTAAATATTCCAGAGCGATGGCGGTTACTTGGCTATTCCACAGCGGCAAAGTTTATTTTGACAAGACAGCAGATTATTATAATGAGTATGAAGCATCATTGAAAGCCTTCCCCAAAGGTACACATGATGATGACGTCGACGCAACTTCGCAAGCACTCAACCGGATGACTATGATATTAGCAGCTGAGTCGGTACCTAAAGAAGTTATTGCTAAAAGTAGGAACTGGACAGAGGACATGGTCGAGGATTATTTATCTGGTAGTGAGCAGGATAAAATAGCAATGCGGCAAGCTTGGGGTAATCCGCCATTCGATATAGGAAATTCAGAAGGTTTTGACCTAATGGGTATAGAGGCTTCTTGAGGTGGAATATGACATTTGATGAAATTATAACTAAATATACTATGAGTAAAAGTTCTGCTGATATCGAGATTGCTAAGATACCTCGCAGACAATCACTCTACAAGGGTGAGGGTAAGATTAAGAATAAAAAGACTGGTGTCGAGGTTCAGGCAGAGTGTCATCAAAATATTACTTTTGAACTCATTGAATCTCAGATCAGTAATACTGTACCCGAACCCATAGTAACTCCATTGATGGCTGAGGATGCCCAACGGGCGCTGCAAGCTACTTACTATTTAAGCCAGGCTATGAAAATGCAAGACGGCATTGCTATCAATGATAAAGCAGAGCGTGGTGTCTTGAAAAATGGTTATGGCTGGTATTTGATAGAATGGGACCAGTCGAAAGCAAGTAATTCTGGTTTTGGTGGACTCAAGCTTACTTATTATCCTGCCGGTAGTGTATACGTGCAACCTGGTATAACTGATTTCAAGGATGCCGAGTATGTTTTCTTAAAGAATATTGCTACTTGTGCCTCCATCAAACGACTGTATGGAGTAGATATGCCGCCAGACGGCGATGGTGTGGATGTTTGTACTATAATTACTTGCTACTATTTGAACGAAGATGGCGACTTGGCAAGAACGATATTTTCCGAAAATAGTATGGCTTTGATTTCTCAAGATAATTACTTTGAACTTCGCCGCGTTGTCAGATGTAAAGAGTGCGGCGAGGTAATTGTCAATCTCGATCAGCCGTGTCCGACATGTAATAGCGACGTCTTTGAATGGGCAATAATGGATGAGGAAATTGCTACTCAGGATATATATGAAGGCAATATGGAAGAGAACGCTCGGTTGAGGGCGGAAGCTCGAGCTAAGGGTGAACCCGATAATCCATATGCTGGTCTTGAGAAAATCGTGTCAAAAGGCGATAGGCTTCCTTCGTATCACATACGTGAGCTACCAGTTGTAATGCGTGTAAGCATATCTGCAGATGATTCTATATATGGTATATCAGACATTGATATGATTGCTCAGAATCAAGATACCCTTAATAGGATTACGACAAAAGAACAAGAAAATATCTTGAAAGCTGGGTCGTTTGTAACCTATCCTCAAGGTACTAAAATTCCTTCTGATGACAGTACTTTGAAATTGGTACCAATACAAGATCCTCGGATGATTCAAGCATTTTCTGTGCAAACAATACAAGCAAATATGCAGCAAGATGACATATTTGCAACAAGAATGTATCAGTACGGTAGAGCAACTCTTGGTATAACTGAGAGTTATCAAGGTAAAAAGGATACAACAGCAACGTCAGGTAAAGCAAAGCAACTTGCAGCGGCGCAATCTGCCGGTAGGCTTGAGAGTAAACAGCGTATGAAGGTTCAAGCCTACTCTGAGATTTATAGAAAACAGTTTAAGTTTTTGCTTGCATATGCAGATAAAACTCAGCACTATGTTAAATTTTCAGATGAAGGTGATATCTTGCAGATGCAGTTCAATAGGTATTTATTTTTGAAAAAGAATAAAGAAACTAATCAACTGTATTGGGATGATAACTTCGTTATCGAAGCTGACAATGCATCGCTGTTTGGAAATAAGCAAGAGATGTGGGAAACTATGACTGCTCAGTTCATGTCTGGTTCTATTGGTAATCCAGCAGATTCGAACGTTTTAAAATTATACTGGTCTATTATGAAGCAATTGCAATTCCCGTTTGCTGCTGCAATAAATCAGAATATTACAGAACGCGAGCAAGATCTAGATCCTGCGGTTAAAGCATTTTTGTTCAATCATCCAGATATTTTGGATAGAGTTGCTCAGATGATGGCAGCAGAGCAATCTAGCCAAGGACAAACTCCGAGTGCACCATCCCAAGCAAGTCAGATAACCGCTGGTAAAGCTAAAACTGGTCAGAATGCTAATGAGAAACCTGAACCCGCTAATCCTGTTCCACCTGCTGCACGTACTGAATTTGGAGGTGAACAATGCTCAGAGTGAAGAACAATGATATTTATTTCGCTAGAGGTGAGACTTCAACTTTGAAGTTCGAATTTTGGACAAAAGAAGGTACTCCGTATATACTTCCAGCTAATCAAACTAATAGTAATCTTGCGTCTTATGCTGACGTATATACTGATGGTGATTATGCAAAAGTGGAGTATGAACCAAGTAAATCAGAACCTGCATATAGATTAGGAAAAAATGTCGTAATTGATTTTAGGAATGGCATATCTCAATATAATATTGATAAAATATATATGCGATTCTGTTCAAGCGTTGCATGTGCGTTATATGTTACAATACACGGTTTATCGGGTGTTCGAGAAGCAGCTATAAATCCCGGAGAAACGGTATTAAGCTTTGATATTACTGGTTTAGCAAGTAGCGGTAAATTAATCACTTCTATAGATATTTCGATTAATCCAAATGATACAAGTGTACCACTACTTTGCTGGTTGTATGGTATAGAATTGCGATATAAGCAGGATGATACGCTATCTAAACCATTAATATTGAATGCATATAAATCTGGTACAATTGGTAAAGATTTACAAAAAGCTACAGAATTTCCAACTATTGCATTTACTGTTAGATCTGGTAGTTATGATTCGATTGTACTTGAGAAATATTTGAATCTAAAAGCTCCGCCCATGTATGGTGGTGATAGTGATTATGCTGCTGGTGGTTATAATAAGTTTACAACAGATAAAATAATGGAAACTAATTCAACCTCTGTATCAGATTCTCAAGTAATTGCAGATGTTAATCGTGGTATTTATAGAGTATATCATAGTTTAGATTCTTATGGTAAAGATATTTATCAGCAAGTAATTTTGTTAGCAAATGGGTATAAAGTTGTGCCATATGTATTTAATGTGGTTGTAGTTTTGAATTTTGAAGATACTGAAATGCTTGAAGCAAAAACTTATATTTATGATGTTATTGCTTATGAAGGCATTACAAAAGGTCCTCAAGTGTTTCAAAGTTCATTCAAAGGGTTTCCTTATAGTAGCGTATCGTGGAAAAAAGAGCTAATCCAGCCTCATAAACTTGTTATGGAGGATACAAATAATGCTTAATCCTTTGACAACCATATTGTTAGATCAAATGATTCAAGAGAAAACCTCAGTAGGATTAGCAAGTTCTGATGACACTGTTGTTACTGGATTAGCCAGTTCAGAAGAAGTTACTATATCCGCTCTTGTTAAATTGGATGCAACAGTATTTCTTGATGTAGATTGTTGCTCTCATAAAAAACAAGATAGTTATGATCCGCGAATAAACTTATCAGATAAAACCGTTGTAGGTGCAATAAATCAGTTGGTTGGTATAACTGATTTAATAAATCAAACTATAACAAATTTATCAGCTGAGTTAAAAGCTGAAATAGATAAAAAATTAAATAAACGTACAACAGATGGTAGAAGTGCTGCATATATTGTTGAGGGCGATAACCAAGCTTTGATTATGGTTGAAATACCTGAAGTACCGTTATCACTTGTTAGACGAAATGCACAGGGACAGATATTTACAGCTGCTCCTACTAATTACCAGCACGCTGCAAACAAAGGTTATGTTGATAACGTTGCAGTACAAGTTTTAGATGATGCTAAGTCTTATACAGATCAAATGATAATTGAGCATACAGGTATTCAATACGAAATTTTGGAGGAACAAAATAATGGCTGATATGGTAGCAAAATCAGTAAGGTTAATGGATACAGAAGTTAGGCTTTATCCGAGAGTAAAATTAGAAGATATAGTTAAATCTGTAACTGCAGATGGAACTGAAACAGTAGTAAAATTAGTAGAACAGAGTAATAATGAAAATATTGTATATGGTACTAAATTTACTGGCGGATTACTGCAGCAAGCTACCATTACTTATTCCGAATCATTAAAAGGCAGTACTATTCCAGTACGTACTGCTGGCGGTATGCTACTGGTAGAAAATCCGTCTTCCGATACACCGCAAGCTGCCGTGAATTTATTATACGCTAATACTACTTATGGCCGTCTTGGCGCAGGCAATGATTGGACTGGTTTGAATAGATTTGGAGCAGAAAAAATTTCTGTGCATGCTACAGATAACTCCGTTTATATGAAACTTGTTGAACATGGTTTCTTGCTTAAAACCGGTTCGTCAAGCGAGGAATATTTTGTAGAGTTGCCAAATGATGCTGGTACACTTACTACTGAAACAGCATTAAATTCGTCTGCAGCATCTACGTTATCTTCTGCAAAATCTTATACTGATACACAGATTAATACAAAGCTTTCTTCTGCTTTGAAATATAAAGGTTCTAAAGATACTTATGCAGACCTTCCTAAAACTGGAAACCAAGTAGGTGATGTTTGGAACGTTGCAGTTGCATATGGTAATGCACATGCAGGCACCAACTGGGCATGGAGCGGTACTGTTTGGGACCCTCTTGGTGGTACTATTGACCTTACTAACTATGTTACTATGCCGACTGCGAGTACCGTTGCTGGTAAAATTATAGTATCAGCAACTACTAATGGCAGGATAATTACTGCAACAGATTATACTATAGTTGCAATGACTGCGGGCAGTCATTCTGCTACACATATTCCTACAGCACAGTCAGTATACGATTTTGTTAACCGTAAAATTTCAGGAAGTATCTGGGATTCTACCAAAGTAGTGTATGCTAAGACAAGTGATACCAATACTTCTTGGGCAGTCGCTACTCCTCATATATTGGTTAGCGAGACAGATGACTCTGGTCATATACTGGCACGTGAAGGATATATGATAGATAATATAAATTTATCTGGGACTAATGATCATATACCGACGTCTAAAGTAGTTTCTGATGCTATTGATGGTCCAATTGGTGTTTTGCAAAGTAGTAAATTGGATAAGAAAGTTACTGCTGGTGAATATGCATATGTGCATAATAGTGCTACACAAACCGAATATAAATTATATGGTGGATTATCCTCAACTATTCCTGGTGGTGCAATTCCTTATACAGATCCAGCTGGTCATCTTGCGGCTACGGCTATTGCGGCAACATTTGTTGCACCGAGTCTAACAAATGTTGGTGTGTCTGTTCCAGATTCTGCATTGCAACAGGTTGTAACTGGTGATATTTTGAAATCTCTTGTTAGTAATATTAATGGTGCGTTAAACCAGGTTAATAACTGGATGATTACTTATGAAGAAGTTTCTTAAAATAATGCCTTAGTAAAAATAAGTATAAAATTTAATAAAATTCTTGTAAAATTTAGCATAAACGCCTCACATAAATGCATTATATATTATGTGAGGCGTAAATTATGGCAGATAAATGGGTAAGATTAAAATCGAATGGAAACATATTATATCCAAGGACGCGGTCTACGCTTCTTCAGTGGGGTGGACCAAATATTGCGGAAAGTGCTCCACCGTTAGATACTGCATTGTGTGATGAATTATCTGCAAACCGGTTCGCTGAAATGCCAACTGCTAATTTTGTATTCGAACAATCTTCAAATGCTGGTAGTAGTTGGACTACGTATGATGCTGATGGTTATTCATTAGTTACGACTTCTACATCAACAGTACGGAATACAAATATTGTTGGTAATCAATCAGTAAGTAATTGGCATAGATTTACTATTGATGTTCAATATCATTTTTATGGCGAAATTCGTAAATTTTTATTTTATATTAGTACAGCGGGAGCCGCGGGTTGTAGAGTAAAAATTGAAGGTTCTACTTTTGCTACTCCAGATACATTTGTTCAAATTGCAGATGCTCCGATCGGTGGCTGGAGTGGATGGAATGTCATTAATGTAAGTATTACAGCTGGTAATTCAGAAGTTGGATACTATTATAAAAAGTTAAGATTTACGTTTTCTCAAACTGGTATACTCGATAGTAATTATAATTCATGCTTGTATGTATATAAAATGCGTGTTTATTGCGCAAATTGTTGGAGCGCTCCAGGACATTTTGCATTACAAAATAGAACATATTATTTATCAAACGGCGAACAGAGACAACAGTATTCTATACGATTTGAGGCTGGCAAAAAATTATACGGTACTGCTTCAAATGCTGATTTAGCTAATAATTCATTGAAGTTAAATAACAAAGCAGATGCTTATTATTTGAATTATCAGAATCTTACAAATAAGCCTACTTTGAAATTAGTTGCTTGCTCATATGATGCCGGAGTATCAAATGGTGCTACCGCTAATCCTTACATAAATACTGTTTTTGATGGAGCAGTTTCGAGCAGCATTCAGTTATATAGTAGTGGATTAACCGTACAATCAGATTCAGCAGGTAAAGTTACAATTGAACCAAGTATGGCTCCAAGTATATTTGCTGCAGATACTACTACTGCAACAGTTCCGGGATTTTCAACCAATCCGTATTTAAGAGTATATTATGGCGGAAAATATAATACCGGTCCAAGATTAAAAAGTGGTAACGGTATTCAGTTACAAGCAGATAGTTCTAATAATATTACTATAACATCTACATTAGATGGTATTGTTAATCTTAGTAATCCATCATATACTTTGTATACATTATCTACTGGTATATACAGAGTCAGTTCAAGTGTTACTAAATTGTATTATAATGGTACATCTGATACAAGCGTATATGTATCATTGAATTTATCTCAACCTGCTTATTTAGTAGTTACACATACTAAAGGCGGTTGTGAATGGGTGTTATACTATCAGAAAACGAGTGGTGTAATACCGTCGATTCTTTGGGGTTATGGTTCATCTAGTACTGGATATTATTTCGAAAATAGTATGCCTGAAAAAAGTGGTACTATTCTTGCTGGTTATGCAGATACTACAGTTCTTGGTGGGATAAAACTTGGGTATATTAATACCGATTCGAAACGTGCTGTAATCTTAGATTCAAATTATAAAGCATATACAGATGTCGGCGTTAATGTGAATTATTCCGCTTTGGGCAGTGTATTTGGCAGCGGAACTGGTGGCATGGTTAGAATAAACGATACTGCGAATAATAATAGATATTTATTTATTTTTGGCGAAACTGGTGCTATGTCAGATGGCGCAAGTTCTACTTGGAATTATCCATCAGCAATAACACAGGCACCACCATCAATAATAAATTTTTCATTTACTGAAGTTGCGAATGTATCTCCTGCGCAATGGCAAAATGCTGTGATTATAACTAGTAAATCTACTACAGCATGTACTATTAGAAATAATTGTTCTGTTACTTGTAAATTTAGTTTCGTGGGTATGGCGAGGTGGTAATATGAAAAATAAGACTTTTGCTAAACCGCTTGAAGAAAAAGATTTTGTAGCATATGATGAATGGTCTGAATGGTGTAATCAAAATCAATATGAGATTATTGAAGGCGATACTAATTATTATTGTAAAAAAATAGATACTACAAAATCTGATATTGAAGGTAAGATAATAAGCTTGAAACACCAGCTAACAGATTTAGATTATAAAACTAATAAATATCTTGAGGGTGAATTAACTAAAGAGGAATGGGAAATAGTTATTGCAATCAGAAAAGATTATAGAAATCAAATCAATAAATTGGAGGAAAAATTAAATGGCTTATCCTAATTATGGTTATAATAGCTATGGATATGTTCCAAACTATGCTCCAGGATATGTGCAACCTCAATATGCAACAAATCCATATCAGAATATGCAACAGCCACAACAGGCACAAGCTATTCCAAATACTGTAATTCCTCCGACAACCAATAAGAGACTCTGCATTAGTCAAGATGATGCAATGAGTAGACAAGTCGAAAATAATAGTAGCTATGTTTACTTTGACCAAAATAAAGATATAATGTATGAAGTGAATACGGATGCTTGGGGAAAGAAAGCTTGTAATGTATATAGCTTAGCAGTATATAAAAACATTGAAACTGCAGAAATACCTAAAGAATCTTTTGACGACTTGTCTAGAAGGATAAGCCGACTCGAAGATAAAATTAAATCTATGGAGGTAAATGCTAATGCCCAGTATGATGGCCAACGGAATACCGATGCCGGTAAATCCACAAATGCAGCAGTTAATGAACCAGATACAGCAAGCCAAAAGCTGTCGGAATCAGGTTTGAAGACTTTGACGAAAGAGAACTTTGTATGACTGTGAACATGCTTTATTCCGATTATTGTGAGGTGAATAAACCGTATGTATCTCCTGAAAGAGAATGTCACTATTACGTAGAATTGGCTAAAGCCTTTCTTGAAGATGATGACGGTCCCGAACCTTCTGAGAAACTTGCGCTTTACTATTATTGTATCGCGGAAGATGAGTAATTATCGGTACTATAACAGAAATCCAGCAAATAATCACATTAATGATTGTGTCTGTAGAGCAATAAGTAATTGTACCGGTTTATCATATGGCGCAGTTGATAGATTGCTTGCTACTACGGCCAAGGATAATGAGTGTGAAAAACTCTGTGTTTGCTGTTATGATAAATTACTTAAACGATTGGGCTACAAGAAACGTTACTGTAATAATGATGAGACTGTCGCAGATATTTCAATGAAGTACAAAAATTATAGAGTCATAATTAGAATAAAAGCTCATTTGACTTCTTCAATTTATGGCAAGATTGAGGATACTTGGGATTGTTCAGATTATTTTGTCGATTGTTTCTGGTTAGTTCAGTAAATATTATACAGGCTGATGAGGCCTGTATAATTTTTATAAAAATTCTTGTAAAAATTAGCATAATATGTATTTTTTCGTGCATTATATTTATTAGAGGGCTGCAAATGAGACTCCACTCAAACTCGCCCCAAAAGGAGATTTATTTATGTTAAAAGAACAAGGCGAAAACACTGAAGGAACAGTGGCTGTGCCGCCGGCAGCAACGGAAGAAACTATTACTAAAATTGTGTCCAAGCGTTTGAGTGAAGACCGAGCTAAATTGGCCAAAGCTTTAGGTTATGATTCGTGGGAAGCTGCGATGAACTCTGGTATGGACAAAAAGTTACTTGATGCAGGTATTGAACCTGAAACAGCAAAGCCTATCATTGAAACGATGGTTGAAAAGCACCCAAAAGTACTTGAAGCAGAAGAACTTATTGCAAGAGAGCAAAAGAGACGTCAGGAAGCGGAGTTAGCTCTTTTGAACACAAAGTATGGAATTAATATTAATTCATTAGACACTTTAGATGCTGATACCAAAGACCTTATAAGTAAGGGCGTTTCTCTTGATAAAGCATATGCTGCTGTTCATGCTGATGAAATACTTGCAAGTAAAACTGTAGCGACTGCTACAAAAGCTAATAGTACTTCCTTAAACCATATGACAAGCTTACCTGGTGGAAGCGCTACGCCACCGGTAAACGCTATCAGTATCAGCCAAGAAGAAATCAAGGCTGTTAAGCAATATCTTCCGAATGCAACTGAAGAAGATATTAAAAAATTTTATGCGGCGCATCCAGAATTAAAAAAATAAAAGGAGTAAATTATGGCAGCTATTTATGGATATGAGCGTTTCAATTATCCTACTACCAAATTTGTTCATTTGAAGTCTGCTGTAACTGGTGGTGTTGGTGCTACTAATAACCCTGGTTATACGACTACTGGTGGACTTGGTGCGAAGGATGTTGGCGCCATTGTTGATGTTACTAATTCGACTGGAGCCGGTGCAGTTCTTGCAGATAAATCAAAAGTTGCTTGGACGGCCGGTCACACGTACTATCTTGTTGCGGAAATTCCTGTACCTGCGGACGCAACGGATTATGGTTTTGTTGGTGTTATTTTGAGAGACCAGGGTATGATCGATAACCTTGTTCCCAGACGTCCTCAGCAGAACTGGGCTAAACAGTTTTACGATCTTAAGACTGGAGGTGTTAAGTAATGGCTATTATATTTAATATTTCTGAAGCGATTAAAGATTCTTCTTTCAATGTACTTGGTCTTCAAATTCCTATGCTTCTTGAAAATCAGGTTGAAGAATTCCAGAAAGGAAGTAAAATTTCTGATGTTTTTGTAAATAAAACTCTTGATGGTTATTCTACAAGTTATCATACGACTGTTTCTCATGGCGGTTTCCGTCCTTCTGAGGATATGGAAATTGCTAAATTGCACGACTGGGAAGATTCCTATGGCAAGACTTTCATAGCCCAGACTTGGAAAGATTCCTTTGCAATTTCTGAAGAAGCACGTGAAGATAACAGGAGCCTTGAGATTGCTGGTAAGGTTAGAGATTTCTCTACGAACTACGCGAGAACTCGTGAACAATATTGTGCAGCTACTGTGTCTGGTGCTCTTACAGCAAGCTTCAAATACGGTGGAAAGAAATTTCCGCTTTCTGCAATCGATAGTACAAATGCTGAGATTGATGGTCCCAAACAACTTTATTTTCATCGCTATCACTATACGTCTGTTAAGGTTGTAGATGAAGCTGATTTCATTGAAATGAATGGCCGCGAACCTTGGACCAATGCTGGTACTGCTGACACGACTGCTCCTGGAAATACAGCACCAGCTGGTAAGTATGCTACGCCTCCTCAGAGTAATAAGTTCCTAGTATATGGCGGTAAACTTGATAAAGATGGACATCCTATGGATAAAGGTCTTAATCTTCTTAAAGTTAACCCTGATACGGGTGATACTGCTGACAATATGGCTGTATATGATCAGATTAGATTTGTTCTTGATGCCATCAGAGAGTATGGTATGAATCATAGAGATTATGACGGACGCCTTGTTCCTCTTAATTATTCTAAGATTGTCATGCCGTCTAATTCGATGTTTAACAAATCTCTTCGTGCAGCTCTTGGCGCGAGCCTTACGGAAGGTCCTCTTGAAGGTCCTTTGCAGGGTGACAAATTCAGTATCACTGAATGGGCGTATCTGAATGATCTTCCTGGTTTCAAGAAGAAAGAACTTGGTATGCTTATCATGGACCCTACCAGAAACTCCACCGAACTTGGCTTCATTCTTTGGGATAGAAAACCTTTGACGGTTACCAGTTATCTTCAGGATGGAAACAATACGATGGTTTGGTATGGTCGTGCAAGATTCCGTACGGATACTTGTGATCCCTATGCTTGCGTGTATGTTGCATTTGGTGATCTTGAAAATCTTACTGCTCAAGCATATTCGGGTACTGAGTCTACAAAGTATACGAAAGGTTCTGCAGCTACGAAGACTATTACTGATTCCAATGCTACATTTATCGATTTGTCCACATTTGAAATGACGAATAATCCTACGGTTTATACCGGTATAACCAGTGGAACCGGTGGAGGCTAATATTGAGGCTTTGATGCCCGTTGGCAGAGATGCTGACGGGCATCAAATTTTAAGGAGTATACTATGATTTATTCTGAAATAAAACAACGTATTTATGATATTTTGTGTATGCCTTTTGAAGAAGCAGAGCGACTTCATTATACTGATAAAATTCCAAGAGCTATAAATGAAGCTTTGTTCAGGATAGCTCACAGCGTACTTCCAAATCTTAGAGAATACGTAGTGGTTTTGACGAAAGATATTTTGCCTGCAAAGCTTACTATGCCTCCTGATTTTATATCTTTTGCTGATGAGCAAAATGCTTATTTGAATGGTAAACAATTTGTACTTGAGAATTTCGTCGGCGAAAATGGTGTTATACTAACTGGCAATGAAACTGAGAATTTGTATAGTTATGGAAAATTTGAAATAGCAAAGAAGAATGAATATCATATTTTTTATAACGCACTTTATCCGAAACTTGTAGACAGCGGAATGTATTTTAATAAAGTTACTTTTGCTGAAATGAATATTCCAGTAAACAATGACAACTATACTATTGAACAAATACCTGCTGAATCTTCTCGCTTAAATAATGCAAGTATATATGAAATTCCTGATATTGCTGCTATGTTAATTCCTCATTATGTTGCAGGTCAATTATTAGTATTGGACGATAAAGTACGATCTATTGAAGAAATGAATGAGTTCGAAACACTTCTTGCAACAATCAATACTAATAGAAATGAAAGACCTCGCTCGTATCATTCGTCTAAGGGGTGGTATTAATGGCAAATAATATTTATAGGCGACAACCAGTTCTGCATAAACTACCAACCGATTATGCAAGTATAGATAACGTAAAATACTTTAATATTAATAATATTGCAGGTTTGCAAGTATATGATAATCCTCTCGCTGCTGAACAAAACTCTACTTATAATTGCAAGAATGTTTATCGCGATGAGCTTGGTAATTTAACAGTTAGGCCTGCGGCTCATTACAGTGTAGCTGATACAAATAATATGTTTTCAACCTCGTATCTTACCTGGTATAAAGAAACCCGACTCGGTGTGGTATATATTTATAAGTGGGGCGGATCTAATACGAGCACGGCATATGATTCAGTTAATATACAACCAAAAGGCTCATCTAGCATTTGGCAGAAATTGATACCGCATGGCGAAAGCATTTCTGTAGAAGAAACTGAAGACGGCGTTTATATTTTGTTAAATGTATATGATGCTTCAAATTTGCCTGCAAAGACTAGACTTGAATTTTGGAAAGTAAATAATGATGGTACAGTTGAACAAGTAACTGGTGAAATACAATTAAATAATGTATTAAAACCAGATTTATCTTTGTATAATATTTTGAATGATAAAATATATACTGACCAAACAATTATAAATTCCGATGACTCTAAAAATAAATATGAGGTCATAGCGTCTATATTAACTGAAGTAAATGCTCAGCCATTTGATATTATAAAAATACTTAAGTATAAGTTTGGTGTTGCTATATTTTATTATGAAGGCAATATATTAAAAGCTTTATTATTAAAAGAATCAGGATTGATAACAAATATTGAAATTGGAACATATCAAAAATATACATCTGATTGGAGAATTTTTGATCCATTTTGCATAAAAGAATATCCAGACGGAGAATACTTTGATTTGACATTCATGTATTCAAAAAGTACAAATACCTATATTACTGAAGTATCTGTAGGATTTTCTGGTAAGGTTACTACTATATCTGATGAAAAAGCAATAGGTAGTACGGTTGCTAATGCAAATGGAACGTCGTATACATTGCTAGATGCTCAACCTGCATATGATGGTTATTATATTGGTATAGCCCAAATGACTACGGTAGATTCATCAATTCAGCATTATAATATGCGGATGATGCTTGTAAAACAAGGCTCCGTAGTAAAACTTTTTTCATTATCTAATACTTACGCTTCTATTAGAAATTATCCATGTTATAATATATTTTGTTCGGATAAATTTGTGATGTTTGGGCAAATTCCATATGATTACCAATCGTATTCGGCATATAGTTGTAGGTATGAAGCAGTAGAATATAAAACCGATTACAGACCTGCTAAAAGCGGTTTATTTGGAGCTCAGCATAAATACGATTTAGCTCATTTTAAGCAGTTATCATTGCCAAGCGCAATAGTTGTATCTAATTTAAGGTATTCAGATAGCTCTGGAAGTTTTCAAGGAAGCCCGCAATATACTGTCGCTGAATATTATGCGCCACGTGAAAATGTAGCATTTGATAGTCATTTAATATCTCCATTAAATTCTGCAAGTACAATTGTAGTAAATCCATTATATATTACTTCTGATTCTAGTAATATTTATATCTGGCGAAATTATAACAAAACTAGACTGACAAATCAGGTAGCAGTAATAGATATTTTAACTAGTAAAGTTCTACAGGAATATTATAAAGCAAGTGAATCTACTGCAACAATGCTTGTATTTGGTGATTGGGTATTTGAAATTGAAAATAATGTTATAAGATACTATAAACGACAAATTCAGGGTAGCTATATTGCTGTAAATAGACCAACAGAGAGTATACCAGTACTGTCACAATTTTCTGAGGATATTATAACAAGTTTCTTTCTTGATGGGTATTACTGGTTTATTACTGAAAATCATATTTTTGGTACTGGTGCAGCAAACGGTCAGATAACTATTGAATTCTTTGATCCCATGAAGTACTTTGCAGTTACTGAAAAACTCACTGCTGCAGTACGAGTATCTGATACAAGCTTTTGGGTATTTCACAACAATGGTGCATATCTTATTTATAAATCTACAATGTCTACTGAAAACGGTACACAATACGTTTGGATGTGTACGAATACTGCAAAGTCAAAAGGTTGTGATTTCAAAAATGCAGTTATAACTTTGCCAGTTACGAGTGCAGTTGCGGTGGTCACAGCTGAAGATATTTGTAGCGTTGAGATGAAAGAAAATATTCAGTCTGATGATAGAACGTTAGTTCCTATGACACTTAGTTTCCGGCAAATGATAAGAGATTTACTTGAAACTACAGAAAGTATAAAGATTGCCACGTATCATTATTTGACAATTTTCTTTTTGAATCAGAATAAAAAAGATTTAACTATGCCCGCAGTAGTTTATGATAGTACTATTGATAGCTGGTGGTATTGGGAATTTCCTTTTGTTCAAGTATTCAATACTTATCAAACTGAAACAAACGTAAAAGTATATGCTGAATATGGATCAGGAAGTCGTCATGCAGTTTTTAATTTTTCTGAGGATACATTTGTATATACAGTAGGTGCTATTGATTATGTGCTTTATGCTGATAAGTTCTTTGATGAGCCTGTACAAATCGACTGGGAATGGGAGAGCGCAATTCTTATATTTGATACTGTAGATTTTAGAAAACAATTACTGTTTACAACATTTGTTTTTGATGACTACAACATTCCAGATAATAAATATGCAAACCATTCGGTAATAAATTTTGAATATTACTTTAATATTTATTCGAGAAAATATGCAAATACTTCTCCACAAGCAACATCGACTACTATATATCGAGTCACAAACAATGCTTGTAGAACTATGGTGGCTAACTTTAATTATCTTCAGTTAATACTTAAAAATAGAAAATCGACTGATGATAGAGAAGGCTATGCCGCAATGAACAAACCTAAAATTTGTAGTATATCTTTGAAATATAGAATTTTAAGAGGTGCAATAACATGATTGAAAATACAAATATTACTCCAAGAACGAAGTATATGGTAAAAAGTTCTGAGGTAGAGTATCAAAATGTTCATTTAGAAGATATAAGAAAAACCACCGAAATTTTAGATTTTGAGTTTGAGCGGAGAGGTGAGAATGTATCTGTTGACTGGATATTAAAAGTTGCTGAAGCTCTAAACTATTATGAACTACTTACCGGTAAAAAATATGTTAAAAAAATTAAGGAGAATACAATAATATGAATTTACTTGTTGCTATTGCGGATTTTCAGTTACCTGAATGGCTCACCGTTGGTACACTTGGTACAGTTCTTGCTTCATTTGTAACTATGATAGTTTCTCTAATTAGAACTGGCGTAACAAACAAAATTAATAAAGCTACTACTGAAGGAACCACAGGAATACTTGGTAATATTGTTGATAAACTTACAGAAACAAAAAATACTACACTTGAGGTTATTGATAAAGTAAAAGAGGCTTTAACAAAAATAGATGATGCCCTTGCAAATTTCAAGGATAGTATTAATAATCAAACGAATTCTAATATGAATCTTGCGAAGTTTGTTTGTGAATGCTTTAATCAGTCTAATTTAAGCGATGAGAAAAAGTCTAAACTTCAGCTCATGTGTGATCAAATCTTTTATACCGATAATACCACTTTGATTGAATCCCTTCGTTCAGCTAAACAGCAGCTTGAACAGCAGTTATATGAAAATCAAAAACAGATGGCTGAATTGAATGCTGAGCTTGAAATTGAAAAAGCAAAGCTAGAAGAACAGCAGGCTCCAGTTAAAAAATCTCGGAGGATTCAGTAATGAGTAAACTTTCAGAATTTCGTAAAACTGTAGACGAAGGTTCTGAAAAACAAAAGGCTAAAGCTGCAAAGTTAAAAGAAAAAGTAGATAAAGTTGCAAGTAAAGCTAAGGGCTTTAATAAGAATACTTGGTGGGAAATCGGTGCATATATTGTTAGAACGATAAGCGTTGGCGTACCAGCTTGTGTAATAATGACTCTTGAAAATTCTTGGGTAAAATCTGGAATAGGTTTACTTGCAACATTCCTTTTAATTGCTTTAGCAATTATTTATAAAGAGCCTATAAAAAAGGCTGCAGGATTTGCACCTGGTGTATTTCCATTTTTGATATTTGTAATAATTGCATTGTTCTTTAATACTACAGCAAATGCTCTTTTGACAATTGGGCTTTCAGGTCTCGGTGGAAGCATTGTTGCAATACCACTTCATTACAAATATCTTCAATCCAAAAAGCCGCCTGAAGAAGATCCTCAGCTTACAGTATTAAAAGATATTGCAAATAAACTCAGCAATTTAGATAATACAAATAAGCAATAAACTTTATGCTGGCAATTAAGCCAGCATATTTTTGTTTATTTTAGCACAAAATGAATATTTACTTGCATTATATATTATAGAAACTGTTTTAGAGGTATTTTATGAAAAAATGGAAAACATTATTATTAAATCTTTTAGGTTTAGTAACTACTATTGGTACCATTGCCGTAATATACTTTGTACTATATTTGCAAGGTTCAATAAAACATCTTGGCCAAGATACAGTTATTGAATTTACAGTAATGATTATTTTATCAAGCAGTACAAAGTTTTTCTGGTATATGAGTACTGAAAGCTCGATACGAAATTCTGAAAAGTATATTAAACGAAAAGATCTTGCAATTGACGCTATCAATGAAATTGTTAAAGATCAACAAGATTTTGATAAGTTTATTGATATACAGAATTTAGTAAACTATAATACATACGTTTCTAATCGCTGTAAAGGCCTTACACCAAACAATTATAAATTGACTTTTCGACACAAACTCATTAATTTATTTCGACGTTTAGCACACCTAAGACCACGTACACGACGCGAATTTTTGAATGCTTATGTGCTGCGTGTCGAACGTAAAGCGTCAAAAATACACAAACTTAGTGCTTCAAATATTGTTAACTTAAGCGATGACGAAGATGGATTAATTGACGACAGAAATAAGGCTGCTAAAGCAAAAACAAAATATTTGGTTATGGGTGCATTATTTTCTATTGTTAGTATGTTTGCTACGGCAATGATAGGCTTTGCTCCTAATCCAAATGTTGATATGAAAGCCGCAACAGTTAAAATGGTTATGTATTCTGCAAATATTTTGATGGCCATTTTACAAACTATTTTCAAAGCATACTTATCTGTATCTACAAACGATACTGTATACTTTAGAAAAATAGTAAATATTCTTGAAAAATATGAGGCGTATAAAGAAAATCCTGTAGCAATAAATAAAGTTAGTTATTATGTAGAGGAGGTACAAAATGCCATTAGTAACGAGCCCGTCATTGAGAAATCTAAAGAGCCAGACAACAATACTGGACGAAACAATCCAATCGACCACACAGAAAGTATTCGATACGACCAAGACTGTACTGGGTGATACAATTGATGCAAGCGAAGAATCTACGAGACGGTACCTTGAATTGCTTGGTGTAACAGAACTTGATAAACAGTTCAATGCAGCAGTGCAAGCTTATAACACTCAATTTAAGTTACAAGCCGAGCAAATGTTTATTGAAACAAATATTGCTTCGTTAGCTGCATCAAACTTGATGGCAGATAACTCGAAAAACCTCAGTACTGGTGCTGTTGCGGTGCAAGGAGAAAACTTCAGTCAAGCTGTTACTGCTCAAGGTGAAGCACTTCAATCCCAACTTGTACAATCCCAGACAGAGGTTCTTGAAAATATTACTAAAAGCTATGAGTCTGCATTAACAACAGTTTTAGGTAAACAGGATTCCCAAGGTAACTTTGAAAATATTCTTAAATATCAAGAAAACTCACAGTTAGCGCTTGATGCTTTATTGAAAAAATTAGCGTCAGATATGAACGGCGATGAAGACATTTTTAAGAATATTGCTGGCGAAACACCAGAAGGTTATAATTATGAATCTTATCTTTTAGAAAGAGGATATTTGAATTATACTGCAACACCTGGTGAATATGAAATAACTGATTTGGCAATCCATGAATTTGACAAAATGTTAAATTCTCCACTCGAACCTGGTCAAGCTGCTCAATTACTTGAAGATCTTGCTACTAATATGGCTGCATCTGAATATGGTACAAGATGGGAATCTATGACACCAAATGCACAAGCTAAAGCTGTTGCAGAATATAAAGAATGGTTTTACGATAACCAAATGGGATTATATCATACTACTTTTGGTTTGTCTGAATATGACGAATATGGTAGTATTGTTCTTGATACAATTTATGAAGCTCCATCTACTGGAGAAATAGCAAATATGTTTGGTGTCGAAGTAACTGATACTTATATCAGTGCTAAGAATGCATCGCCTACTGATTTTGGTGATTATCTTGGTAGTGGTAAGGGTGGAAAACAGGATAGTCATGCTCAACAGATAATTGATAATGCAAATAACGGTATGTATGAAGATGGCGCAATTGTAAGCTTTAACTATGGTAAAGGTACTCAAGATTACTGGGTTTATTATGATGGTGGTTTTTATAAAACAAATTATAGCGATAAAAACAAACCGCCTATTTTAACTGCGGAAAGTGTTAGTGCTGATTTACCAGATTTAGCTAATGCGTTGCGCTCTGGAAAATTTGATAACGGTACTGAGCTTATTGATTATATCTATTATAATGGAAAATTGTACAGCAAAGATAATCATTTTTATGAAAATGGTAAATTATATAGAACGACTGGCAAATTTAAGAAGTTTAGTAAATTTGAATCCGCAAAAGATAATATTATGTCTTTTGGCAAATTAGTATTTACTCCGCCAGAATTATGGAAAATGTTTAAGGCTGAAAATAAAACCGCTAAGCAAGCATTTGGGGATGCATTCGGTAATTTTCTTGATGCTGGTGAAGAATGGATTAATTCGTCACAGAACTATGCCGAAGAGCTTGCAAGGTATAATAATCAGCTTAGAAAGAATGCTAAGGAGGTTAAATAATGGCTAATCCTATTTATAAAAGCCGTGAAAAAGGTATAATCAATAGTTGGACAGCAATTCGAAATCAAGCAATAATGTCTGGTATTTATGAGGCTGATGTTTATACTCAGCTTGCTCAAGACAATGATCCTTCGAAAGCACAAGGTTATCTTGCGATGCTTGCTGCAAATGGTAAAGCATTGAAAGATAAACTTCCAGCTGAATATTCTAATTATTCTACTGCTACAAAGTATTCTTTGCTTTCAGGATTGAGTAGTATTATTGCTTATGAAAATGATAAGAATAATATTGATTATGCCATTAAAAACGAAGAGTACGGTAAAAAATCTGATAAATCGTGGGTAGATAAATTAGTAAATGAAAAGTTCGCTGGAGATTATGAAGCATTCAATAAGCAATACTCTGGTGAAGAAGGAAAGAATAAACTGTACGAAGAAGGTTATTTTGCAGACACTGATTTGACAGACGAACAGATTTCATATGGTTTAACCAATTTTTCGAAGAGTTATTCTGAATTCAGTCAAGAGTATGAAGCTAAACCGTATATGAGTTATTCTGAACTACTTAAGAATATAGCTATAATGGATGAGCAAGTAAAGACTTATGAGGCTTGGGAAAATACAAGTTCTACGACTAAGTTTTGGTCTACTATCGGTAGTTTTGCTGCTGAGATCTTATTGACTCCTCTTGAAATGGTTGAAGGATTGACTGATGCAATACTTACGATAGGTAGTTTTGCGGCCAATTCGCTTGGTTATTCGGATGTATCAAATGATATGCTCGATTATGCAAAAGAAGATTTTATTCCCACACAAGATTGGGTAGTAAAATGGTTACCGAATGCATATTCGACTAATCCATATTCTACAGAAAATTGGGCAAAATTGGGTTTAGGTATGTCCCAGTCTATTTCAAGAATACTTGTTATGTCTGGTCTAAACTATTTACTTCCTGGTTCCGGTACCTTGCTGTATTATGGTTCTGCTGCAGGTGAGAATGCTGTTGAGTATGCTACAGCTAATCCCGAAAAAAGTATTAACAATGTAATGGCATACTCGGCAATGAAAACCGCAATTAGCTACGCAGTTGAGGGTATGTCTGAAACGGCATTTTTCAAACAGCAAGGCTGGATTAAAGCCTGGGAAAATTTTGGCAGCAAGAATGTAGCAACAAAAATGCTTCATGATTTTATTGGTGAAGGTTTTGAAGAAGTTGTTGAAGAAATTATTGATGCGGGTCTCGATTATGCTTTTACTGGAAATACAGATATTAGTTTTAAGTCGCTTTGGGAATCTTTTATTTCTGGTGCATTAGTCGGCGGTATTATGGCTGGAGGGCATGCTGCTATACAGAAAGTTATAGCTACAAAGACTGCCGTAAGTCTCACAAATACTAAGATAGATAAAAAGACTGGTAAACCTGTAAATTCTAGCGGCATTCAGTTATCGCCTGCTAAAACAGCAATGTTGCTTAATTACAAAGATACTCTCGAACAAAAAGTTAAATCTGGTAAGAAGTTATCTACAAGAATGCAGCGAAGATACGATAGATTGCAAAATCTTACATTACTTGCTGTGGATGATGCTGGTAATACTATTGCCACTATATCTGACTTTGGCGACCCTACTAAAAACGATACAATAACTGTTGACAAAAATACCAAAGACCCTAAAGCAAAGAAGTTACCTATAAATGAAGAATTGCTTAAGAAAAAGCTTGAAGAATTCCAGTCTGAAGGAATTGAAACTGATCTTGCAGCAATAGATTTAACCGATGCAGATGTTGCTTCAGAAGCTCAAAATATGCAGCAGAATCTTTTCTTAACCCTTTCTGAATTTGCAGCTTATATGGGTCCTGATCAGTTTGCTCGTAGTCTTGGTAAATTCGAACAGTACACTGAAGACACCATTGATAAACTTCTTGATATGTCTGAAGCAGTTGCTGAAAGAGAAGCAAAGCAAGCTAAGACTTATGCCCGAACGGAATCTATACTTTCTGAAGCACTTGGCGCTAAGATATATATTACTAAAATTGCAAAGGATGTTGCTTTGTCTTTTGAAAAAATAGATAGTCTTAGTAATGCAAAATATTATTCTTATTATTCTACAGGCGAAAATCTTCCGGTCGTATTCTCATATAATGGCGATGTCTATCTTAATGCCGCAGTAACTAAGAATTTCTCTTTACCCAAAATCCAGCAGTTAATATTTTCTACAATATATAATGACCAGCTATTTGCTAAAATAGGCAAAAATGATACTATAATGGGTTTACTTGAGAACTTAGTCAAGTCCTATAATATCGATTTGAGCAATGAAGTTAAGCATGAGATAATGCTGAAACAAGCATTATTTACTATGCTGTTCGTTCAAGATAATACTATTGCGTCCAAAGCTTATATGTCTGCAAAAGATGAGTATAGCAAATTGATGTATAACTTGGTACTTTCTGTAAGAGGTATTAGTAACGTAAATTCTATGCAGGTTGTAAGACAAGCTGAGAAAAACTATTACCGAACTGCTCTGAATAAGGTTTTTGAGATTGAACAATCTGAAGCGGTTAAATCATTACAGTTAGTTATTGAAGGTATACCTACATTTTTTAAATCCGACGCTGATATTGAACAATTTATAGTTAATAATAGAGATCCGAATGCTTTTAACTATATGACGTTCAAAGCTGATATCAATACTGACGCTGCAGATTTAGCAATGGCTATTGAATATTTTTCAAAACAGTTTGGATTTAATATTCCTAAAAATGCAAATATACTTACCATCAATAATCTTGCTCTTGCTTTATTTGATTCTAAAAACTATAACGATACAAGAGCTCTCGATCAGGCATTAAGTGCATATGATACTAATTTTTTTGAACAGATGAATTATTTCTTGGCAGATAATTTTGGTTTTGAGGTTCTTCCAGATAATACAATTGTTCATTTGCGTCAGATATCACAAATGATAAATGAGGATATACTCAGCGAGCGCATCAATACTTATGCCGCAGATTCATCTGCGCATCTAAATATTGATAAAGGTATTCTGCTCAGTGAATGCCTCACTGATTATGGTAAGAAAATGATAGGACCTTCTTTGTTGGGCAATGATATTGTAATTTATCTACGTCCAGATAATGTAAAAGGTACTAACGGCAGTTTCCATAGATTCCTTAGGCCTAACAACGGCATAGCTGGTGTAATTATGATTGCTGCAAAAGCTAATCCGGATGTTAGTCTTGAACAGAATCAAAAGAATATGCTTCAGACAGCTGAGCATGAAATAAATCATAGTATCTGTGGTTTAACAAATACTGGAACAATGTCATTTACTGATCCTATTAAGAATTATTTTGAACAGCAATTAAAATCTTTGAAAGGCGAAGAATTAGAAAATTATTTGGAAAAATTACAAGATGAAGTTTATGATTTTCTTTTTGCGGTGGAAGGTAAAGGTTTAGTTCAGTATACTGAAAAGGGTGTCTTATGGACAGATGCAGACACTGAAAACAATATGTCTGTGGCTTTATCGAATCTCGGTTTTACTGGAGATGAGCAGCATAAACCTATACTTGCAGAGCAACTTGCAAGAATGGTATATCAGTATTGTTTCATGAATGAACGTTATGCACAAGGTATGGCAAGTGCGAGCTATGCAGACACTGTGGTAGATTTTAATTCATTCAGATATGAAAACGCAGACCAGATAATTATTCGTACCCATTCTAAGTTAAAATTGCTTAAGCGTTTAGATGGTATAGTTGCTCGGCGAGCTGATTTATCTGCTCCGAAAAATGTGCTTGATGTTTTGAATCAGTTTAGCAATAAAAAGATTACGAGTGATAACGCAATTAAACAATTGACCACAAATTATGAGTTTTATTCTGGAGAAGCTCAGCTAGGCGATTTAGATACTTTATTTCCAGTTAAACCTACCAATGATAAGGATTATGTGTCTAAAGATTTTTGGATAAGCCAAATAAATGACATGCAGCTTAAACAAACTATTAGCACAATGCCGCAACAAGACTTTATTAGATTTATTGCAAAACTTACTGGTAAAGAATTTAATGTGCTTGCTAAAACTTATCAAGAGGTTGCTGAGGCAAATAGATTTATGAATATTCCTTTTGCTCCGGATAAATCTTATGCGGCAAGTTTGGCTAATGGTATTAAACCAAGAAATTTAATTGATTCTGCGCAAGTCTATACTAAGTATGGCGATAAGATATCTGGTATCGCATTATATGATAGCACTTCAAAAAGTTGTACAGTTGATTTGACTAATACTGCAGTAAATACGAGTACAGCAAACTTGATAAATGATCTTATTGCAAATACTACTCCTGGAAATAGATTATTTATTGTTGGTAATAGATCATTTATAAACTTCAATACCGCACGTAAATATCTGAACGTAAAACCTCAACTCGCTAATTTAGACATATCTACTTCTACTCTTGCTAACTTTGAAACTGCATTTTCAGAACTTTCTAAAATGGGAATTGTTGGTAAGCAACAAGCATACCAGTATGATACTATTTTTGTTACAAATGATGGTCAGATTATAAATGTAAATTCTGAAGGTTCGATTGTTGCAAAACTTCAGCAGATTTGTAAAAATCTTAAAATATCTGAAGATATACTTGGTGGGTATACTGTCGCTCCAGATAGTGGTGATATTATCTTAAACAAAGAAGGCCTTACAAATCAACTCAGTAAGTTGTTTGATAGTAAGCGCGTAGCAAGATTTAGAAGGATAAACAATACTTGGGTATCTGATAGCACTCTTAATATCCTTCAAGACAACTTTGCAAAAACTCTTGATGCAAATGTAAATCCTGCAGCTCAAGGTTATATTGAGTTGAAACGTAATGTTGCATTGGTGCAAGACCCTCAAACTCTTGAAGTGAAAATTGTACCTATGACGGACGGCAAATTTGAAGGAACAGAAGTTGCTTGGGCAAAGAATGTTTGGTATGAATCTATTTGTAATATATTAACAAAGTATCAAATAACTAACTTTAAGCAACTTGAGAATCTCGGTTTTAGCGAAGAATTTATCGATAAGCTTTCTAAGTACTCTGGTACTAAAACTGATAATCCTGGTATAACCAAATCATTCATACTGAGTTATATCAATGACGATACCAACACTACCTTTTCAAGAAATTTGCTTATTCAAAACTGTCCGGATTCTGCAAAAGATTCTCTTGACTGGAAGCGCAACGGTTATCTTACTTCAGTAAAAGATGTTCAAGATTATTACAATACATTTCAAGTATACTTTGTAGCAATGGAGTATGCAAGATTTTTACTTGAATCTGGAAAAGGTAATACAGCAAAGCTTAAAGCAATGCTTTCAACTGTGTATGACAGTGAAATTGAGTTACACAACGCATTTGACGGATTTATTAGTGCGCATAGAAGTGATCCTGATTATGTAAGAATTCTTTCTGATATAACTGAGGGTAAATATATACGCGAAGAAGGTAATGTTAAGAGAAAGGTTAAGAGCGGATTAGATGATAGACGTACTAATATTATTACCGATCTTTTGAATATTGATGCTCAAAAGCGACTTAACTATGCTAATGGTTTGAACTTAAGTTATAACAGTTTTGGATATGTGTATAGCTTAATTAGTAAAGACTGGGGTATGAATTACAACGTTATTAGCACCGACGTTGGGGCAAATTATAAAGATTCCGATGATGTTCTTAACTTGCTCGATACACTTGATGTTACTAAATCAAATGTACAGTCTGCAGATGTTTCTGAAGAAATTGCTAAAATAAATGACGCAATCAAATTTGCTGCTGAGCAGGCTACAAATGACGCAAAGCTTAAAGCGTATGAGAAAGTTCTTGCCTTGCTCGACACTGTATCGACTACAGATGTGTATGGCGATATAAATACCGATGCATACGCAAACTTGGTACTTGATCAAATGGATAAATTATCTGGAGTTAACTTAGATGTTAGTAAAGTTGCGTCAGACTATATCCAAAATATCAAAACTAATCTTGAATCTGTTAAAGACAAAACAGGTATCGAAAAAGAACGTATTAATGCTGAGATTGAAACCGAATTCCATAAGTTTTCAAATGAGCGTGTAAGAAATACCTATAAGTATGGCTATGAGGGTTACAAACAAATACGAAAGCTTTATGATAGTTATGGTGCGTCTCAAAGATTCAATACCTCAAGCAAAATAAGCAAGCGTGTAAAGAATTTTAAGGATACCGTTCAAACTGCGTTAAAGAGTAATCAGATAACTCAAGAACGCGCCGATAAACTTAATAGGTCTATTGATACATTACGCAATATATACACTGATATATTATCAGTTGCAGTAGATTTTGAGTATAATGGAATGACTCGTAGTAAGGCTACTTCGGAAATTATTAAACTGATAGACAATTTTACAAGCGGTAAACCTGTAGCACAACAGTTGCAAACAATTACAGATTTTATTGATACGGCAATAATAAGTTCTGAAATAACTTATGACGAGAAAGCTAAAACGGCATACTCGAATCTTTATAAGTTCAACGCTGAACAAAGAAAGTTTCTGTATCTTTTGCGTACAGCTACAAACGAGCAAAGATTAAATATCTTTTTACAGTACCTTGACGATCCTAATGTCGAAACTGAACTTGGAAGAGCGTTAGTTACTTATATGGAAAATCAAGTGAAAGAATTAAGTTCTATTGCAGATGATACAGAATCTTTTGTAGAAGAAGCTATTGACTTTTCTAAACTTGGTCAGATTGCAAAGAAAGCTGGTGTTACAGCAGATGAAGAATTTAAGCGATTGAATCCTAATAAAAAGATTAACCGACGGATAACAGATGAAGAGAGAACTGCTTTGCAAGCTTCTCGAGTTACTACAAGAACTCTTTCTACTCAAAAACGGCATCTTGATTTACTTGCCAATAGTAAACCTGTAAGTGATGTTGATATGCAGAATGCAGTTAAAGAAGTTTATGCTACTCTTGAAAAGTTTAAGTTCAAAACTCAAAGCGATCAACTTCGTAAAGAAGCGAGAAAGTGGTATAAGATTAATTATCCTAATGAAACTATTACAATTGCAAAAGGCGTATCTGATGAAATAACTTCTACAGATATCGAATCTGCAAGACAACATCGCGAACAAGCTATTGCAAACTATATTGATAACCGCGCAAAAGAGTATGGGCAGCGCTATACTACTCGTGAACTTACTTTATTCGAACTCATTAAAGAAATGAATAAAGAAAAGTATATCAAAAAATGGGATAAAGCCAATAACCGCTGGAAATTAATAAAAGTGATTGCGCCTAATCCTATGGTATTCAAAGTAATTAATGGTTTGAATATTGCATATCAAAGATTTATTTATGGTCCCAAAACTAAAGCTAATATTGAACAGTTTCATGCTGAAGTTCAGTATGTACTTTCTGAACGTAAAATTAATAGTGTAATTCCTGGAACCAAAGAATTGGTTTCTTTGGATAGTAACTATGTTGATTATGAAGCAGTCTTAGAAATGTTCAAACGAGGTGAGTATACCGATCATTCTAATGTATTCGATGAAACTCTTGGTAAGGTAACTTCTGAAATGGAAGCAGCTCAAGATACTATTGACTATGTTACTAATAAGAAAGTATATACTAATCCAATTGAATCTATCAATAATGCTCTTAAAGAGACTGAAGCAAAGATTGCATTACTGAATGAAGAACTGCGGACTAAACAATTTACTTCTCAGCAGGAAGCTGGTAAGCGCCGAGCTCTTGAAAATGCTCAAAATAAACTTAAACGTATACAAGCATTAAAAGAAGGTACTGCAGAAATTTTGAATAGACAAATTGAAAATGGTCCTAATACAGAAACTGTTGATACAGATGCTATTATAGATTTATTTGTAGATGATACTGTTGAAACTACAGAACCTGCAGAAGCTACGAATACTGAAAATATTCCAGATGATTTATTTGTAGATGAAGTTATGACAGATAATGATTCTGAAATAATGCCTCCATCAATGGCTGAACAGTCTATAAATCTCGAAGAATTGTTTGGTGAAGGTAGTGCTAAAGAAATGCAGAATCTTTTTAATATTACTTCTAAGCGCAAAGCTGAAAAGACAGCCCGCACCGATGAACAAAAATATGCGCCTAAGGATTCTGAACGTAGTAAGTTTACTCCAACTATCAATTCAAAACTTCTTAATAGACAGGGTATTGATATTCGTAAGCTTCTCGATTATATTCCAAGTAAAACTAAAGATGTTGAAGTTGCTGGTGAAACTATTACAGAAAACGTCTTTAGTACAAACGAATACTTAAAAGAGAATGGTGAACTACTGAGAGAATTTATGCATAATGAAGATGCAGTAAAAGATTTTCTTAAATGGTATTCTTCTACGAACAATATGACTGAAGCTGAAAGAACAAATGCGGCAGTGTTACTTAACCAGATCGCTTCCAATCTGAATATTTCAAAAGAACTTAGAATTGAAGCAGCAAAAGCATTTTCTAAAATTAAGCGTACTGCAGGTCAACAGTTGTCTGTTGCAAGAAGCTTTGGATTAGCACCGCTCGATGAACTCAATGCTATTGCTGAACAACAGTTATCACTTTCTGACGATGAAATTAAGTCTTTGGCAAACCTTGCCGATATCCAAAAGAAAGCTATTGAAACTGGTGACTATGCAGCTTCTGATAAAGCAATGGATGATGCTCTTGCAATTCTTGCAAAACACTCTAACGAACTCGATTCCAGTATTAATCCTTGGAAAAAGGGATTGACTCTTGACGAAAAAGCTGTAAGATGGCACAATCTTACGCAAAGAATTACTTCTTGGAGATATTTTGCAATGCTGTCTGCTCCAGCGACATTCTTCTCGAGAAACGTTGCAGGCAATGCTTTAATTACAGTAATGGATAAAGCTTCTGTAGGTATAGGCAATCTTATTGGTAAGGTTAGAGACAGATTTAGCAAGACTAAAAATAATGGTGTCTATTATAAACGTACTAATGAGAAAGTCAATGCCGAGGCAACAGCTGCTGTTAAGAAACATTTACTTGACAATGGATTACTTGACTCTATTCTTAAAGGTACCGTTTCAAAATATGATACTGGTTATACTCCTCGTAAGACGAAACTTAGCGAGCTTGCATTCAATAACAAAAATGCGGTTGAAGATATTGATGCTGCTGATGCTATAGTTTTAGGCGATACGCTTAAAGAAGGTACTCCATTTGGTACCAGTAAAGTTGGTGGTGTATTTAACAAAATGTACAATTTCATATTTGGAGTAATGGATTTGCAAGATAAGAAATCTATGAAAAAGTATATGAAGCGTACAGTTGAGCAAATAGTATCTGATAATTTTACTGCAGATGATTATACTAAACTTGAAGCTGGTGATTTGAGTACAAAACAGAAATTCCAAGATATTATTGCATTTGCTCAAGAAGAATCTCTAAAAACCTACTTCCGTTATCAAAGTCCTGCTTATACCACAATGATGAGACTTCTTGCTAAATACCCTGCGGCTCAAGCTGTGTTCGCAACGATATTCCCGTTCCCGAGAATGCTGTTAAATACGATGAATACAGCTTTGAATTATTCGCCGATAGGGTTTGTTAAAGCCGTCTGGACAGCTAAACATGATCAAACGGTATTCAAAGATTTGAAAGTAAATAAGCAGTTGGGTCAGGCTGCAATAGGTACAGTTAGTATGGCAATAGGTGCTTTGCTTACTGCACTTGGTATGATCAAATTTGAAGACGATGATAAATATGGCGGCCCTCAAATTAACTTGTTTGATACTTTCAGAATTAGTCTTGAAGACCTTGCTCCAGCAGCTATTCCGTTCTGTATCGGTGCTTCCTTTACTGATGGACTCACATCAGGTTTCTGGAATGCAATGACTAACTCTGGTTCTGCATTGCTTGATACTACTATAATCGGTGAGCTTATAAATGTATTCGGTGGGAATAAAAATGCTCTTGATGTTGTGAGTAATACATTCTCAACTTATATAAATCAGTTCATGCCGGCGATAGTAAGACATGTTACAAGAATTACAGATCCGAATAAGAAAAAGTATAGTTCGAATAGTGCTTTGAAAATATTGCAAAAGATTGCGGCACAGATTCCTGGATTAAGCTATGCTGTTCCTAATCAAGTTGATCCTTATAGTGGTGATGATGTAACGTACTATGCCGACAATAATAATTCTTATTTGGCAGCATTGATGTCTGCTCTTAACGCGGTGCTTCCTGCAAAAGTGGCTTATTCAAGAGATAACTATCTTGAGCAAGAATCTCGAGCTGTTGGCGCAGGCACAACTGGTCCAGCAAGTTCATTTACAATTGATGGTGTACAGTATAAAATATCTGATAAGAAATACCGTGAATATCAAAAACTTCGTGCTAAGTTATATAAACAGTATGCTGACAAGGTAATTGTTACTGATGCCTACAAACGTATGACAAATGAGCAGAAAAAGAAACAGCTTAAGAAACTGCAATCTAAAGCTACAGAAGAAGCTCGTAAACAACTTAATATTAAATGATTACGAAATTCAAAAATTTTATAAAGTCTATACTCCGACAGCTAAAGAATAAAGTGAATATCATAATATTTGTAATAGTATTGATCATAACTTATTCACCAGTTTGGCTTGTCGGAGGATTGGGCTTTATATTTCAGAACAAAGCAATGCTTGCAATCGCGATAGCTTATGCGTTATTTTGGGCAGGTCCATTTACACCATACTTTCCACTTTGTATAGGATTAACATTTATTATAAGAAAAATCTACGATAAAATAAAATGCCATAATTGGCGTCGTTGGTTGTAGATTGAAAATTGTAAAGAAAACCCGAGCATCTCTGCTCGGGTTGATTTATTATATGAGTTGTTTCATTTCGACAGCATTCTTTTTAGCAGCTCTGATATACCAGTCATAATCTATATCTATAAGATTAGTTTTATCAGTCACTGCGTCATTGTATAATGTGCAATTATCAGGAATACTTGCAATTTTATCATGCTTAATTATCTTGCCATCTTGCACTTTATATTTGTACAATGTACCTCTACTTCTATTGACTGTTGCGTATACTCTGTTTATATTTGTAGTATCGATCTCACCATTCTCACTCGCATACAATACACCATCATATGTAGGACCTTTCATAGTAGTCATCATAAAGTCTAAAGGTTTCATACGTTTGCGGATAGTGTCTTCAATAGGGATATTTTTGCAGTAGTAATCAATAATACTGTCATTAATTACTGGCGCATTAAGAGGAGTGAGAGGAACATCTGAACCAGACTTCTTTGCCCATCTACCTTTAAGTTTAGGCTTTGCATTAGGTTCAGGAAGAAGAATATAATTATTAACATTCTTTTGAAATACCGCATACTCTTCGTCAATATCGAGAGGTATTTCAATATACTCACTGAATTTTTGCAATGCTTGATAACAATCTTGCAACTTGCTTCTTTTAATTCTAAACAAGATACCATCAGTATTTGTTTGAATAACTAATGCTCCTAAGTCAAACACAATCTTAGCCATACACGTTGTAAGCAATTGACCAGTCATACATAATGCAATGATATTTTGGGGATCGTACAAAGGACTATGCTCTTGCCTCATTGCACCAGTAGAAGCATTCAAAATAAGTTTAATTGAATCTCTTAATCCAAAGGCTTCTTTATACTCATCAGTACCGGATAAACCTTGCTTCCGCATTTCTTTCAAATGTTTCTTCAATCTTCTACATTCACTTAATAGAAATTGAAAGCGCTCTTTGCCTTCTTCAGGTATACCAGATGCGTAATAGTTATAAACAACTAACAATGAAGGATATAGATTTTCAAAATCGGCATTGACTAAAATATAGTTGTCATCTGATATCGAATACAAAGAATCTTCATAGGTACTATGAATACCGCCTGCGCCATAAACAAAGTTATTCTTCAAATATCTAACCTCATACGAAAAGTCGTTTGATAATTCAGTACCTTCAAACTGAGCAATAATAGTAGGATGAATTTTACTTTTGAATAACGGTTTAAGCTTTTCAGGTATTTCATAGTACGGATCATTAAGATTTTCTTTTTGCTTTGCATGAAGCATCTTTGCACACACTTTAGCAGCTGTATTCTTGATACATTCAGCCTCATCTAAATCAGACAATCTCGAGCAATTAGCTTTTGCATTAAGATAGCCCCAGCGAGCTTCGACTAATTTATTGGTTGCAAATACGTCATGTTTACAGTATTTAATAATCTCTTTCTTATCTTCCTCAGAAAGATTTTCTTTGCCAAATGGAATATCGGACTCTTTAATAAGTAATCCAGTATTAGACTCGAATTGTTTCAATGAACCCATAGTTTTGAGATCATCAAACAAATCTGAGAATTCATACTTTCTCCAAAAAGATAAATCCTTCCATTTGCCATCATTACTATTGATTATTTTCTGGTTGTGCATATATAATTCTTCTGGTGTATATCCCATACATGCAAAGTTGAATATCTGCATGTCATATCCTTTAATATTGAATCCAACTAAGTAACCGAGTTTTGAGATTCTTCTTAACTCGGTTACATAGTTCTCATCATCAGAAGTGATTACTCCAAATTCGATATTGTCGGTTCCATTGTAAATGTTGTATACCATACAATTCCAATGTGGAAATACTTCCCAGTCAAATACAACTATATCTTTAGTCATCTTCTACTTCCTCAGTATTACTATCATTTTCTGCAGGTATTGTTATAAAATTATTTAGATCATTAAATCTTTCAATTTGTATTTTAAGTTCAGTGATTGCTGCAAAATAACCAGTGTCATAATTCATACCCATTTGTGAATTATTTGTGGCATCGCTGCCAAGCATAAATAACTTCGTATACTGTAAATCGGTTAAATAATTCAATAAAGTTTTACGATTTACTGGAGTATCTTCAATATTGTTTACAGGTATCATAATTAAACCTCTTTAATATCTATTCTAATAATGACACCGCATTTGTAAATAACAATGCGCACTTCATTATTTTCAATAACAGTTTTGTTATATTTACCAGCAGAAATATCTTCATATGCGACTTTAATTTGATCAAAATACTTAGTAATCATACAATATGTCCTCCATGTTTCATTTCACGTACTCTGTTGTAATTAAGTTTTTCGGATATAATAGTAGTAAGCTTCAAATCAGAATTATTAATAGCAGCATCACTGCTTTCAATAAAGCTTTCAATAAGATTTATAAAGTTAGAAAATACATTTTCAATACATTTGAATGCAATTTTTTCGGCGTGTTCATCGATGAGTTCTTGATTAGCAATTTCATAGTACTGTCCAAGAACTACGTGTGCTTTGCAAATAAACTCACAAAAATCTTCTCTTGTCCATTCGTCTTCAACTTTCAAACCGTGTAAGGTATATCCTTTATAACCGCAGAAGCTCAATGTTCTGATAGCAGCATCTGCCAATTCAACGTAAATACCTTCAGGCTTAAATTCGAAATCCGCATACCAGGTTGCCTCTTCTTTAATATCTCTTGTATTCCAATCATGAAATGCTTCACAGAGTTCTTCATGAATTGCGGCAATATAAGCAACATCATCTATATCTTCAGTATAGAAACCTTTGCTCTTTGCACTCGCATAGCAATAATCTTTTAATCTTTCAATAGTTTCAGTAGTCATTTTTATACCTCAGCATCAAAATTAAATTCAAGATATTTTCTACTTGCTAAATAGTCACACATATGTACATATCTTTCCCAAGTAGATTTAGGTTTAGGAAGTATTTCTTTTTTAGTTTTCCAATCTTTATTCCATTGGCCCATATGAGACATGATTAAAGAACTAAGTAATGCACCAGTTTCAGAAAGTCCTATCTTACTAAAATATTCGTCGTAAGTTACTGCGGCAATAAAAGGATGATCGGCCCTTGCATATTTCTCATGAGTTTTGCCATGCTTAAATGTGTCATGAAGTATCAATGCCGCAATAATAAAATCTTTTTGGTCATCAGTATAATTTGTCAAAGGAAACAAACCATATGCAATTCTGACAGCAGCTTGAGTATGTCTGACCAAACCGCCTTCACCGAGTGCATAACTCGGATGATACTTACCAGTACTACTTGCAGGTACTTCGAAGAAATAATCAGGTACTACATTTTCGATACAATCTTTGATTTCGTTTCTGAACTCTTCATTTTTAATATATCCGAGTTCAGTTTTGAATATGGATGCTTTTTCCATTTTAGGTAACCTCTTTTTATTTTAATAATTTTAATTTTTAATTTGAGTTTAGGCTGCTCTAAGATCATGCCTATTATATTTTATATAAAGGCCCTTATTATTTATATATAAAATTTTAATAGGCCTTAAACGCGATCATAACTCTTCCTCATTTTTTATAAATTTACCTTTCCGAACCGACAGATTAAATTCGGCACATATATTATCGGTAAAGGTTTCAAATGATTGTCTTGATTTCCCATAATCAGAACACCAGCCAAGATATTCATGGTACTTTGAAACGAGACTTCTTCCAATAAAATCCTCTGCACAATCCAGTTCAGTTGCTTTGACCGACATATCAGAAGTTTTATTTGCTTTAACAAAACTTAAAAGAGTTGAAGATTGCGTTCTAAACTTTTCAAGTGCTTCTTGGCAGCATATTGTATCAATCAATCTATCATTTATAAGAGCCGAGTTGATTGCAAGAAATGCCTTCCAGAATAAGTATTGCATATCCTCATGAGTAAATTCCTCAATAAGATTTGAGTTACGTTTGTCAGGTGCAACTCTATTTGTAATCTCAAGAATTTCAAGTCTTCGATAAAGGCCATCAGTCTTATCTTTGAACATAGGCATTTTATTACAAGAGAAAATAAACTTTGCTTCATTGACCATTTGATAAGGTTTTTCATATTTTTGTTGGACCATAATAGGTAATGTACCGCAAAGTATTTTGATTGTTGCACCATCGAGAAGAGTATTCATTGAAATATCATCACCAATATTTACCAGCTTATCTTTTAATTGCGCTGGCATGAATGGACTCTCTAAGTCTTGCATGCTGAGTGCTGCACAGTTTCCAGCACCAAGCAATCTTCTAACTAACTCACAGAATGTAGACTTACCAGTAGCACCGGGGCCTAATAAGAAAAATATTTTTTGAAATTTATTTCTTGATACAAAACAGTATCCAATAAATTCAAAAAGCTTATTCTTCTTTTCAACTGCAGATTGCTGTTCATTATCTGGAAGACCCTCAGTATATCCAGATAAGCCATTAATAAAGTTCTCTATTCTATCAGACCTTGCACAAGATGGAATAAACTCTATATCAATGTACCTTGTTGTAACATAATCAGGATTAAAATCAGATAACTCACCAGTAAGCAGATTGAGTACACCATTTCTGACTGTTATCTTTCGCCAGTCACTATTTACATTTTCTGCTGCAGTATAAGTTTTAAGTTTGATAAATTCAATAACCTCATTTCTCTTTTGCTCACCAAACTCAGCGTACCTTGCATGAATGTATCTGGCTAATTGAAAATCATCACAGTTCTCATAAAACTTACCATTGAACATATACATACCTTGATTGGTAGTAACGATTTTTAATTCTTGCAATAACTCAATGGCAATAGTATTAGGACTTATTTTTGTTACATCTGTACCTCTTTCAAGATTTTTGTCAGAAAGTACAGTTTTCTCTAATTCCTTTTGAGAAAGCGGTTCATCTAAAATGTATCTATTACAAAGAGTAACCGCTTCTTTGATTTGCTCAATAGTAACATTCTTGACAAACTTAAGTTTTGTCATTAACTCAAACAATGCGCCATTCCTACCACCTTGCTGTATTGCATTCATTTCAGGGCAATCCATTTTCTCAGGCAGTAAATATTGAGGCAAATCTGGAATAGAGTTTGCAGTAGTTACAACGCGTCTATCAGGGTCATTGTAGGGAAGTACAATATAACCCGAAGCATTAGATCTGGTATCAATTTTTATACCTAATCGACAAAAGCAATTTTGTGTTTGGAATACACCTGCAATAGATTTGAAAAAGAAATGACAGCCATGTTCCGTTTCAAATATTATTGTATCAATACCTTCACCCATTAAAAGCATTTGAACTTTCTTTGCAACAGGTTTATTATCAATATCAATTATTGTATATCCATCAGGTACTATCCAACCTACTCTATTTTGAGAGTCTTTGATTTGTGAATAAGTATAGATACTATTGTTAATAGGTGCTTTATGACTAATACCAGCTTTCAGTGCTCTTGGGTCATCTTTGAGAAATACTTCCTTATATTGTGAATTTGGAAATAATTTTTCAATTATGTCAATCATCGATATCACCTAAGCCTACCATTAATTCTTTAAATAATGTATCAACATTATAATTGTTTTTAACACTTTGCCATATTTTAACCTCATATGTTCCAGCATTAATCAATGCATAAACTGTACAATTTGATTTCTGTCCACTTCTGTATACTCTACCGACAGTTTGAGTATAATCTAAGTAAGAGAAATTGAAGGTATACAATATTATGCAGCTTGTAAATTCCTGTAAGTTAACACCGATAGCTTTCTGCTCTTGTAATAGTAAGACTTGTTTCGAACAAAACTCATCGAATTTATCGGTATGACTTATCTTCGCATTGTCGAGCATTTTGACAAGGCATTCATAATCATACTGATAAAGAAATACAAGTATAAGTTTTTCACGCTCTTCTAATTCGGACAATATCAAATCTTCACAATCTTTCAATTTAATATTTTCTTTGAATACAACTGCCTTTTTGGTAGCGTCATACACAAATCCATTAGATAACTGATGTAACTTTTGAATACAAGCAAGTTTATTAACAGTTTCTTGATGGTCATCTGCATAAGTGATAATACCTTTTGTAGCGTCAATAAACTGCTTAGTAACCATACCAGGAATTTTAATTTCTTTAACCGTGAGTTCTGGTAATTCAAGACAGTCTTTTGATCTAAGTACACTTGCATGATCACCAATCCTTCTAACAAGAATATCCAATGCACCAGGCTTTAATTTATCTGGCTGATAAATAAACTTGCCAAATACCATACAAACAACTTTACAATCATAAAAGGTGTGCATAAAACTGTCATAGCTCTCTTTGAACTCATTTATATTCAAAGCATTAAATATACCCCAAACATCAAGAAAGCTTGTTGCATACGGAGTTCCAGTTAAACCCCAAGCATATTTACAGTTATGGGGTTTTGTCAGATTTTTTACAACACGAGCGATGTTAGATTTTCTGCTTTTAAGCTTATGGCATTCATCGCAGATAATATAATCATAGCGGTTAGTTTTATAGAATTCTTTGTGCCTGCTCAAATATTCATAAGACTTTAAATCAACATCATGGTTAATAGGTAAGTCGCTATACTTCTCCCACATATGCCTCATAACATATGCAGGAGATAATATTAACAATTTACCTCTCGGTAAAGAATTAACTGCAGCAATGACGGTATTTGTTTTGCCAGTACCTACTTCCCAAAACAAACATGAGCGTCTATTTGCTAACAGATAATTCTTACCGGTTTCTTGGTGAGGAAATAATTTTTCAATCATCTTCAGGCACCCCGATTTGAGAATTATCAAGTAGTATTTTTAAGTAATTCATAAATGAATTAGCAGAGAATTTATTGTTAACTGCTTCTTCATGAGCCATGATTACCTGCAGCAATGCTACAAGAGCATAAGTCATCTCTTCACCAGTAGTGCCTTGACTAATAGATACTCTATAATCTTTCTTATCTGCTAATACATTGAGTTCCTCTGTATCGCATGTAACCTTAAAAATAGTTTTGTTTTTTCTTTTCATGTTTTAATTTCCTCGCAAATTCATTGAATTGCTCTACAAAATCTTCATAAGACCAAACAATCCAGTACTCCCCACCAGCTTCTTGTATATTTTTACAAGTAACCTTTTGAGCATCAGATTGTATGCCGTCTTCTTGCTTAACCTCAATACCTACAAAGCGGCCTTTTATGCAGCAAATGATGTCAGGTATTCCTACCTTCATAGCAGCACTTGCTGCATGCTTAAAGAACCAACAATTGATACCTAAGCTTGCCAAAGCCGTTTTAATCTTATTTTCTATTACTTTTTCACGCATCTCAATGTCCGGAAGTCCCAATCAAGAAGCTCATGTACTGTATCAAAACCCACAGGACAACCGCAAGAATATTTACCTTCTTGGCAAGGTCTCTCAACACAAGTAGGCATGAAGAATTTATCGAGTAAACCAGTTTTCTCAATAACCTTTTCAACCATAAGTCCTACAACATACCTGGTTTCATTAGTATTTCTTCTGCAGAGTCTTTGATTTGCAATAAACATGAGTTCTTCAAGGTTGACTTTAATTAAAATATTGTTACGTACACACATAGGCATTACATACCCAGCAGCGTCAGTATCAATACTATTGCTTACCAAACTTGCGTACATCTCAAGAGACTGTTTACAATGTTCAATGTAAGCATCCTTTATAGTATTATCATGATTGCAAAGTATGTCATAAGGCACCACAAACATTTCTCTTGAAGGAATTACATTTTTAGTGAGGTTTGCATATTGAATACTACCAGACATAATATCACATCCAATATGATGTGTAATTATTTGAGATAAGAATCTTCTTGACGCACCAGTAATGATAAACTTAAATTCCGTGAATCTTGCAATTTTAGAATGCGGGAGTTCAAGCATCTTATTGATTTTTGTCATATCCCATTTTTCTTTTTTAGCAATATCCGCAGGATTATCAAATTTACCCATACTTCTGGTCATTTGACAAGCTGATTGGACATCGCTGAGTGTATCTGCACTGATTAACTGAACTTTAATTTTATCCATTGATAGACCTCACAAAATCACGCGTTTTAAGTGCTTTCTCTTTTTCTTCAGGAGTAAGCGGTCTGATTGCTTTCATGACAATTTTAGAGTATACAATATTAGTTTTGTTCTGGGCTTTTTCAAGAGTAAAGGAAGTTAAAACATCATTAAGAAACATACCTTTGGTAAACAACTTAGTTGCATAAGCATTAAGTACACCAGTAGAACTTACGGGAAGAAGCAGACTATAAGGAAGCATCTCACCAGACAATTGAATAAATAACTGATGTTTTTCTTTACATGCTTTGCCACCATTCTTGCCAGATCCAAATTCAGCATAAGGACAACCTTCGCAAAGTACAGGTTCATATGCAATATCATCACCTGCGCCATTATCAATCCTACGCATACCATTGATACCATCTTTAGAAAAACAATCAGGCGGTTGACTGGAACCATCAAAATCTCCGGCAAAATATACATTCATAGGACCATGATCAACAATAACACCGATGAGTTCTTTATAAGGTTCTTCATCGATATCAAAGTATACATTGCCGCCAGAAGGTATCTTGAGCTGCGGACATTGCAACTGAATACCATTTAAGTTCTGCATAGCATCTTCGGTAAAAGATACAAGGTTAAAGTTTTCTTTAGTTACGAGTTCATTTGACATTTGATTGCCTCCAATAAATTGTTATATAATTTCTGCAATGATCAGATATTTCAGCTATATATCCATTCTTTTTAAGTTCAGTAATAACCCTATCTGTAAGGTCAGAATTCTCACACTCAAAAGTTACTTGAAACTCACCATCTTTTACTGCTTCTTGAATGAGTTCATCAAGATCCTTGAGTAAAGCTGCATACCGCGATTGCAAATATTGTCTAGCTTGCTTATCAGCTTCTACTGCACTTATCATTATCTACCTCCATCAACTGTAATAGTCGACATAAAGCAATTCAAGCTCACCGCGCAATTTTTTACTCATTTTATAGTTACCGTCGAGAATTTTTTCAAGAACCTTCTTTGTTTCACTATAAGATTTATCGTTCCATTACGAAACAGGCTCTCTCGGCTGTTGAATTTCGGGACGCATGCTGCCCTGTCGATACGTAATAACGAATACATCATCTCCAACGTTATTTTTTGAGTTCGTCAAGATCAACACTTCCGTCCTCTACAAAAATAAATGTCTTAATCATTATCTACCTCCATTTAACTTATTGTTGAAATATTTTCTGCAGTAATCTTACCATTACTTGAAACAACATAACTTTCCGTATATTCTTTATAAGTAAAATATGCAGCACGCATTACACTTATATCCCAAGTAATATATAAAGTAAACTCATACAAACTTATACAAAGATAACCTTTTTCTTCAAGACACTTGCGTACGCCATCTCTAATTTCTGCACTTTGAAAATCTTCTTGAATATGTGTTTTACCAACTTTACTCGCTTCTTCAATTCTTTTCAAAGTACATTCAAATGCTATATTTATAGTTCTTTTAAGTTCAGAATTGGTGTTGTTAAAAATTTCTATAGCTTTCATTTCTTTTTGCTCCTTACCACTACGTGAGTTTCATCGTACGGCTTTACCAGATTAAAATATTCTTTTGGTAATTCACCATCATTTGCTTCGACAATATTTTGCATGTAACTTGTCAAAGCTGCTGCAGAGATACTAAATAAATCAAACGCTTCATTCCTAAGTTTCTCAACAAGTCTATCCTTATTTTCAACGACAGGAGACCATCTTGTTTTAGTTTCAAGTCTAAAGCTTAATCCAGAAACGTTATCTTGAGATGCAATTTCAAACTTAAGAACTTCGCTCGCAACCATCTCATTACAGAGTTGCCGTCTTAATTGTTCATATACTTTTTTCTTTTCATCAGCCTCAGCCTGCGCAATTTCATAATCAAGTTTTGCAATTCTGAGCTTCTGAGCAGTCAATGCATACTTATCCATTTATTTACCCTTTTTCAAATTATTGATATCAAAGTCTTCTACTTGAGGTTCCGCTTCAGAGGGTTCAGTAGGTTC
>ERZ779729.293-NODE-293-length-53956-cov-5.249179_pt1 | contig 53956 bp, 42 predicted proteins | sample MGYA00511072_ERZ779729 | MGnify/ENA primary metagenome ERZ779729 (study PRJEB29588, sample SAMEA2156675) | human gut metagenome | biome: human gut; feature: human-associated habitat; material: faeces | place: Denmark | collected 2008/2010 ...
CCTTTTTCAGTACGCCGTCTTTCATCTCTGCGCTGTAAGCCTTGAGCTTTGCAAGAAGCTCCGGATCGGCAACCGCTAAAATCTTCGCCGCCAGAATACCTGCGTTTGCACCGCCGTTGATCGCAACGGTCGCCACCGGGATACCGGAGGGCATCTGAACGATGGAATACAGAGAATCTCTGCCTCCCAGGGAAGTGGTGTGCATCGGGATTCCGATGACGGGCATAGGGAAAATAGCGGCACACATGCCGGGCAGATGCGCTGCCATACCGGCTCCGGCAATGATCACCTTGAAGCCTTTTTCCTCCGCACTTTTTGCATACTCAAAAAACACATCCGGCTCTCTGTGAGCGCTGATCACGGTCATCTCATAAGGGATGCCCAGTTCTTCCAGAATGTCTGCGGCTTTCGCCATCACAGGCATATCGGAATCACTACCCATTACAATGCCAACCTTAGGGCAATTCTCTGTATTTGCCATAATGTCCTCCTCATGTATCGGTTGCACCGATTTTATCCATATATATTTTATCTTACTAAAATCTTTTCAATGATGCAATGGTTTTATGAAATCTTATGATAACTATTCAGAGCCATGCAAAATTGCTTTCTGCAAATGCTTGCTGAATAGTTTTAATCCAACTCCCGCAGCGGCTCATTCAGTTCTTCCGTTCCGGGAAGGACAAATCTGCCGTTCGCAATAATGGGGATCCGCCCGCCGTCCTTTTTCACTGCGGTCAGCTCTGCCAGTTCATCGTAAGGAATGGTAATGTCCGTATGGCAGTTAAAATAAGCCTTGGAAGGGTTCACACTGCGAAGGGCGGCCACCTCATTGTCTCTGGCCACGATCTCTTTACCGTCGGGATTGTATACCTTCACCTCTTCCGCATGGGAATAGCAGGTATCGCCCACTGCAAAATGCGGTCCCATCTTCTCCGCGATCAGGATCGGCATCCTGGCTTCCACGCCCAGACGCTTTGCCGCCACATAAGCCGTAGTGTTTGTGCCGATGGCAAATTCTCCCAGCGGCAGTGTCTTATGGCGGAACAGGATATTTTCCTTAATGAATGCCTTGTTCTCTTCCTCCGTGGCAAAATTAGCACAGTTGTAGTTTTTAATCCTGCCATTTTCGAAGATGATCTCCAGATTCTTATATTCCAAGCCGTTCAGGAACACTTTTGTCACATGCAGCACACCGTTTGTGCCTTCCAGCACCGGAGAGGTAAATACTTCTCCCACGGGAATATTCACGTCTGCCACGCAGTTTTCAAAAATAGTTTCTTTGGCAGGATCTTTGAGCTTCCACAGATTCACTGTGATATCCGTGTGATTACCGTTACAGCCCTTCACCTCACAGTGGTCTGCCTGATCCAGCGCATCGATGATGGTCTGCTGGATCCTCTGATATTTTTTATAATCCAGGGTGTTGATCCGAATAGTCTCCCGGAAAAGTTCTTCAAAGCAGTCCCCTACCTCCGGGATGGGGAACGCAATAATCGTAAAGCTACGCTCTTCCTCAATAATATACTGTCTCTGCAACTGTCCCATCTGGGTGCGGTGCTCCACCATAAGAGCGCTCTGCTCATCCGTCATTTTCACCGCTTCCGGCTTGTTCACCGGTGCGAAATCTTTCTCACCGAAGGTCTCCACCACGGCCGGGCCCGCATAGCCTCTGGCCTCTGTCTTATATTTTTCAAAAGCGGTATGCATGACTTCCAGTTTCCGGCTGCAATACATTTTATCCAGGAACAGTGCTTTGTCATCCTTGTGATCGAACTCATACTGTCTGTTGGGGCTGACACTGTAGAAGCCGTTTTTATAAATGGAGGGATTATATAAAATACTGGCAGCTGCACGGTAGATCACAGGCTGCAATCCCATTTTGTCAAAATTCTCCAGAGCTCTCCGCATCATGCGTTCGAAGCCCAACTGATAACGGACATCCACCGCAGCTTTTTTCGACAGATCCTTGCCGGTCACTTCAAAACCGATGCGGTACCCCTCGGTATAAGTGTCTGCCATGGTATTTATGGTCTCTTCCGGCAGGGAATTCAGGAATTTCGCCATTGCCAGTTCATTTTCCCCCACGTATTCTCCATAGGCATAGAGATAACGCAGATCGGTCAGTTCCGCCCTTCGGATAATGTCTGCCGCAAAATTATTCCCCGGGCATACCAGTTCCCGTACCCGTGCTTCCGCCGCCACATCCGCGTAATCGCTGACGAACCAGTAAAGGATCTCACGGATGGACGCATAAGACGGAAGTCTGTGATTCTCCTGCTCCTCATATACAAATGCCGCATATACCTCAGAAAACAGTTCCATACGGATCACCAGTTCGTCCAGTCTTCCCTCATAGGTAAAACCGATCAGGCTCCGCATTTCCGTATAAAGGAAGGCGGCCAGTGCGCCGAATTCTTCTCCCAGACACTTTACAGCTACCGCAGGATTAGCAAAGCTGTTCTCATAATTTTCCGGTAAAATATCTTCATACAGGGCATGGTTACGCTGTTTCAGCTCTTCCAAAGTGGCAGTGTTCTGTTTTCCCTGCTCCAGGAACTGTCTGGTATCCTCGATCAGCAGTAAAAATTTTGCTACCGCTGTAAAATATTCTTTCCAGTGCTGCAGGCTTTCTTCCTGCCAGTCCTCCCCGGGGATCTCCCGGATCCGGTCTAAGGCCAGTTCCAGACGTTCCAGTAATAATTCTCTTTCTTCCATAGATCTGATTGCTCCTTCTATCTAAATAACTGCTGCGTGATCCAATGCTTCTGTTCCAGAATATCCGTTACAGACGGCTTCCCAGATACAGCAAAAGGCTGACACCTCCAAGGGCAACAACATTTAATATTGTTCCCAGCACGGGAAAGATACGATAGATATCTTTTTCCCTAAGGGTCAGTATTCCCAGGATCAGTCCGATCAGGGAATAGATGGTGGCCAACACACCGGTAACACCGTATCCACCGTGCATCACGCCGCCCTGACTGTAGGACAGATACGTCACGATCCCCAGGGACACCAGACTGATGCCCCCAAGGATGGTCGCCATGATCGCCTTGTTGGAATGTTTTTTATTCGTAAAAATGTAGTTCTTTTTCCGCATACTATTTTCAAGCCTTTCAGTAACCTGCAATCCCCCATGGAACCCGAAAAGGGCACTTCCGGTATGGAAATGCCCAATTTTCACGCCCTGACGACGTTTTCCTTCTCATTTGTGATCAGAACAGAATACGTGATTTGCCGGAGACCAGCTTGCCGCCACTGATGATCAACAACACACCTGCCGCGATTCCGACTACCAGGGAAATGACTCCCAGTACAATATTCAGAGCACCTGCTCCACGCATGATCTTATAGATTTTCTCTTCCATGGAATCCTCCTGTCTTCTATCCAAAACTTTCGAAGCCGTCTGCTTAAGCACCGTATACAGCATAATATTCGTCGATTGCCTTCTTCAGAGTATCATCAATGTATACCTGTCCCTTGTAAGGCTTGTTGTACAAATGATCGATGACATCCTGCATGGTTACGATGGCATGTGCATCAAATCCGTACTTTTCCTTGATCTCTTCCAGTGCGCTGACCTTGCCGCCCAGACCCTTTTCCATACGGTTCAGGGATACCATCAGACCAACGATCTCTACATTGGCTGCTCCTCTTACCTTGGGAACGGTCTCTTCCATAGATTTGCCGGAAGTGGTAACATCCTCGATCATGATGACTCTGTCGCCATCTTTTAAGGAGCTTCCCAGGAAGCTTCCCTTATCTGCGCCGTGATCCTTCTCTTCCTTACGGTCAGAACAGTAACGAACCTCTTTGCCGTATAATTTGCTGTAAGCCACTGCGGTTACCACACTGATGGGAATTCCCTTATATGCCGGTCCGAACAATACATCAAAATCGTCACCGTAGGTATCGTGAATTGCTTTCGCATAGCTCTCGCCCAGCTTCATCAGCTGAGAACCGGTGACATACGCACCCGCATTCATAAAGAAAGGAGACTTTCTACCGCTCTTTAAGGTAAACTCTCCGAATTTCAATGCCTTACAATCCACCATGAACTCAATAAATTCCTGCTTGTACTGTTCCATTGTATCTAAAAACCTCCGTGATTCTCGTATCTTTGTCAGTTCTGCCCTTTATCATACCATACTTTTTTTTAACATTCAATGAGTTTCCTTGAGAAGAAAAAAGAAGAAAAAAGGCAGTCCATCGACTGCCTAATAGGTATCTCCCTGTAAAGGTCGGATATTCACTTCCTCCAGTACTGCCTGTGGGGACAGACGGAAGGTCAGGGTGATGACTTTTCCGAGGTCGGAGGTCTCTAAAAGTGACCTGTCCTCTTCGGAGGATTTCTTTCTGGTCTCGGTAAAGGTGCCGCCGGGATTGATGAGGGATACACCGATCCCCATAGGCTTGCATTCCTCCCGGAGGGCATAGGCATAGGACCGGAGCGCCCATTTGGAAATGCCGTAGATGCCGCCCCTGTCTCTGCGGATTCCCGAAGTGGAACCGATGAGTACGATGCGGCTGCCCGGTGCCAGCAGCGGAAGAAATTCCTTCACCAGACGGTAATATGCCGTCACGTTGCTGTCAAGCATTGCCTGCAGTTCCTCCGGCTCCGGCTGTACTACGGATGTCTTCGTGGCCGGATTGGGAAATACCGCCGCACACAGGATCAGTCCATCCACGTTATCTCCGAATCCCACTATTTTACCGTTCTTCACTGCATCCACCAGTCCAGTGGTTTCCTCTGCCTTACCGGCATTACAGGAATAGGTAACTGCTCCTGCCAGTTCTTTTCCGGTTTCTTCCAAAGTCTTCGGATTTCTGCCGACAATCAGTACCTTATGTCCATCCTGTAACAGTTCCCTTGCAGCCGCTTTGCCGATGCCGCGGCTGCCGCCAATGATCACAATATTCATGCGCCGTTCTCCTTCTTCCTAGTATCTTCCGAGAATCGTATCCTTTACGTCCCATCTCTGAGGAGGGTAAGGGGTCTGGTCACCGTATCCTACATCCACATAGGTCACCAGGCGGATATAATCCGGCAGATTGAAGCGTTTCCGCAGTCTGTCACAAAATTCTTCTCCGGGGAAAGTCAGCCAGACACCTTCCAGTCCTACGGCGTGGGCTGCCAGAACGATATTCTGTCCGGCGGCTCCGGCATCCAGCAGCTGGTTTCTCACCGGGGTAAAGGAGTTGGCTCTGTAGCATCTCATATCCTGTAAGATCACCAGATGCACCGGACCTCCCGGCACGTCACTGCCGCGGAACAGTCCCGGCTCGTTTTTCTCCCGTACCACCACATAGCGGATGGACTGTACATTACAGCCGTGAGCAGCCCAAAGCCCCGCTTCCAGGATCTTATCGATCAGTTCATCCGGTACTTCCTTGTCCTTGAATTCCCGGACGCTTCTGCGTTCCTTTACAATCGTGAAAAAGTCTTTCTCCATCTGTTCCGTCACCGGCGTAGGTTTGTAAGGTGTCAGATCCACGTCTTCCCCCTTTACCAGTTTCTCCGCCGCATCGATCAGGAAAGAGGCATACCGATATTCCGGCAGATCTTTTCCCAATCCTCTTTTCTCCCACAGTTCCAGCAGATGCTTCGTATAATCTGCCTGGTTGGGTTTTAATTTCTGGTGGCGATATGCGGTGGCATATACCTGGATCTCCAGGGTATGATGGGAACGTTCTCTCACTCTTGCCCGGAATTCTGTCTCATCCATGGCTAAAAGCTGCTCGTCTGTCAGACGCATATTGTTATTCCAGATCTCAAGTACTTCATCTCTGGAAAGGTAATCCATACTGGTGTCACGAAACATACTGCTGCCTCCTTATTCTCTGTATTCTCCGCCTATAAGTTGCCCCAATAGTTGTTGGGAATATCCTGTCCGCCACTGTTAATATCTTTGGCAATTTCCGCTGCGATCTTTAACAGCAGAGGATCACTGCGTCCTCTCTTCTGCTCCAGCGGAATCTCGTAGATCTTCTGGATCGTACTGGGTCTTGGGCTTAACAGCACGACTCTGTCTGCCAGAAATACCGCTTCGTTGATATCATGGGTGACGAACAATACCGTCTTGTTCTCTGCCTGACGGATATTGATCAGTTCCTCCTGCAGTGTGCATTTGGTCAGATGATCCACGGCACTGAAGGGCTCATCCATGAGGATGACCTTTGGATTCATGGCAAGGGTTCTGGCGATGCCGGCTCTCTGCCGCATACCGCCGGACAGCTGTGCCGGATATTTGTTCTCAAAACCGTTCAGGCTGACCATGGAGATATAACGCTTTAACCGTTCTTCTCTCTCTTCCTTGGGTACTCCGGCGATCTCCAGTCCGAATGCCACATTTTTCCGTACGGTTCTCCAGGGAAACAGGGAGGCATCCTGGAATACCACGCCAATATCTCTGCTGGTACCGTGTACCGGCTGTCCATCCAGCAATACTTCGCCGCTTGTAGCATCCAGCAGGCCCGCCACGATCTCTAACAGGGTACTCTTACCGCATCCGCTGGGACCTACGATGCAGACGAATTCACCTTCTGCCACATCAAGATTGATGTCATGCAGTGCCTGTACTTCGTTTCCATCCTGATCGATATAGGTTTTGTTGATATTTTTAATGGATATTGCGGGCATTTCCATTACCTCCGTTTCCTGTGTCTCTTATTTTCAGAGCATTCTCAATTATTTTGCTTCCGGGTCGGTCATTCCCAGGGTATCTGCAGCTACCTGCGCGAATTCGTTGGTGTAGGTTCCTTCGTAGCTGACATTTTCATCTACCCAGCCGTACTCCTTCAGATATTCAAAGGTGGTAGCCAGACGATCTTCGGGGATTACCGGATAATCCAGCCATACATCGATTTCCGACTCGATGGCCTTTCTCATAACCTCTTCGGAAGTATTCATCTCTTTTGCTGCCCATGCAACAAATTCGTCGAAATAGTCATTCTTAACTTCTTCATGTACCTGATAATAAGCGGTCAGGAAGCGCTGCAGCTTCTCCGGCTCATTTTCAATAAAGCTGTTGCTTGCGATGATCGTTCCGGTATAGTAGTCGGGGATGTAGTCCCAGGCTCTTCCCAGGATATGTCCGGTGCCGTCTGCCTCAGCCAGTGCCGCATACGGGTTGTGAATGATCGTAGCGTCCACTTCGCCGGAAGTCAGGGATGCATAAGCGGTCTGGTATACGCCGTTGGCGATCAGATCCACGTTATCCGTGCTGACACCGTTCTTCTCCAACATCTTCAATACGGAAAGTCTCATTCCGCCGGAAGCTCCTGCGGTACCGACTTTTTTGCCTTCCAGATCGGAGAAGTCCTGTATATCATTGTTTGCCACCAGCCAGTAGCATCCGGAGTATCTCCACATATTTCCTACCAGCTTGGCAGGCACACCGTTGTAGATACCGGGGATATAAGAACTGGGATCTCCGTCTGCCACATCGATCTCTCCTCTGGTGATCAGGGACATTACTGTGGAGTTGGTATCGGCGCTGGCCTCTACGTTTTCGAACTCAATACCAAGTTCTTTATACAGACCCTTTTCAATGGCAAAACGGTTCACCGCACCGGTCATTCCGGTAGCGAAGCAGGAACGGATCACGATGGTGTCTCCGGATTCCTCTCCTGCGGTAGTTGCACTTGCTGTCTGGCTTCCCTCATTCTGTGCGGCTCCGGTTGCTGCATTGTTGCCGGTTGCTGCACTGCTGCCGCAGCCTGCCAGTACTCCGGTTGCCAGTGCCACAGTCAGTAATACGCTGAATACTTTCTTTTTCATAACATTTTCCTCCTCGTCTATTGAAAAAATTTATTTGCTTATACATGTCTCCATCGATAGCTGATGGCATATTCGATGGCATCGATCAGTTTTACCGCACCTACAGATAATAAGGTGATCAGGATGATCAGGAAGAACATCCTCGGGGTGTTCAACAAGTTCTGGGATTCTGTCAGCAGATAGCCGAGTCCCGCTCTCGCCGACTGCATTTCCGAGAACAGGACACCGGTCAGTGCCGTTGCCGCTGCCAGCTTCAATCCATTAAAGATGGAAGGGAGTGCCGCCGGAATGATGACCAGAAATACGGTCTGGAAACGATTGGCTTTGAATACTTTTGCGACCTTCAGATACTCCTTTTTACACTCCTTGGCTCCGGTCACTGTGTTATACAGAATTGTAAATACCGAGAACAAAAATACCAGAAACGCCTTGGACTGAAAGCCGATGCCAAACCACAGGATCAACAGCGGCAGGATTGCTACTTTCGGAACTGCCATGATTGCCGAACAGAATACATTCATGTACTTCTCCGATACCGGAAACAGTGTCCACAACAGACCTACCGCAATACCGACTACCACTGCGGACAGGTAACCTGCCAGTGCCTCTTGGATCGTCAGCAATAAGTGGGGCCATAAGGTTCCGTCTGTAATGATCTTAATGCCCTCTTCCACGATGGAAGTCGGGGACGCCACGAAGATCGTAAGCACCCTGCCGGAATCTACTGCCCATTGCATCCACAGAAGCAGTGCCGCCACGGTGAGCAGCTGTGCCAGATTCACCCAGGTAAAACGTTTCTTATTCTTAGTTTTCTTCTTTTTTTCCATAAGTGTATTCTCCTCGCTTCACCTTATCGCTTTCAAAGTACTCTCTCTTACAACAGGTACCTTCCAGGATGACATTCTGTGTGATCCTGTGGGAGAGACATTTGGAAAAGTTCTCAATGGTAGTAGTGTCGATCACGTCACAGTAAAACGGTGCGATCTCTCGGAACCAGGGATATTTGTCAAAATAAGTTCTCCACACTTCCGCATAGGGACAATGATCTTCTCCCCACTCCGGGATCCATCCGGTGAAGGGAAGGTCGATAACACTCATAAAGTCTTCTACGGAATCTGCCTTCAGGCCTTGCGCCAGTGCCTTTTCCCGCAGCTGATCCGACCGGTCCACTGCCAGTTCGAATACGGTCTGTCTCACGATATCTTTGGTCTTCTCCAGTCCGAACTGGTCATATAATACTTTGCTGAAATGGAAGAACTGCATGGCGAACTGTCTTGCGGCCTTTCTCACTTCACTTACCAACAGTTCTCTGGGAACCGTTCCTTCTATTTTATAATCTGCTTTACTCAATGTCCGCTTCCTCCACCTTATTAAAGCTGTCCATAAAAGCTATGTATTCCTGTTTATCAGCGAATCTCGGATGATATTCCTGTTTGGTCCGCTTCGTCACTTCCGCGCCGTCCTTCAACATTCGGTAAGCACTCAGGGCAAATATTTTTGCGGTCAACACATAAGCTTCTTCCTCATCCACGATATCGAAATCCACCTGGTGCAGACCACCTACAGCACCGCCGGTATTGAAAGTGATCACAGGAAGCAGATGCTGTACATCTCCCACATCTGTGGATCCTCCGCTGTGTTCCTCCGGCCTGACCTCGTATACCGTTTTTTCTCCTGCCAGTGCTTTCACCGCATCGGCCATCTCTTCCGGTGCCGACTGCCAGAGAGAAGGAAGATAGCCCGGCATAGTCTCGATACGATACCCTGCTCCCATGGCAAGTGCTCCTGCCTTGAAGGAACGATCTGTCTTGACGGATGCATCTGCGAAAGCCTCCAGGGTCTTGCCTCTTACCAGTGTCTCCAGCACCGCTTCGTTGGGAACTACATTGACCAGATCTCCGCCCTTGGTCAGGATCGGATGAACCCTCACGCAATCCTCATCCCGGAAGGTCTCACGGTTCAGTGCCAGTGCCTGTAACCCCAGGCTTGCTGCCGATAAGGCGTTGACACCTTTTTCCGGACATCCCGCCGCATGGGCTGCTTTTCCTTTGATACGGATCACCTTGGATACAAAACCATTGCCGCTGTTGCTTCCCAGCCGGATTCCCTCTAAGGAAATATGATGCGCCAGTGCCACATCCACATCATCGAAAGCACCGATGCGGATCAGTTCACATTTTCCACCACCGTAAGCAATCTTGCCATCAGTGATCAGCTGATTCTTGAATTCGATCTCACCGTACTCTTCCGCCGGTGTGGCGAAGAAGATCACCTGTCCATCCAGCTTCTGTGCCACCTCTGCATCCGTAAGTGCCAGCGCCGCTCCGATGACTCCTGCCAGTTGTGCGTGATGTCCACAGCAGTGAGCTGCCTGTGTCTCCTGATTTGCATGTGCATGCTGCGGAATCCTCAGGGCATCCAGTTCTCCGATCAATGCCAGGGATGCATTTCCGGCCTTTTCTTTATTTAAATAGGCTTTTGCTCCGGTGATGGCCAGATCTGTCTGTACCGGCAGCTGTAAGCTCTTCATAAAATCCACGAACTTTTTCGAAGTGCGGAATTCCTTGTAGCCCAGCTCTGCATGATCGTAAATATCTCTTGCGAACTCTACGATGGTCTCCCGGTTGTCATCTATGATCTTAAGGATTCTCTGTTCTGTCGTATCAAAGGTTGCTGCCACGGTGTCATCCTCCTCGTCTTTTATATCCTAGTAAATCTATATGTTTTCTATGTTTTAGATGATATTACCTTATATTTCCTAGTTTGTCAATAGGGTTAGTATGTATTTATATAAAAAAGTTAGGTAACAGTTCAGCCATGAACATATTTGCCCGCAAAATCATGCAAGCATGATCTCTGTGCCCAGATATGTTCATGGCTGAACTGTTACCTATATTTACTTACTTATTTACTCTCTATTCTTCAATACTTCCGCAGGCACCAGCTTGTTCAGTCTGCCCACCAGCAGGAAGTTGATCACCAGATAGCAGATCAGGATGCCTCCGTAGATCATGCCGTACAACTGCGGCGGGAACTGTAAATCCATTCCGATGGCCACATTGGAAATAAAATACGGGAAGATCAGATCCATGGACCATTTTGCCAACGGTACTCCCAACAATGCTCCCAACATTATAATATAGAAGTTCCCGTCCAGATACAGTCTGCGGATCTCTCCCTTTCGGTAGCCGAGTACTTTCATCAGGGAAATGGAGAATGCAGAACGGTCGATCATGACCTTCATCATCAGATACATGACGATCATGAAGATCAGTGCGGAGATGGCCGCCAGCATGCTGACCATAGGTCCCATCATATCCGTAAATATCTGAGAGCTTTCCTCCACGTTTTCTCTGGATACCGTAGAATACAGTCTGCCGTTGTCGATGTCCAGTGCATGATCGGCGAATACTACATTATAATAGTCGTCTTCCTGATCGAACAGTTCCTGCATGGCATCCCGGCCTAAAAATACATAAACACCGGAGGCAAAATGAACGATATCTTTGACAGTAAACGCATAATCTCTCTCGTTCACTTCATCGGAAAGCACCAGTTTGTCACCGACCTTCACGCCAAATTTCTGTGCTGCGGCGCTGGAGATCACGATCTCATTTTTCTTATTGCTGGTCTCCACCGGAAAATATGGATTATCCTTATCGATTCCCAGTACCGTCACATCCAGATTATAACCGTAAGCCTCTTTTTTCAGACTCTCCACATAAGCCGGAGTACCATCCTCCGGCACATCCTCCGTGGGATATTTGTAAGTATACATATAAGCATAGGTCGTCTCATCCAGGCAGGCGTCTCCAAAGTTCTTACACAGAACATAGCAGTCTGCAGAGATCAAAAGTACCAGCAGGCAGATAAACATACCGATCACCACCGCCACGGCAGAACGCATCTCCCGAAGGAGCTGACGGACCTGGAATCTGTGAAGGAACTTCATATTTCCCAGATTTACATCTTGTATCTTCCCGGCCCTGCCTGCGGTCTGTTCATTTCGAAGCAGAGACAGTGCCGTGCGCTTCAACTTCTTGCTGATCACCAGACAGTTTACCAATGCGGCCGTCACCGGCGGCATGACCAGACTGTAGACCAGCAGATAGGCCGGAGTCACGATTTCCATGGGTGGCAGGGAAAAATACACGATACTGTCCTGCATCTGCCAGCCGGTACCATACTTCGAAAAGCCCAGGACACAGCCGACCGCACCTCCTAAGAAGGAGATCATCATGGGATTGAGCAGATAATGGAACAAAAGCTGCCCTCGCGTCACACCCAAAGCGTACAGCGCACCGATGACGCTGCTCTCTTTTTCAATATTATGTACCACAAATACGGAGATCACGTAAGTGAACATGACCATCAGGATAATACCGGATACCATACCGGCATATTTATTGATGATCACATCCCCGCTGGCGGCATCGATTCTGGGATTATCCCCTGCCACCAGAAACTGTGTCAGATTGTCGATATCGAAAGTAAAATACTCATCGATCATATCATTGGCTTCATCCTGCAGTTCCTGCACACCGTCCCGCAGTTCCCTGCTGCCATCCGCAATCTCATCCACGGCATCCGTATAATCTATGATTCCTTCCCGGAAATCCTCCAGATCCGCCAAAGTATCCTTCGCGTCCTTCAAGGAATCCCGCAGCCTGGCATCCACACTGCTGCCCTCTGCCATCAGCTGGTCCAGCTCTTCCTTATAATTGTCGGCAGTCAGTTCTACCTGAATATCACTTTCTTCCAGCTGTGCCTCCACCATATCCATCAGTGCATCCACCACGGCATCTGTGCCGTCTACCAGAGGCTCACTGGCGGTATAAAGCACGCTCAGTCCCTGGAACAGCTCCTGGGATCCTCTGGCTGCTTCTCCGACACCGGCGGTATAGGCTTTCACCCCATCCCGAAACTGTGCCACGGTGTCCAGCTGACTTTTCACTGCAGACAGCTGCCCCGCTGCCTGGGATGCCCCCATCTGTGTAAAGACAGATGCCAGCTGATCCAGCTGCTCTCCGTAACCGCCAGCCGTCAGTCCCGAAAAGCTGATCCCGTATACCGCATAAGGTTCCAACTCTGCCTGGAGCTGTTCATTCACCATGCCCAGAATGGCATTAAAAATAGCATCAGCTCCCTGATTCAACGCAGCACTGTTTTCCGTGATCTGACTCATACCGCCCACCAGTGCTCCGCCGCCGGCAGAAGCTGCATTAACTCCGTCCGTGTAGGATTTCACACCATCCCGAAACTCCTGCAGATCTTCCAGAGACTTTTTCGCGTCCTGCAGGTTCTGCCGCAGGGATGCGGTGTAGGCATGAGGATTAGCGATCATGGCATTCAGCTGTTGTTCATAATTTCCTGAAGTCAGTGTCACTTCCACTCCGGCATCCTTCAGGCTGTCATTCACCTGTTCCAGCATAGCATCAAACAACTCATCCGCCGCATCCGTCAGTTCTGTATTATGATCCGCCAGTTCATCCACACCGTCCACCAGCTCATCCACGCCATCCAGAAGTTCCTGGATACCATCCTGAATATCGTTCTTCGTCTCTTCCGCATCTGCCAGCATTTCCAGAAAATAAGTATCCGTCACCTTACTGCGGTCCAGTTCGAAGGATTGTAACAGTTCCTTCAGTTCCTGATCCGTCATGGTATCATTCAGCAGATAGGTGTAAGTATAATCCTCCGTCCGGAAATTCTGTCCGCCTGCTTTCAGAGCTTCATAATCCTCTGCCGTGACAAATCCGAAGCCAAACAGATTGCTGTCTACAGTGGTATCTGACGTTTTCTCAAAAGCAGCATCGTAATCCGGCGTGCTGCCGATTCCGGCAACGGTGAACTCTTTTCCCCCAACGATAAAGATATCTCCTAATTGCAGCTCATGTTTTTCCGCATAATGCTGTTCCAACAGGATCTCTCCCTGTGCCGGAATTTCCTCCCCTTCTGCTGGAACGAACAGATCTACCGATTCTCTTGCCTGATAGACACGAAACGTGGACTGTCCCAGATGAAAATCCAGGGAAAAATCCCTCTGCAGTGTCACACCTTTTTCCGTGATCTGTGCGGTCTCTTTTTCGGTCAGCGGAACAAAAACGCCAAACTGTCCGTCCTCTCTGTGATGGACACGTCCGCTCTCCTTCGTCCCCTGCATAATAGTCTCGGCAGCTCCCACAATAGCCACCACCATATACATGACCAGTGCCACCAGGAAAAACAGTGCCAGATACCGAAGCAGGTTTTCCCGGATATCCCGAAGTACTCGTTTGCTTAATATCCTCTGCATCCTACAAATCCTCCAGTTCTGCCGCAGGAACACGTTTCTCGTTCCGATAGTTCTTGCTGATCTGTCCGTCCTTGATCATAATGACCTGATGTACCATGTTTTTAATGGAATTATTATGCGTAACAATAAGCATCGTAGTGCCATACTGTCTGTTGATATCCTCCAGCAGTATCAGGATGTCCCGGGAAGTCCTGGAATCCAGCGCACCCGTAGGCTCATCGCATAACAGAAGGCTCGGATTCTTGATTAAGGCTCTGGCGATGGCACAGCGTTGCTGTTGTCCGCCGGAAAGTTGTGCCGGGAACTTGTTCTGATGTTCCGTCAGTCCCAGTACCTGCAGCAGTTCCTCCATATTCAAAGGATTCTTCGTCAGATACTGGCAAACCTGGATATTTTCCTTCACCGTCAGATTCGGCACCAGATTATAAAACTGGAAAATAAAACCCAGCTTCTCCCGACGGTAATTGGAAAGTGCTTTACTGTTAAGCCCCGCCACCTCCTGTCCATCCACTACGATGGAACCGGAATCCACGGTATCCAGTCCTCCGATGCAGTTGAGCAGCGTGGATTTGCCGGAACCGCTGGTGCCCTGGATGACACACATTTCACCTTGTTCCACTCCTGCGGTGATTCCCTTTAATACCTGTACATAACCGCCGCCTTCTCCATAGCTCTTCTTCAGATCCTTCACTTCCAGATACATATCCTGCCTCCTCATCACTAATGATAATGATTTTCATTAACATAACACTGTTATGTTAATGCTCTGAAACAGCACCCCTGCAAAGTCCAAACTTCCTTGGGGTGCATTGTATTTTAGCTTTCTGTCATTATGCCCATCCATCCGCGCACCAGATACATCGTCAAGGCATCCACATGCTTCAATGCCACTCTCTCTTCTGTCTCATGCAGAAACAGGTGTACAAAAGTATCTACCATAATGTGGGCCATCCAGTGTGTCATGTAATCATCGACCCGCGGTCTTCCGGTGGCATTCGTCACCATATCGCATAATCTGCGGTACTGCTGCTCCGAGATATCCACGACCTCATCCAGACAATTTTCAAATCGGGACCCCTGAGATTTCGTCAGGAGCAGCAGAAAGGCCTCCCGGTTCGCATACATCTGCCGGATGATCTGTCTGGATGCTTCCAGATCCCCGTCATCCGCAATATCCAGCTGTGCCACCTGATCCTCGTTGTGCATCTCTGTGGCATAATGTTCTTCCATTATTGCATACAGCTGCCGCAACGGCTCTTCCACCAGTGCTGCCAACAGATCTTCCTTATCCTTGAAGAAAAAATACAGCGCCCCTGTGGTCACTCCGGCCTCTTTACAGATATTCCGCAGGGAAGCTTTCATATATCCTTTTTCCAGAAACTCCCTTTTGGCACATTCCAGAAGGTGCTGCCTGGTTTCTTTATTCTCATTTTGCGTTTCCTGTTTTAAGGGCATTGCGATCTCCTTCGGGAATAATACTCCTCTCATAGAAAGCATCCCCTGCCTGCAAGCAGTCAGGTATGTTTTCTATGGAAGAGTTTATTCTATCATATGTTCACTCGTTCACATAACGTTGTTATGTCTGCATTATAAATAAAAACAGGATTGCTGTCAACCCTGTTTTTATTTTCGTCATTTCGTTTTATTTTGTTTTCAGCTGTTCGATCTTTTCCTGTAAATCTGCAATGGCTCTCTGGCTGTTCTTAATGGTCTCGCACTGCTTCTCAAAAGGAGGCTCCGGCATATCGCTGTACTGTTCAAAATAGATCTTGCCGATCTCCAGATAGTTCTTCTTCATGACTTCCTCGCAGGTAGAGATCTGGCTCTTCAGATTAGCAATGGCTGCCAGTTCTTTTGCTTTGTCTGCCGCTACTTTTCCCTTTTCGGTGATGGTATCACCGATCTTCTCTATAATATCCATCGTATGATCTCCTTTCTCTTCCTACCGCCCGCACTTTGGATCTGTCTGTCCTTCCCGTCCGGGCTGTTTCGGTTTCCATATTCCGTGTGTATTATTGTACCTTCTTCCGGATACCGCGTCAAGTATAAGCGCTACTTGCGCATTTCAAAGAATCTGTGCTATAATCGCCTTGTAATACTATTGGAGGTGACATCATGCAGCCGCTATATACCACTCTGAAAGTTAATAATGAGATTGAATTGTGCGAAGTATCCGATCCCGATTGCAAGCAGCTCATCGAGAGAGCATTGCTGAAAAACCGGATTTCTTATTATATCCGCTGGCCGAAGGCTTCCTTCTTCAACCGCAAAAAAGATGCCTGCATCATCTGCATCAACGACAATGTCAAGGATGCTGCGGAAGAGATTGTCCGCGGGATCTGTGACGAATCCGGATACAATGTGCGCTTTATTTTAAAACGTTCCTCTAATAACTATTTATAGACCCTTAAAGCACATAATTTTATGTTTTTTTCGTTTATTGATTGATTTTTTCTCACTAACGGATCATAATGATGATATCATTTAATACAAAGGAGGGGCTTTCTAATGGAAAATCGTGTTAACAAGCATGTATTTGCCTGGGTTTTCTGCTTTTTACTTGGTGAGTTGGGTGTTGATAGATTCGTCAGAGGTCAGGTTGGTCTCGGAATTTTGAAGCTTCTCACTGCCGGTGGCTGCGGAGTATGGAGCCTGGTCGACTGGATCATTGCTCTTACCAAGGCATACGGTGCTGCTTATGCCGGTTCCGAAGAAGTTGTATTCGTAGACGGTAAATATACAGCATAATCACAGGATAAAAAAAGCTTTTGCCGGAGACGACAAAAGCTTTTTTCTTTTTATAGGTTGCTGATCATGAATAAAAACATAAAACAAACTATATTTCTTATTTCTATTATTGCACTACTCCTGCTTTTCCTGTGGTTCTCAGGATATCAATGCCCTTTACTATTCTTTTTTGGCATTCCATGCCCTTTCTGTGGAATGACCAGAGCATTTTTATGCCTATTAAGCGGTGATCTTACAACAGCCTTTTATTATCATCCTCTCTGGCCTGTAGTATTGGGAATTTTTATTATTTTTCCTCTTTGGAAATTCCGGCTTCTTCACTTATCGGACAAATGGATCGATCATGGGGCGTTTGCGATTGGAATTCTGTTCTTGCTCTGCTTTATCATAAGGCATGTAACACATTCTCCCATTGTACAGATTGATTTTACAAAAGGTATTTTTCATTTCTTTTCATATATGAATACATGAAAAAGGAGCTGTAATACAGCCCCTTTTTTCAATGCTCTTATGCAATCGCTTTATCCGTTTTCTCAATCAAAATCGAATTTGGTGTAACGCTCATACATAGCGCCATAACGGAATCTTGCCATTTCATTTTTCTTGAGGACATCTTCCTCGGATCCCCTGTACTGACAACGCAGGCAGTAGTATTCCTTCTTATCCTTATCGTAGAACATATCCATATCGATATCTCTCATGAAGCAAGAGGGACATCTGTAGTTTAATTTGCCTTTTCCAGCTTGAGCCATGTTGCAACGACCTCCTTATCCTTGATTTTGGAATTGTAACCCAGTGTAAGCATCGGGGAGAATGCGTATCCTTCCTTCACGTATCCGACAGCGCCTTCTGCGTTGGTGCTCATGGATACTGCGGTTTCGATCTGAGGAATGACAGCTCTTACTTCGTCCGCGTCTGCCTTCTCCATCTCACGGCACTTGTACTCGTAATCCAGAGTCTCTACCTCGTCACCCTTCTTGGTGCTTAAGGTGATACCCAGCATATCCTCAGAATACTCTGTGGTACCGTAGCATGCTACGATATACTCATTCAGTTCTACTTCAGCGTTCGGATTACTCATCTCCAGGATCTTACGCTCGATCTTGATCGCAGAGCTACCCTCCTCGAAGGAAACAATGGTCTGTAATTTTACAGTCAGATCGTAGAACTCGATGTCTACGGGATCCAGTGTCAGGATTCTGGTGCTGCCTTCCTGAGAGAAATGAGCCTTGGTACGGCACAGGCACAGATCCACTTCTTCACCGTTGTGTTTTAACTTGGCACTTCTTACAGTACCTTCTCCTGCATAGTGGGTGAAGTAACCTGCACGATACTTCTCCTGGATCAGGAAAGGATAGGATGCATCGGTCACATGCTTGGTACCGATACCTACCGGCCACTCCAGCTTAGCAGCGTAAGGACGCAGGTCAACGATAGCACCACCCTGATCCATATTTACGCAGGCACGCATGAAAGGATCACAATACCAGAACAATTGCTTATCGGAGCCATACAGGATATCTCTCCACAGAGCACACTCGGGCTCGGTGTAGGTCTTCTTCTGACGATAATAATCAGCGAACTCAGCCATGGTCATATCGGTAAGCTTGCCTTCCTTTTTCAGGTCGCCATAGTACTTCATACCGTCTTCATAGCTCTTCTTCAGCAGTTCGTAAGGTTGCTCCCAACGACCCATTTTGTTCAGCCAGCCGGGTCCTACGAACATCATGTTGTATGCGTATCCGTTGTTGTATTTCTCCAGGGAACGATACTGGTCGATCAGGTTGTACAGGTAAGGGTACTCCCAGGTCTTGGTGTCATAGATCATACCACGCAGTACGTTCTGGGGATGGGTTCCGAAATTGGAGCCGTTACCATCATAGCATGCCAGCAGGTCTCTGGACAGATGGGGGATCGCTACGATACCGCTGTCCTCTGCCTCATTGGCTGCAGGTGCATGGGTGTTCTGCTTGGAAGGGATCCAGGGAGCCCAGGGGCCGCCATCCATGAAGGTATACCAGGAGTTGTTGCAGGTATGGTATGCCTTGGGGCCTTCTTCCCAACAGGTTGCTACCGCACATTTTACGGTAGGATAGGTTGCTTTGATATAATTGGTCAGATCTGCATCCATGTAGTAAGAACCAGTGGATTCGGGATAGAATCCGAACTTCTCATGGAACTTGCCGAACACATCATCCACGATAGACTTTTTGTCTTCCATGGAGAACATCCAGATACAGAAATCCTTGGTCTTGTACTTCTCACGGAACTCTGTGCAGGGCAATCCCAACAGAGACAGTGCGATCTCATCGCCGTACTTCTCGTGATCTGCCTTAGCCAGTGCTACCGCTTCATCATTGAAAAGGGAAGCATAGGTCATCTGAATGGTGGTCTTCAAACCATTCTTGTGTGCAGTTTCCTGCTGAAACTTGAAAATATCCAGAGATTCTGTCAACAGTGCTTTTCTGCCCAGATCCTCTTCTTTGCCGTGTCCGGTTACTTTTTCCGCATACTCGGGAACCATCTCCGGACGGTGAATGATATTCACAATAAACTTATCCATCTTTTCCTCCATCTCGCCGTTAGGCATCTTATATTACTTCTGAAAGTCTCTGATCACTTTCAATGCGGGCAGTGCATTTCCATCATAATCGAACAGTGCCTGATTGGCCCATTCATTTCCCCCGGGACCGGGATCCTGAATATACTTCAGTGACTCCTCATTGGCCCAGCCACAGCCGGGCACCGGGATCCATGCCGGCTCCCAGTAATAGAAGCCTTTTCCTCTTCCATCCGGGACCTGCGCAATGCGTTCCATGACCTTCTGCATGAATGCAGCCTGTCCTTCCGGTGTCATAGGATACTCCACCGCCTCTGCAAGGTGAGGCTTGGTCGCCATGCCCTTGCGCTCTTTTGGTGCGAGCTTTTCTCTGTCCGCATAGTCTTCCATGGTAAATCCCATGGAAACCTCCGCTACAATGACATCCTTCTGATATCTCTGTGAGAGATCATTCATATTATTGGTCAGGTCATCAATGGTTCCGTGCCAGAAGGGATAATAGGACAGTCCGATGACATCGAAGTCCTCTCCTCTCTGTACATAGGCATCAAACCATTCTCTGCAGCGGGCATTGTTGCCGCCGCAGTCCAGATGAAGCATTACTCTGCTGTCCGGGGATACTTCTCTCACCGCACGGATGCCCGCGCTGATGAATCTTGCAATATTGTCAACGTTGTCCCATTTTCCATGGGGCCACATCAGACCATTGGTGATCTCATTCCCCACCTGTACCATCTCCGGAAGCAGGTCGAGACGCTTTAATTTCAAAAGCACATCCTTTGTGTAATCATACACATGCTTCTCCAGTGCATCCGCACCGGCATACGCCCACTCCTTGGGAGGGAACTGTTTGCCGGGATCTGCCCAAAAATCACTGTAATGCAGATCCAGCAGATAGCTGTAGCCCAGCTTTTTACCGGCCGAAGCCAGTGCCACCAGCTTGGTGAAATCGCTGGTACCGGCACTGTAAGGCTTGCCGTCCTCACTGTAAGGATCATTCCAAAGACGGATGCGCAGAGAGTTGGCACCGTATTTTTTCAGGATCTCCAGTGCATCGCCCTCCTTGCCTTCGTCATAAAACCTTGCACCGAGAGCTGCCTCCTCCGGCAGACTCGATACATCCATACCTTTGATAAATTTATCCATAAATTAACTCTTTATCTCCATGTCATACATTTATCCGGAGAATCCATTCCATGGATTCTCCCAGGTTAAACTGCCGAAGCAGTTTAACCTTTCACTGCACCACCGGTAATACCTTCCACATAGAACTTCTGCATGATGACAAACAATACAGAGATGGGAATGGACACCAGTACACCACCTGCGCAGAACTGACCAAAGTAAGTATTGATCAGGCTCTTATCCAGCATATTGTACAGACCGATAGCAACAGTCCACTGGGAAGATATGCCGGCATTTAACATCAGCTTTGCATATACAAAATCCATCCAGGGGGACAGGAAGGAGCTGATAACTGTATATACAATAATGGGACGGCTCATGGGGATAACAACCCTCCAGAAAATCGTAGCCTCACTGGCTCCATCCAGATAAGCGGCCTCGCGCAGGGAATTCGGGATCGTATCGAAGAAGCCCTTTGCGATCAGGTAACCCAGACCGGAACCGGCAGAATATACCAGGATCAGTCCAAGGTGCGTATTGGTCAGGTTCAGAGTCTTCAGAATGAAATATACTGCGATCATGGACAATACACCGGGGAACAGATTCACAATAACTGCGGCGTTCATCAGCGGCTTACGTGCCGGGAAACGCATGCAGGAGGTCGCATAGGCTACCATCAGTACAAAAGCGGTGGAGACCACGCATACCGCACATGCAATGATGAAGGTGTTCTTGAACCAGTTCGGGAACTGTGCCACACTGTCCGCAGAGAAAAGCAGATTCTTATACTGCGCCAGACTCCATTCTTTCGGGAAAAAGGTGCTGGTGTTCATGCCTGTGTATGCGCTGAAGGAGGTGACCACCAGCCATACGATAGGCACCAGCCAGACAAATGCCAAAAACGCCAGTAACAGGTTATGTAATAAAGTCTTAATAAATCTCTTCATTAACGGAACGCCTCCTCTCTGTCACCCTTCAGGAATCTGCTGAAGGCAATGAGGGTAAATACCGCACAAAGGATAAACACAATAATACCGATGGTGGATGCCATCTTGTAGTTGTAATAGCTCTGTGTCAGATTGAACAGCCAGGTGATCAGCAGATCCACTTCCTTCGCCTGGGAGTTCGCCATTGCCTGATTTGTGGTGGTATATACACCCTGGGTCAACAGATAGATTACGTTGAAGTTATTAATATTCTTGACAAAATCCGTCACCAGAGAAGGACCCGTGACGAACAGCATATACGGCATAGTGATATGAATAAGGCTCTGCATCGGAGTAGCGCCGTCGATCTTCGCACTCTCCAGCTGGTCAGAAGGAATATTCATCAGCACACCGGTGGCGATCAGCATCTGATAAGGAACACCGATCCAGATATTGATCAGGATGATCATGACATGTGCCCATCCGGGAGCGGACAAAAACGGAATATAACTGGTACTGATCGCGCCGATATCTCTCAGCCACTGGGTAATTCCAGCATTGGCACAGATCGTGTTCATGATGCCGTTGTTCGCGAAAAAGTTACGTACCAGAAGTAAGGAGACGAACTGGGGAACTGCGATCGTTACAATGAACAGAGTTCTCCACAGCTTGGGCAGTTTGGTTCTCTTATTATTGATCAGCAGGGACAACAGAATACCGCCGATGTAAGTGGTAGCGGTTGCAAACAATGCCCATACCAGTGTCCAGATCAAAATCCTACGGAAGGCATAACCGAAGGTAATGGTCATTCCACCGCTGGAGAACAGATTCTTGAAGTTGGTAAATCCCACCCATGTAAACAATGCGGAGGGAGGCATATGTCCCTGATCATAGTTCGTAAACGCAACAGCGATCAGGATCAGCAGAGGAACGATCGTGAAAATAACAACACCCATGACAGGAAGTGCCAGCAGTGTGATATAGAATTTGTCATTCTTGAACTGCTGCAAGTCTTCTACAAACGTATTGATATGTTCTCCTGCCTGTGCTTTTTTCTGAAGCCGGTAAACGGTCACTTCATTCTTAAGCCAGATCACCAGGAATGTGAACCAGACCACAAATGAGATTACGGAGAACAATAGGATCATAAATGAGTTGTCATAATCATTGAACTCATTCTGCATGGTTACAATATTGAAAACCGTCTCCTGCTGAACCGTTCCCAAAGTTCCAAAATCACGTACATACTCTGTGGCAAAGCCAAAGGTGAATACAATGACTGCCACTTCGAGCAGAGTCATTAAAATACCTTTGATAATTTGTTTTCTGCGGATATATCCTGCTCCCATCCAGACCAGGGATAATTTTACGAACAGATCTCCTTTTACGACTGCTTCACCGAACTCCTTGAAGAATCCGCCGATTCCGCTCTTTTTCTTCTTCATTCTCTGCCCTCTCCTTTCTTCATATTAATATAAATTTTTAGTAACTGTTCCGAACATCTTCCCCCGTTCATCTGACCAGTTACATAACCCGGCAGGCAGGAGTCGAACCCGCTTACCGGAAACGTTTCCTGTAAAAAAGGCATCCATCCACTACGTATTATTGTTCATAGCTTCAGGACGCCTTTCTATTCTCTGTATTCGTTCTGCACCAGAACGTTTTCATCATTCATTTGTCACAGAACCGGAACAGATCATCTTCCCAAACTTATTCAGCGGGTACGGAAACACCTTCTACCAGCTCATCCAGGGCTGCCTGGATACCTGCTTCATCATCAGCCTTCAGCTGACCCTGAGCTACCTTCTCACCAAAAGTCTTGGCAGGATCCCAGTACTTGCCGCCAACGATCTGAACTACACCATAAGCGGACTGCTCAGACAGAGCTGCAATAGCGGTATTGGAAGAAACCTCCTCGGAACCAGCTACGTTGATATTGGAAGGTCCGATCTCTCTCTCTGCGAAACGGATTGCCTGGTTGTCTTCGTTGGTGATCCAGTCAGCCAGCAGAGTTGCCCAGCCTGCATTTGCAGAATACTTGTTAACACCTACCAGCTTGAAGCCTGCTACGGAACCCTGCTGGATCTGCTTGTCACCACAGGTGTAGGTAGGAAGCTTGGTAGCTGCGTAGCCATCACCGAAAGCGGTCTGAGCTGCGGATGCATCCCAGGTACCGGAAATTACTGCACACAGGTCACCGGAAGCAATCTGGTTGGAAATATCACCATCAGCGATCGGAAGGAATGCGCTGTTGCCGGTAATACCCAACATAGACTGTACTACCTGTACACCGGTAACGCCATCAGCGCTGGTGCCGTTCCAGTCCATAGCAGTGCTGCCGTCGTCATTCAGTGCAGTAGTGAAGCCTGCGCCATAGAAGAAGGAAGCGTTATACCAACCGGAAGCAAGAGTCATACCAACCTTCTTACCAGCCTTCTCAGCTGCTGCAAGTAAGGTATCCCAGGTCTGTGCATCTTCGGGAGTTACTAACTCGGAATTGTAATATAAGAAGTAACCATTATCAGCACTCATAGGGAATGCATACAGTGTGCCGTCCTTGGTTGCTGCGTCTACAGAGCCGGAAGCATTTGCGCTCTTAACATCAGCTACGCTCTTGCCTGCGTAAGCTTCCAGGGCTGCATCCATTTCATCGATGGACTGCAGGGCACCTGCATTTACCAGGTCGATCAGCTGATCAGATGCGAAAGAGTACACATCAGCAGCAGCCTCAATATCAGCTAAAACAGTATCCTTAGCTGTGGACTCGGACTCGGTACCAAGCTGGATATCAAAGTTTGCAGCATCTGCATAATGCTCCTTGAAGGAATCGATCATGCCCTGTAACATGGTCTGATCTTCCTCAGCACCCCAGATTCTCAGGGAAACGTCCTGCTTCTCAGCGGGAGCGGTCTGTGCAGCCTCGGTAGAAGCTGCGGTGGTAGCAGCGGCATCAGTGCTGGTGCTGGTGTTGGAAGCATCAGAGTTTCCACAAGCTACCAGAGAGAATGCCATAGTCAGTGACATTGCTAAAGCGACTAACTTTTTCATTTTGTTATCCTCCTGTTTTGTTTTGCAAGTTTGTGCGTATTGCGCAACCGCTTGTCTACAATAATAGTGTAGCAACATTTCCTTATGTTGTCAATTTATAATAATGACTGATATTGCGGATTAAAATTGTGCACTTTGCACAACCATCTTTTGAAATCCTTGATTTTACTGGGTTTTTAGCATATCCTATTTTTTTAAAAAAAAGCTTTTTTTATGATTTTTTGGGGTAAAATCGAGGAAAACGTTTTTCCATATTATGATTTTCACACTCTCATTCAGCCTTTTGTAGACTCCTTCAGGATGATCTCATAGTCCAAAAGTGTTTTGTCCGGTACCGTTTTGCCATGGATCATATCCAACAACACCTGGCAGGATCTTCTGCCCAACTCTGTGATATTGAACTTCAGAGAGGTTATGGTAATCGGATAATTCTCCAGAACGCGGCTGTAATGACAGGATGCCACCTTCATCTGGTCCGGGATTCTCACGCCCATGCGGGCAAGCTTTCTGACCACTTCATCACAGATGTAGTCATCCTGGCACAGAATGCACTCCACGCCGCTGTTTTTCAGCTCTTCCACCGCTTTTTCCACCATAGCCCTGCTGCTTAAATCCGTGTAGACCAGGTCCTGGTTCAGCTTCCGTTTTCCCTTGCGGTAGGCCTCCTCATATCCCTGATACCTGCAGCGGTTTACCATCTGGTCCATATTGCTTCCCAGATAGGCAATGTTCTGGATCCCTTTGGCGAACAGAACCGTCACCAGTTCCTTACAGGCTCCCACATTATCATGGTCTACCTGTACCACATCATCATCCGGGAATTTCCCAACTGCCACGAAGGGAATCTGCTTTTGTTTCAGAAATTTCACATATTTGTCGTTCTCATAAGTCCTGGTAAGGATCATTCCGTCCACTTTACGGTTTTTGATCAATCTCTCCAGTGGTTTGGTATCGTTTCCGTTCGTTGTTACCACAATAATGTCATAATCATTAGCCTGTGCCACCTCTTCCACTCCATACATACAAGTATGGAAGAAAGGCATATCCACCAGAGTATTCACTTCCGGAAGGATGATCGCAATATTATTGGTCCGGGACTGTGCCAGGCTCTGTGCCGCCGCATTTGGATAAAAGCCGTGTTCTTCGATATAAGCAAGGATCCGGTCCCTCGTAGCCGCGCCGATACGCCCTTTCCCTGAGATGGCCCTGGATACGGTGCTGGCAGATACCCCCAGTTCTCTTGCCACATCATGGATCGTCATCGTCTTGTCGTTGCCGGAATTGTTGTTCATCTCATTCACCCCATTTTCTGCGCAATTTATCTTTTTCACTTCTTTGATATACAGATTATAAAGCGCAATCGATTGTTCATACTCATAGTATCATTTTCATGGAAGGCATTCAATGCGCCTTTTTACACAAATTGACCATTCATTTCTATACAATAGTAACAAAACAGTGGGATTCTTGATGTTATTTCATCTGTTTTTCTTCATTCCGGTTCCGGAACTGTTTCCAATGAGCAGCTAATATCGTTCCTTCTGTTGTTCCTGTCTGCGGCAGACTGTCTGACACGCACAGCCTGCCATACCCCACTCGGTCGTTGGGATATTCCATCTCTCCCCTTAAGGGTCTGGCACCTTTTCTAAGATATGCCTTGATTTTTTCTCCGTAGAGGAAGGGATCATTTCCCCGCACAATCCCCCATTCCATCAGAAGCGCCGCCGCACCGCTGACAATAGGTGTTGCGAAAGAGGTTCCGGTGGCGGGAGTAAACGTGCCATATACATCCGGAGCCTGAATGTTTACACCCGGAGCCACAAGATCCGGTTTGGTCAGTCCTGCTGCCGCCACGCCGATGGTACGGGTGCTGTCGGCATAGCCCCTGCCGGAGAAATCCGCATAGGTATCATAGACCGGATCGTAAGCCCCTACTGTGATCACCTTCGCTGCTGTGGAGGGAACCGTCAGCGTTACCTGTGGAGTGGAGCGGTAAAAACCTGTGCTGTCTCCCCTTCCGTTCCCTGCAGGGAGATACAGATAATATTGTCCTGTTACGGTCATTATCGGCTCCAGCCGAATCGTCCAGATCCCTGCATTGATATAACTGCCCGTCACTGGGATCATCTCCAGATAGATCTCCTGTGCCACCGCATAGGGCAGCGGTTCTCCCAGATAGACCAGAATCCTTGTCTGCTCCAACCTAAGCGTATATTTCCCGCCCTGAATATTCGTGGTCAGCTCTGCCTCCTCACCTCCCGGAGATTGCAGCCTTATCCGAAACACATCGCTGTAATTTTTCCACAGCTGGATATTCAGGCTTTTTTCATAATTTCCAACAGCCAGTTCTGCACGGCTGTCTCTCGTTATATTCCCGGCGAAATGTCCTCTTGCCGCCCCTTCATTACCACTGCCCACACAGATCACGGTTTTGCCGATCTCGGAAGCATTGTCTAAAAAACGCTCCAGCAGAGAGCTTCCGTCATGAGATCCATAGCTGTTGCCAAAGCTTAGATTGATGACAAGTGGCATATTTAACTGCCTGGCTTTCCACAGCGCATAAGTAACGCCTCTCATAATCTCCGTGGTCCGGGGAAAACCTTCCTCCCTGGAAAGTCCCAGTTTCACGATGATCAGTTCCGCCTCGGGTGCTGCCCCGGTATAGAGACCATCCGCACTTCTCCCGGCGGCAATCCCTGCCACCGCTGTTCCATGTCCGGATAGGTCTCTGCTTGGTATCAGACGGTAACGGTCCCATGTGTGCATCTGTAATGCCGCATTTATTTCCTCCGCGGTATATTCCGTCCCGATGGAAAATCCATCCGGCATTTTCCCGTATCTTACATCGCCCGTTTCCTCCGAAACTGTCTGATCCCATAGATACCGTATCCTCGTACTGCCATCTGCCTTCCGGAACACCTCCAGATCCCAGGTGATCCCGGAATCCAGTACAGCCAAAAGAACGCCCCTTCCATTCAGAAAAGGCGTTCTCATAGTAACCGGTGGAAAGCAGGAGGTCCCCGCAGGAAACGTCTGTCCATAATAAAACCGCTTGGGTTTTTCCACATACTCGATCTCCGGGGTATCCGATACCGTATCCACCAGTGCCTCCGGCACCGTAAGGATCGCATATCCGGCGATCAGTTCCTCCACCACAATATTCTGTTCCCGCAGTCTGTCCAGACTACCGTGATATTTTACGATCAGCTCCCAGCTACGGGTCTCTGCGCTGTAGCCGACATTCAGACTCTCCGTCTGTTCCCGTTCTTCCTCCGGGGTCTCTAATGCAAGATTCAGGATGTTCTCCAGCTTTTGATCCATTGCATCTCCTTAGGGAGTATTCTTTTTTGATACCATGTTATGGCACAATTTCTTTGAATATGACTTTCTTATTTTTCTGCACCCATGGTCAGTCCATCAATAATATATCTCGAACAGAACAGATAGACCACCACTACTACCATAACAGAAATTCCAACCGCCAGATACATAGCTCCATAATTGGTTAAATAGATTCCTTTAATAAGAGAGATCAATATGGGCATGGTATATTTTTTGGTATCTGTCAACATGATAAGCGGTCCTATGTAGTTATTCCAACTGTTTACAAAATTAAATATACACATCGTAGCAACGCCCGGCAGAATACATGGAAATACAACTTTGTTGAATATTTTAAATTCACCGCATCCTTCCATCCTCGCTGCCTCAATCAGCGAATCCGATACTCCCTGACAGATCATACCTCTTAGGAAGAAAATCGTTGAGACACTGGTTACTCCCGGTGCAAAAAAGGGAAGGCAAAAAGTAGCCAGTTTATTCACCAATCCCATCTTAAGTCCCATCCGATAGTATCCCACAATACTCACCTGTCCCGGGATCATCATAGATGCCAATACCACTGCATATAAAAATGTCTTTCCTTTAAAGTTATATTTTTCAAAACCAAATGCCACCAATGCTCCCAGATAACCGGATATCAGTGTAAATAACACAGATACCAGAACACTGTTAAAAAAACCACTCCAGATATTCACATATTGTTGCAATTTTTCATAGTTTTCCTTTAAATAGCCTCCCGGAAATACATTTAACTGCGTTACAATTTCGAAGCTGGAATGCGTTGCATTCACCATGATCAGATAAAACGGTACTAATGTTAAAATCACGAGAAAAATCAGAATCGCATAAATCAGGGTTTTAGCCACTATTTTTTTAGCCATAATTTTTCTCCTTTCCTTTCATTACACGAAGCGAAATAAAGCTCATAAAACCGATGATCACAAACAATCCAACCGAAATTGCTGCGGAATATCCATAATTATGATTTTTAAATCCCTGGTTGTATAAATACATAGCCGTTGTCAAAATTGCCTTATCCGGTTCTCCGGTTCCGTCGGACATGGTCGCCGGCACATCAAACAGCTGCATTCCTCCGATAATTGATGTAATTGTAATATAAATAATTGTGGGTTTAATCAGTGGTAATGTTATTTTTTGATAAACCTGCCATTTACTTGCTCCATCAATTTCTGCTGCTTCAAACAGGGACTTATCAATTGTAGTAATTCCTGCCATTACCAATATCGTTGTATAGCCAAACCACATCCACCATTGTATATAAGAAGTCAGATTGGATGTAAATATGGGATCATTAAAAAACTCAAAGGGTGCCCCCTGTATTTTCATTGCCTGAAGAATATTATTAACTACTGATTTATTACCATTAAATAACAAATTAAACAAAAGTCCTACAGATGCTGCCGTAATAAGATTCGGAAGATAAAATACTGCTCTGAAAAATTTCATGCCTTTGATATTCCAGAGTGTAAAAACAGAAGAAAGCAGCAACGCTGTAAGAATCTGCGGGATATAACTAACCAGCCAGATGCGCAATGTGTTCCAGATACTCAGAAAAAAGATTTTGTCTGTCAACAATCTCGTAAAATTTTTCATCCCCAGAAAGCTTTCACCCGCAAGTCCATCCCACTTCTGTACGCTCAGAAAAAACGTAAAACATACCGGATATAATTCCAGAAAAATGAACGCAATAAAAAATGGCAATATGAACAAATATCCATATCTGCTCCTGTTGTTCAATGTTTTTTTCCTCATATTGTCACACTCCTGAAACTTTATTTTGTAAGGGACTACTGCATCACTGCAGCAGTCCCACTAAATTTATTATTTAATAACCAGGTCCGGATAATTGCTTGCTACATCACTCTTAAACTGTGCAATCGCATCTTCCTTTGAAAGCTTACCGGTCGCATAAGCCTTCGCAGCTGTTTTATATGCTGTATTGATCTGTCCGTCGTATTCTGTAATGGTGACATGAGGCTTTTTCTCCATCACTCCGTTATAAAATTCATACAGATTCTGTCCGGCCAGATTTTCTTCGCCTTCCCCTTGTGCAAGTGCAGTATCTGCAGGTTTACATCCAACATAATCTCCATATTCCTTTGCATAAGCTTCCAGAGAATCCGCATTCAGGGTAACATACTGAAGAAATGCCCATGCTGCTTCCTTATTTGGGCTGTCCTTATAGATTCCAAGCCAGGTGCCTCCGTTGATATACGGATTCGGTCCCTCGCAAAGTCCCCATTTTCCCATGGTATTCACAGCATTTGACTTAATTACAAAAGAATATCCCCAGGTCGGCAATACATAGCAAAATACATCATCGCCTTCCACTCCCGCAATCCATTCCGGATCCCATTCCGATACATTCAGATCGTATCCATTGTCATAAACATCTTTGACAAAATCAAGGAACTCATCCATTTTAGGATCTATCACTAGCTGACCGTCTACAACCCAGGGCTGTTCGCGATCCGATAATACCATCAGCATAACATCCTCCCAGCTGGCAAACATTGTAATGCCTTCCTGCTTGAATTTAGCAGCTGTTTCCAGCATCTTATCATAGTCCGTCAGATAAGAAGCCACCTCTTCCGGTTCACTTACTCCCAATACTTTTTCTGCCAGATCTCTTCTATAGATTACAGAGCCCGGGGTTGTCTGCCAGCTTAATGCACGAACCGCACCGTTGTCATCTGTTCCTACATCTTTTACATAGTCCCAAATATCCGCCAACTGTTCCGTTGCATGATACGGAGCTCCTGTCAGGTCATCCCAGACACCGGCATTTACAAGATATCTGACATAGTCCGATTCTCCGGTAAAAATGTCCGGTACATCCTTTCCGCTGGAAAGTACCGGCGTAATCTTGGAAAGGAACTCTTTGTTGGGAATTACCGTGATATTTACTTTAATATTGGGATAGATCTCATTAAATCCTTCCACAAACCGCTGCAATTCCTCACCGGATGACCAAATATTCAGCTCTGCCGACATATTAGTATCCCGTGCATCTTCCCCCTGACTTTCACTCTCTGTCGAAGACATTGCAGAATTCTCCTGCGTCGTTACGTTTTGTGCTGTTTCCTCCTGTGTCGGTTCAGTTCCGCACCCTGCCAGAATGCTGACACACATTATCCCTGCCAACACCATTGATAATACCTTCTTTTTCATATACTCATCCTCCTTATATATATTACTCTGCTCTTTCAAGCAGATAAGTCACAATACTATGTCCCGGAATCTTGGTTTCCGCAATCTGATCATGATAACGAATGATCATTCTCTGTTCTTCCCCCTGTCGGTTCAATACAACAGCCACGATCTGTCCATTGGGATTAAGAAAAGCTGCTGTCTCCAGCTTGTCCGTATACACAGAGCTGGCAATTCTTACTGCACCGGGGCGAATGAACCTGCTAAAATGTCCAATATAATAATAAGTTGACTGGAATCTGATCTTCCCTGTTTCATGATTTACTACTATGGGGGCTTCCCCGGTCCAGATTCCTGTCTTTATACACGGCAGTAAAAATGTTTCCTCTATTTCGCTCAATTTATACTCACCATTGATCTGCTGCGCGTATTTACGACAAAATACCTTCTGTTCTTCCCGCCAGTGATCCGGACCTCCCTCATTGGAGAGAATCATGTTCCAGTCTACCCATCCACAGGCCCAGTGGTTCAAATCTCCTATAATATCGTGGGCATATTTTTCTCCGGCATCATAATTTCTTTTCGGTTCTGTTCCCACGCAGGCCTCTGTTCCTAAAATCAATTTGTCGGGATATCTCTCATGGAAGGCATCCAATGCTCCAAAATGATCTCCCACATACCAGTGGACAGCCATACCATCCGGTGCTTCCCCACCTAAATTTTCTGCATACATGTCCATGGCTCTGTCAAAAGCTCTTTCCTTATTGTGATCCCAGAAAAATACTTTTTTATCATCCATTCCTGCTTTTTTCAAAGCCGGTTTCAAATAGTTGCGTACAAATTCCCGTTCCTGCGCAGAGGTATAGTAGCAGGACTCCCATCCCATCTCAGCATGTGCCTCATTCTGTGCTGTCACGCCCCATACAGAAATTCCTTCCTTTTGGTATTCCTGCAGAAATCTCACAAAATAATCGGCCCATACCTGATAGCACTCTTTCCGTAAATATCCTCCTTTATCCATTCTTCCATTTGTTTTCATCCATCCGGGCGGACTCCACGGTGAAGAAAAAAGCTTCAATTCTCCATTTATGGCAAGTGCCTTTTTCACCATCGGAATCACGTCTTTCTCATCATGTTCCACAGAGAAATTCTTCAGCTCCCAATCCTCCGGTGTATCATCATAGCTGTAAAATTCAGAAGAGAAATCACAGCTGTTGATCGTCGTTCTGCACAGGCTATAACCAATTCCTTTCTCACAGTCAAAATAACTTTCCATTATTTTTTCCTGTTCCTGCCGGTCAAGCTTTAGCAGATTCTGAGCACTCGCCTGTGTCATAGCGCCGCCAAAGCCCTCTATTCTCTGATAGTGTACCTGATCATAAATATTAAACAAGCACGCTTCCTCTGCCCGATATCCCGGTTTATCTTTCTGCAGATAAAGTTCTTTCTGTTCCTTCAGCATCCTGTTCGTGCTATAATCGGTGATAAAAGAACGAATTTTCTTTCCCGTCATTCGCAGGGCACCTCCTTCATTTTACTTTGAAAGCGTTTCTCATTGATTGTACCTATTTCTTTCAGATCCGTCTTACATTTTCTGTTTTCGTTCAACAATCCATTAATTTCCTGTTGTACATCTGTCAACTGTGTATAGCAATATCCGCATACATATGGCAATTCTGCTACTGCTTCCGTAATTCCTTCATATCGTTGCATAAATTCCTCCGGGGTTTTCACTTTATTTCCATATCCCCAGCCTATCTGTTCATTTTGAAAAGCAATTCCACCATATTCACTGATCAATATCGGTTGTCCCGCATAGGTATATCCATCCGCAAATGCCGGCCGAAGCAGGTTATGATAGGTTCTTCCCGACAGAATTTTCTCTGGATCCTTTCCGTAACGCTCACGAAATACTTTTGCATCTTCTTCATAATCATGTAATGTTATGATGTCAGATACCGTATGTTCCCAGCCATCATTGGAAATCACAAGCCTCGTATCATCCAAGGTCTTTATCATATGATATACCGCTTCTGTGAGTTGCTGTTGTTTTCGATCCGTCCGGATATCATGAATTCCCCAGGATTCGTTAAACGCTGTCCAGACAACGATCGAAGGATGATTATAGAATTGTTGTACCATTTGTATCCACTCATTCATGCAGCCGCAGGCACTCCGGTCTCCAAAACGATATGCCGACGGCGATTCGCACCACACCAGCAGTCCTTCCACATCACACCAATAATAATATTTTTCGTCCTCTGTTTTCTGATGTTTTCGTGCTCCGTTAAAGCCAAGCTTCTTTGTCAGCTCTATATCCCGGCGAATCGCTTCTTCGGAAGGTGGCGTCAGACCGCTTTCCTTCCAATATCCCTGATCCAGCACCAGCCTCTGAAATATTGGTTCCCCGTTCAGCAAAACATTTCCCTGATTCGTTGTAATCTCACGCATTCCAAAATATGACCTTACAATATCGACACACTTACCATCGCTCTGTAATCGAATCTCGATATCATATAGTTCCGGAAATCCAGGGGTCCAGTAATGAATTCCCGTCTGCTCACTGTCTTCACCGCTCTCCCTGATATCAAACGCAGCCGTAACAGATCCCCTGCGCAGCGAACATAATGAGTGCGCTATTTCACGACCTGCAAAGCTGATGCAGATATCTGCGGTAATTTCCGAAGCCTGTCCTCTCTCTATATCAGCCTCTACTACAATCTCTCCCTTGTGAATATTCGGGGTCATTTTGAGTAAAGTAAGATGCACGGGATCCACAATCTCCAGCCAAACATCCTTCCAGATTCCGGTAGTCTGTACATACCAACAGCGGAAGCTTTCCTCTCTCCACCGTTGTTTTCCCCGTAATTGCTGTTCATCAAAGGAATCCTCTGCCATTACCGTTATGATATTTTGCTCTTCCAGTTCTTCCGTAATATCAAAGCTAAAACGAGTATATCCTCCCAGATGTTCTCCGGCCTTCCTGCCGTTGATCCAGACAATCGTCCGATAGTCGCACCCTTCAAAATGTACTATCACACGTTTTCCCACATAATCCTGCAATGAAAGAGGCAGTATTCTTTCATACCATACGCAGAAATGAGGAACTTCTTCACCAATCCCACTTTTCTCCGTTTCGTAAGTGAAAGGCACCAGAATCTGTTGATTTCCCGGCACACCCTGATACCATCCCTCTCGGATACCCTTTTTTTCATCATCAAAGTGAAATCTCCAGCTTCCGTTCAGGCTCTTCCAGTTTTCCCTGACCAGTTGTGGTCTCGGATAGTCTTTTATGTAACTCGCTGTTCTTTTTTTCATACATTTCCTCTTTGTTTTTAATATTACTTTTATTGTTTCTTTTATATTGATTTTATCATTTTAAACAGCGAAACGCAATTTATTATTGGTTATTTTTATTATTTTTGTCTTGTTTTTTTCGTTTTTTATTGCTTTATATCAATATATTTGTTTTGATTTTTTAAAAAAAGTGTTGTACAAACAGTTTTGTTCATACAACACTTCTCATATATTTCTATATTCTAATCCCATAACAATATCCTGTTTATAATCCCCGAATTTTTTACCGAAGAGATTAAAACCGCCAATGTACATTGCATTTTCTTTATTACAAATTTCAAATTCTATATATTTCCGAGGCTGTGCAAACACTTCGTCTATCCGAATGTCCGAATACCGACGTCCATTGATCCGTGTCCCATTCTCATCGATTTCTATCCCCACCATTACTCCGTATTGCGTTGAACCATTCTCCCAGCTTGGAGGGTTTAATCTTCCTCTTCTAACACCGTAGTCACCTCCGGACTGCCAAGTGCCCACCTCCAGTCCATTGACCCGAAATGTAATATCCGATTTCCAGTCCTCGTGATAATTAGGTGCTTCCGAGCAGATTTCGAAAGTAAACATCAGCTTGATTGGCCGACTGTCGTTCCCGAGAAAATTAGGAAACCGATAGGATACCGACCCCTTTGAAGTCCACAAAATGCCGGCTCCGATTCGCGCCGGAAGAAAAAAAGAATCCACCCTGTCCTCAACACCAATGATTCCATTCTCATCTGCCAATCCGCAGGTAGGATATACATCAAAATCGTAATATGCCCCTATCGGCATCTCACAGCTCTGATAATGATTAATATCGCTGTTTTTCTCATAGGCACTGATATTGATATAGTCCGTTTTCCTTGTACAAAGCTTCATAGTCCCGTGCATTCCGGGTCGTTCTTCTATACTTATCATATCCGCTTTCTCCAGTGCTTTCATATGGAACGTTACACTGGACTGCGGGATTCCCAGCTGCTCTGATATTTCGCTGATACTGAGTCCCTTACTCTCAATTAATTTCAGAATATCAATTCTGTCCGGAACAGACAGTGCTTTACATATATTACATAGTTTTTCTTTTTCACCCACATCAACATTAACAATTCTGGACATTTTACACCTTCCTGTTCCGGCATAACGTTCAATTTATCTACATCAGATCATTCCTTCGGAATCTGTCCGTCCACATGCAGGATATGGTTGATCAGCCAGTCTGTCAGATAATTCAGAATATCCATGATCTGCTCATCCTGTTCCGCCTGATCTCCTTCATCCTTCTCATGCTGATCTATAAACTCATCCAGTTTGTGGATAAATTCCTGATGTTGAATCTTCTGGGTAAAAATCTTTTTGTACTGGATGGATTCCATATACGCTTCTTCATCTGTAAAATGTTTTACGGTATAATCACGCAGTTTTTCCAGAATTGCATCGATCTTGTCATACTTGTCCGGTGTAAACTCCTCCTGCAGCAGCTCGTAAGCCTCACTGGCATAGTCAAACAGCTGCTTATGCTCCTGATCGATCATATCAATTCCAATATAGTATTCCGGTTTCATTTCAAACATAACTTCAACCTTCTTTCGTATCTTTTTCGGATCCTTTTTGGATCATTTCTTGATTCTTTCTTTGAATCTTTTTCATTCTAACTATGCACTTTTCGGCCAAAACTTTCAATGCTTTTTATACTTTTTTAATAATTTCCCGGGATAATTCATCATTCGCCCCAGAATTCCTTCAGCGCCCGCACTGCATATTCCGTATCCATCATACCCGCAGTCTCCACCGCGGAATGCATGGCCAGCTGTGGCAGTCCGATGTCCACGCTGGACACCGATACATGGGCAGTGGAAATATTGCCGAGGGTGGATCCTCCTGCGATATCCGAACGGTTGGCATAGGTCTGGTAAGGCACTCTTGCACGTTCACAGTAATCCTTCATTTTTGCAGCTGAGATACCATCTGTAGTATATTTCTGGCTTCCGTGGAATTTGATGACGATTCCGCCGTTTAAGTACGGACGGTTCGTTGGATCCGCCTTCTCCGGATGGTTGGGATGTACCGCATGAGCATTGTCCGCGGAGATCAGAAAGCTATCCGCGATCCAGCGCAGATACGTGTTGTGATCCGCCAAAAGACCCTCTGTAATTCTGTCTAACACATCCGCAAGGAACGTGGAATCTGCACCCTGTCTGGTGCCGCTTCCCACTTCCTCATTATCAAATACCGCGCAGATATTGATATATTCCGCAGGTGTGCTCTCCGTAAAAGCTTTGGTCAGCGCAAAGGCGCTCTGCAGATCATCCAGTCTCGGAGACAGGACAAATTCACCCTTTGCTCCTAAGAATCTTCCTTCCTGTCTGGTATACAGGAACAGGTCTTCCCCGAGAATCGCTTCCGCATCCACGCCTGCTGCCTCTGCTGCCAGTCCACGCAGCGCAGGCTTCTCCTGCGGTCCGTCAGCGGTCTCAGATGTTCCTGCAGCATCGGTATCAAATGCTACATCCGCAAACAGCGGGAGCATATCTACCTGAGGGTTGTACTCTACGCCTTTGTTCATCTCCCGGTTCATATGGATCGCCACATTTGGGATCACGCAGAGATCCCGGTCAATATTGACCAATCTGCTCTGGATGCCATCCGTTCCGCGCACCGCCAGTCTGCCTGCTACGGAGAGCGGTCTGTCGAGCCAGGTGGAAAGGATCATGCCGCCGTATTTCTCGGTATTCAGGCGCATATAGTGATCTTCGACCGTAAGTTCCGGTTTTTCCTTCACCTTAAAGCAGGGGGAATCGCTATGTGCTGCTGCCATATGGAAACCTTTCACAGTTTCCGTAGGAATAGCAAAAGCGATCACGGAAGAATCATTGCGCTCCGTGTAATATTTTCCACCCTTCACAAGCTTCCATTCCTCGTTTTCCCGCAGTCTGACATATCCTGCCTCTTCCAGCATTGCTCTGATATTCGCAACCGCATGAAAACAGGTGGGGCTTTTCTCTATAAAATTCAGCATTTCTTTCGCTGTCTTCTGAAAATCATTCATGTTAATCGTCCAGTCCTTCCGCTGTCCGCTACCGGCAGACACCTTTCCCTAGCGTTCCGCGCGCATGGGATTATTGAGGAAATCCTCATAGGTCAGCCGGATACCGTCTTCCAGCTCCGTCGTATAATGATAGCCGAGGCTCTCCAGCTTGCTGACATCTAAAAGCTTTCTGGGGGTTCCGTCAGGCTTACTTGGATCCCATTTGATATCTCCGGTATAGCCTACGACCTTTGCCACCAGCTCTGTCAGCTCCCGGATGGTCAGTTCCTTGCCGGTTCCCAGATTCACGGTCTCATTGCCGCTGTAAGTATTCATCAGGTAAACGCAGGCATCCGCCAGATCATCCACATAGAGGAACTCACGCAGGGGAGTTCCGGTACCCCAGCAGACCACTTCCTTCGCGCCGGACACCTTCGCCTCATGGAAACGGCGGATCAATGCCGGGAGCACATGGCTGTGAGTCGGATGATAGTTGTCGTTGGGTCCATACAGGTTCGTAGGCATAACACTGATATAGTCGGTTCCGTACTGTCTGTTCAGAAACTCACAGTACTTCAGACCGGAGATCTTCGCCAGTGCATAAGCCTCGTTGGTCTTCTCCAGTTCAGAAGTCAGCAGGCAGCTCTCCTTCATGGGCTGTGGTGCCATACGGGGATAGATGCAGCTGCTGCCCAGAAACATCAGCTTCTTGCAGTTGTTCTGCCATGCCGCATGGATCACATTCATCTCCAGGATCATGTTTTCATACATGAAATCCGCCAGTGCTTCGCTGTTCGCCATGATGCCGCCTACCTTCGCTGCTGCCAGGAATACATAATCCGGCTTTTCCTTTGCGAAAAATTCCTCTACCGCATCCTGTCTGCACAGATCCAGTTCCTTATGGCTGCGGGTGATGATATTGGTATATCCGTTTCTCTGGAGTGCTCTACAAATAGCACTTCCTACCATACCCTTGTGGCCGGCTACATATATTTTTGCGTCTTTTTCCATGATATTACAGTACTTCCTCTCTTTATTTCTCCTGTTATTCCGCGGTTTCCTTCAACACTACCGCTTCAGCCTTTGCCAGCTTCAGATCGTGCTGTGCCATCAGACGGCACAGTTCCTCGTAGCTGGTTCTCTGGGGATTCCATCCCAGCACCGTGCGGGCCTTCGTCGGATCTCCCCACAGATTGACCACATCCGTGGGACGGTAAAAGGCCTCGCTGACCTCCACCACCACCTTGCCGTTGGCCTTGTTGATTCCTTTTTCATGGATACCGCTGCCCTGCCATTCCAGTTCGATTCCCACATAATGGAATGCCAGTGTGGTAAATTCTCTTACGGTATGCTGTACACCGGTGGCAATAACGAAGTCCTCCGGCTTGTCATGCTGCAGCATCAGCCACATGCATTCCACATAGTCCTTCGCATAGCCCCAGTCTCTTTTGGAATCCATATTGCCCAGATAGAGTTTATCCTGGATACCGCAGGCGATTCTGCCGGCTGCCAGTGTGATCTTACGGGTAACGAAAGTCTCTCCCCGGCGCTCGGATTCATGGTTGAACAGAATGCCGTTGACTGCGAACATATTATACGCTTCTCTGTATTCCTTCACGATCCAGAAGCCGTACTGTTTTGCCACCGCATAGGGGCTGTAGGGATGGAACGGGGTGTTCTCATTCTGAGGCACTTCTTCCACTCGGCCATAGAGTTCGGATGTGGATGCCTGATAAATACGGCAGGTCTCAGCCAGTCCCACCATACGCACAGCCTCCAGAATCCGCAGCACGCCCAGTGCATCTACATCTCCGGCATATTCCGGTGCCTCAAAGCTTACCTGTACATGGCTCTGCGCTCCCAGATTGTAGATTTCATCCGGTCTGACTTCTCCGATGATGCGCACCAGGCTGGTGGAATCCGTCATGTCTCCGCCATGGAGAACGATCTTGTCCTCCCGGATCAGATGGTCGATACGACCGGTATTGCTGATGGAAGATCTGCGGATCAGTCCATGCACTTCATATCCTTTTTCCAGCAGGAACTCTGCCAGATAAGAGCCGTCCTGTCCGGTAATTCCTGTAATTAACGCTTTTTTCATTTTCTGTCCTCGTCTTTCTCTTCAGCTGCTTACGGCTGAAATACAATAGCGTGGGCGCAGGCATCTGCCTTATCCTGTCCACAGAATACACCGGCGATCGCCAGACCAAAGGGAATGGAAGTCCCCATTCCGCGGGAAGTGATCACGTTACCGTTCACTTCCACGGGGCCTGCAGTCACAGCCGCACCTTCCAGATGATCCTCGAAGCAGGGATAGGCGCATGCTCTCTTTCCCTTCAGGATTCCTCTGTGTCCGAAGATACTGGGAGCCGCACAGATTGCCGCAATGTATTTTCCCGATGCATAAAAAGCATCGATCTGCTGCATCAGGGGCTCACAGGCCTCCAGATTCTTCGTTCCCTGTCCGCCACCGGGCAATACCAGACAATCATATTCCTCAAAATTCACCTGGGACAATGTCATATCCGCAGTCACCGGAATCTTATGTGATCCCATCACCTGTTTTTCTTCCGTAATGGACACCATATCAATGGTCAGTCCACATCTGCGGCAGATATCCACTACCGTCAGACCTTCTATTTCCTCAAACCCATTTGCCAGAAAAATCGCTATCTTACTCATGGTTTTCCCTCGCTTTCCGTTTTGTTTTCTGTCTCATTTGCAAGTCATATACTCTGACTTTGCACAGTTATGATTAGTATACACAATTTGGAAGCGTAATTCAATTCCCATGGGCAGATATTTGCAGATTTCACTGTATTTTCAAGGAAAATCATGTTATACTAAAGAAGTGTTTTTAAGTCTTAATTACAGAAGCGAGGCATTAATACTATGGAAATCGAGCGAAAGTTTACCCTGAAATCCTTACCCGACAATCTGGAAAGCTATCCTTCTCATCATATCGAGCAGGTGTATTTGAATTATAATCCCGTGGTCAGAGCCAGAAAACAGGATGATGAATATTATCTCACTTACAAAGGCAGCGGCATGATGGCCAGAGACGAGAGCAATCTTCCGCTGAACGAGGAATCCTATTACCATCTACGGGAAAAAGCCGACGGCAGTGTGATCTCCAAAAGACGCTATCTGATCCCTCTGGAGCATCCCGGATTCAAAGAAGGCTTTCCCACTCCTCCGGCGGATTATTCCCTGACCATCGAGCTGGATGTTTTTGATGCCCCCTTCGCCCCTCTGATCATGGCAGAAGTGGAGTTTGGAAGCAAAGAAGCAGCAGAGGCTTTCGTCCCTCCCGCATGGTTTGACAAAGATGTCACCTACTGCAAGGAATACCACAATTCCTATCTGGCTCTGGAGCTGCATCACGCTCCGGAAAATTCCTAAAATGTAACTGCAGTCATTCAAAATGCACGGTAATTCCCCATCGGGAATCCCGTGCATTTTATTTTTTCTGTCTATACCACTGTAAAACAGCGAATACTTTCTTTCAACTGTCCCACTGCACCGGTCAGATCATCCACCGCATAGGAAATATCCTTCATCTCCTGCTGTAATCCCCGGTTGTTGTTCTTTACCACCGCCAGCTTTTCCGTACTGTCCTCCACGGTTGCTTCCATCTGTGAGTTAGCGCTATTGACATTCTGCAGTACCGACAACAGTTCATCGATCTTCTGTCGGAATTCATTCATCATCTCATCCACATGATCCGCAGCCTCATGATAATTTGTGCCCGTATCCTCCAGAGCATCGTAATCTCTCATGACTCTGGTATTCACAAAATCCAAAAGTTTTGTAGCATTTTCGGAAAGTTCTTCCACGCTTTCCACTACCCGGTTACTTATCTCCTGGATATTATTGGCTGACTCTCTGGAGCTGTCTGCGAGCTTGCGGATCTCCTCCGCCACGACTGCGAATCCCCGGCCTGCTTCTCCTGCTCTGGCAGCCTCGATAGACGCATTCAGTGCCAGCAGATTCGTTGTTCCAGCAATTCCCAGGATTTCTTCCGTCAGTTCCGTGATCTTGTGGATCTGCCTGCTGTTGGCGATGGACTCCGTCATTGCCGTGTCAATCTCCTTCATCACCCGGGTTGCCTCCTGCTTACTCGCCACCGCCGTTTCCTTCATTTTTCCGGCCCTATCCTTGATATCCGCCGCATAATTGCGTCCATCCTGTGCCACCTCCAGCATGTTCTCCACCGTGGTATCCAGCACCCCGGTATCCTGTTGCACCCCTCCGATAGCCTCCGTGACAGACTGCATGCCACCAGCCATCACTCCCAGCTTCTGGGTGGTGTCCTCCGCGGTGGCATTTACCTTTTCCACATTGGAGATAATACCGGTCTGTTTTTCCTCCATATGTCCGCAGCTCTCGGTAATCGCCCTTATGATGGTCTGCATCTGCGCCACCAGATCATTGATGGCCATGGATAATCTGCCGACTTCATCCCCCGATTTCACCCGGATCCGTCTGGTGATGTCACCTCTGTTATTGCGAATGCCCTCCACCAGTTCATCCACCTGCCTCGTAGCATATTTCACCGGACCGATGACCCAGATCCGCAATCCCAGCATGATCACCACGACTACTGCAAGCAGTACCAGACTTGCCACCGCCACGATCATGGGCACTCTGGCCGCACTCTGCTCCATCTGTCCCTGTGCCTGTGCCATCTGCTCTCCGGTGATCTCCAGCATCTGATTCATATAGCTTTCAATATGTTCATTGAACATCGGCAGATTCGATGTGGCAGACACATAGGCCTGCGTCTTATTCTCTGCACTGGTGACCAGCAGACTTTCCACGGTCTTTTTGTATTTTGCCAGTTCTGCAGAAGCACTGTCAAACGCCTCTCTCCGGGCATCCCCCTCAGACAGCAGTCCTTCAAACTCCGTCATCTGTTGTTCCATATCAGTGATCTCCTGCAGGATCTTATCCGACAAATTTTCCATTGTCACACTGTTGGTGGTCATGACATGGGTCAACACCTGCCCGTTAATGTAAGTAAACTGTCTGGAAAGCTCCGAGATTTTCTCCTGTTCAGCCACCTGACCGGCCACGATTTCATCGTTGGTTACAATGACCGATTGCAACGTCTGCACCAGCACTCCCATACAGCTGAGTGCAGTAACTGCCAGCAGCAGTAAAAGTGCCACGATCTTGACTCCGATCCCGACTCCTTTTTTCTGCTTTCCTTCCCGCTTCTTCCGTTCTTTTCCCTTATTCATGCTCTTCTCCTCCCAATACCATCAAAAGGGCCTGCAGCGCATATGCACCGGGCCCTTTTGATTAGATATGTAGAAATTAATTCTTGGCAATTAATTTTCCACCACGTTTGGATACAACATCGAAGATAACTGCTGCCAGAAGTACCAGACCCTTGACTACCTTCTGCATATTCTGATCGACACCCATCAGAGACATACCCAGGTTAATAACACCCATCAGTACAGCACCTACGATAACTCCGGGTACAGTTCCGGTTCCGCCGTATGCGGAAGCACCGCCGATGAAGCAGGAACCGATGGCATCCATTTCATAGTTCTGTCCGTATGTCGGCTGTGCGGAAGTCATACGTGCAATGGTTACCATACCAGCTAACGCTGCCAGGAATCCCATGTTCATATAAGCCAGGAAATAAACCTTGTTGGTATTGATACCGGATAATTTGGTGGCCTTCTCATTACCGCCCACTGCGTAGAAATAACGTCCTACAGTCGTGTTGGAAGTGATGTAACCGTATACCATGATAACAATCAGTACCCAGATCAATACGCTGGGAATACCTTTGTGCTGTGCCAGACGATAGCTGAATGCCAGGATCACTACAGCGATCACTACGATTTTGCCGATCGTGGAACCCATGCTGGGAGCTTCGTATCCTTTTTTCACCTTGTCGGCTCTATTCTTCAGCTGTAACACTGCAAAGATCACTGCAGCGATCACACCGGCAAATACACAGGTCAGATTGATGGGACCATTACCGAAGAAATCGGGAATATAACAGTCAGCACCGCCACCGAACAGATTTACAAATGTAGTGCAGTCCTTAATGGATACGGTCATACCCTGCAGGACTACGTTGCTTAATCCTCGAAAAGCCAGCATGCCGGCCAATGTCACGATGAAAGGCGGGATTCTCACATAAGCGATCCAGAAACCCTGGAAAGCACCGATCAGTGTACCGATAACAAACATGATCAGAATAGCCAGCCACATGTTCATTTTCATGTTGACCATGAGTACCGCTCCGATGGCACCGACGAAACATACAACAGATCCAACGGACAGATCGATGTTACCGCCGGTCAGGATACATAACAGCATACCGGTTGCCAGAATAAACACATATGCGTTCTGCGAGATCAGACTGCTGACATTCATGGGAAGCAGGATTGCTCCTCCGGTTCTCCATGCAAAAAATGCCGTAACCACGATCAGTACGAGGATCATGGTATATCTTTTTATAAAATCGAGGCCCTTTGTTTTATTCATGCCAATGCTCCTTTCTTACCGGCTGATAATATCTTGGACATGATAAGCTCCTGTGTTGCCTCACTGCCCGCCAGTTCTCCTACTATTTTTCCTTCGTTCATTACATAGATCCGGTCGCACATGCCAAGAATCTCAGGCAGCTCCGAGGAGATCATGATAACCGATTTTCCTTCTGCCACCAGTTGGTTAATGATGCAGTAGATTTCGTATTTTGCACCAACATCAATACCTCTCGTCGGCTCATCCAGGATCAGGATATCCGGATCTGTGAACATCCATTTTGCCAAAAGTACCTTCTGTTGATTACCGCCGCTTAAGTTTCCTACATTCTGCTCCACAGTTGGACATTTCGTATTCAGTTTGTTCTTATAGTCTACCGCCACATTGTACTCTTTGTCTTTATCAATAACAGTATGTCTGCTGATGGCATCCAGATTTGCCAGAGTTGTATTAATCTTGATTGGGTTGCTCAGAATCAGTCCGTTGCCCTTTCGATCCTCCGTCACATATGCCAGATGATTTTTGATAGCTTCCTGTACAGTATTCAGCTGTACTTTTTTGCCGTTGATATACAGTTGGCCGCTGATGTTGGAACCATAACTTTTGCCGAACAGGCTCATGGCCAGTTCCGTTCGTCCCGCACCCATCAGACCGGAAATTCCCACTACTTCACCTTTTTTCACATTAAGATTGACATCATCCACCACCTTACGGTCAGAATACAGTGGATGATGCACGGTCCAGTTTTTGACCTCCATCAGGACCTCTCCGATCTTCGGCTCTCTCTTCGGGAATCGGTCGGCGATCTCTCTTCCTACCATTCCTTTGATGATCCGGCTCTCGGTAATATCATCTTTTCCCTTCACAAGCGTTTCGATGGTAGATCCGTCACGAATGACGGTGATCTTATCTGCCACATAAGAAATCTCATTCAGCTTATGAGAGATGATGATGGATGTCATTCCCTTTTTCTTGAGTTCCAGCATCAGATCCAACAGTGCCTTGGAATCCGTCTCATTCAGAGAGGCAGTAGGCTCATCCAGGATCAGAAGTTTTGCGTTCTTGGCCAGTGCCTTCGCAATCTCTACCAGCTGCTGTTTTCCTACGCCAATATCCTTTATCAATGTCTGGGGGCCTTCCTTCAGGCCTACGGTCTTCAAAAGTTCTGCCGCCCTGGCATTGGTTTCATTCCAGTTGATTTTGTACTTATGTCCCCGTTCATTGCCCAGAAACATATTTTCCCCGATCGTCATATAGGGAATCAGTGCAAGCTCCTGATGAATGATTACGATACCCTTTTCCTCACTGTCCTTGATCTTATCAAATTTGCAGACCTCACCGTCATAGATGATGTCCCCTTCGTAAGACCCATACGGATAAATACCGCTCAATACATTCATCAATGTGGACTTTCCTGCGCCGTTTTCGCCTACAAGTGCGTGGATCTCTCCCTCTTCCACCTGCAGGTTTACATTGTCAAGTGCTTTTACACCGGGGAATGTTTTGGTTATATTTTTCATTTCCAATAAGATTTTTGCCAATGGTATTCCTCCCAAGTCTTATTTCCACATTATCTAATCAAACCGTTCTATTTTGCTTTCCCATGAATACAGCAGGCGGGAAGCGCCCGCCTGCCGTAAGGATCCCGCAGGATCCATATTATTTTATAAAATTACTGTAAATCTGCTTCTGTGTAGTAACCGGAATCGATGAGCAGCTCTTTGTAGTTGCTTGCATCAGCGAATACGGGCTCGCACAGGTAAGAAGGAATGACACCGGTACCATTGTCATAGGTTGTGGTATCGTTGACAGGTGCTTCGCCGCCCTTCATGACTGCGTCTACCATCTCTACTACCTTGGATGCCAGAGTACGGGTATCCTTGAAGATGGACATGGACTGTTTGCCGGAGATCATATTCTTAACGTTGGGCTTATCGCAGTCCTGACCGGTAATGATAGGCCACTCGCCGGTGTAGTTAGCTTCCAGAGAGTTAGTTACACCCAGTGCAGTGGAGTCGTTGGAGCACAGAACGGCATCCAGCTTGGTTCCGTCTGCATAGTTAGCGGAAATGATAGCGTCCATTCTGGACTGTGCGGTCTCAGTAGACCAGTTAGCGGTTGCAACGGTTTCGAAATCGGTCTGTCCGGATTTTACTACCAGCTTACCTGCGTCAATGTAGGGCTGCAGCACATCCATGGCACCGCCGAAGAAGAATCTTGCGTTGTTGTCACCGGGATCACCGGTTACCAGCTCGATATTGAAAGGTCCTGCTGCATTGTCCAGATCCAACTGATCTCTGATGTATTCACCCTGTTTCGTACCTACCATGTAGTTATCGAAGGTTGCGTAATAAGTAACTGCATCGGAGTTCATGATCAAACGGTCATATGCGATAACCGGAATGTCTTTTTCCTTTGCCTGCTCCAGAACGGTTCCAAGAGAGTCACCGTCAATGGATGCGATGACCAGAAGTTCGCAGCCGGAGTTGATCATATTCTCGATCTGGGATACCTGTGTGGGAATATCGTTAGATGCGTACTGCAGATCTACATCATAGCCTGCTGCCTCCAGCTGAGCCTGCATGTTGCTACCATCCTGATTCCATCTCTGCAGATCCTTGGTGGGCATTGCTACACCGACCTTACCGCCGCCTGTTGCACCAGAAGTCTCTGTCTTTGCTTCTGCGGAAGTCTCCGTCTTATTGTCCGTTTTGTCCGTTGCCGGTGTGGTTGCCTGCTGTCCCCCATTGGATCCACATCCTGCAAGCATTGTAACAGCCATGGCTGTTGCAAGAAGTGTGCTTAATAATTTCTTCCTCATAAAAAGTAACCTCCCTTGTTTGGTTTGTTTTTGTTGACAAGTAGAGAATACCATAGATCAAATAGCATGATTTTATGACCTTCTGCACTTTTCTGTGCTGTCCGGAAGGCAAAAATAAGCTGTGCTAGCAATATTTTGTCTGCAAGCACAGCTATCTTACCAAATTTTTCCTGTTCCTAGTTTTCTGCGTTCACGATCCCGTCAGGGCATTTCGGCAGGGACATTCAGATAGACATCTTCCTTCAGATGGAATCCACTGCCTATGATCACATCATTGATATTGGTCTTATCCACGCTGATGGGTTCCAGTCCGATATAGGGCACCTGATAGTTTCCGCTTTCTATCGTCACAGTCTCTTCTGGAAGCTCCTTTCCTTCTGCCAGAAGCACGGCACATTCCGCAGCCTTCTGGGCCAGCTTCTCCACTGGCTTATAAACCGTCATGACCTGTGTTCCTTCTACGATCCGCTGACAGGCTTCCAGATCGGCATCCTGCCCAACGACCATGATGTCTCCCGCCATCCTCTTTTCCTTCAGGGCATGCACCACCTTACTGGCCAGATCATCGTTGCCACACATGATGGCATCCGCTTCCGAGACAACATCCATGTGGTCATAGACATAGGCCGCTGCGAGCTCCGCTTTCCATCCGTCCGCATGCATGGAATCCAGGATTGTTACCTGATGATCCTCCATCACCTTCCGGAATCCTTTCTCTACCATAGCCACGTTGCTGTCCACCGCAGAACCTCCCAGCATCAGCACTTTTCCACCAGACAGCCCGTTATCCACCAGTGCTTCTCCCATCATGGTGCCGACGCGCTCGTTGTCGAAAGTGATATACAGATCAATATCCGAATCCATGATCATTCGGTCGTAGGCGATGACTTTAATCCCTGCTTCCTTCGCCTTTTGCACCTGCTCTGCCAGCCCCTCGGAATCAATGCAGATGATGACAATAACGTCCATTCCCTTATCAATGAAATAATTGATCTGTTTCTTCTGCTGTTCCAGATCCCCGTTGGCATTCTGTACATTGACCTCCGCCCCCAGTTCCTTGGCTGTGGATACGAAGATATCCCGGTCTGTCTGCCACCTCTCGATGACAAAAGAATCGAAGCTCATGCCGATCTGGATCTTCCGGTCCTGTGCGGCATCCCCGGACGTTTTACTGCTGTCCAGATTACCGCAGGCGCCGAGTGTCAGCACACAGACAAGCACAACCGCTGCATATTTCCACATTTTTTTCATTTTACACACTGCCCTGTTCATATATTTTTCCCCGATTCTCCTTATAGACCGTCGGAGTGACCCCCACGTTTTTTTTAAAGCTGCGGCTGAAATAATTCGGATCTGAATATCCCGTTCTGACGCAGATCTCCTTCATGGAGCACTCCGTGGTCTCCAACAGTTCCTTTGCCTTATCCATTCGCAGATTCGTCAGATATTCGATGAAATTCTCTCCTGTGGTCTCCTTGAAAAGCTTGCTGAAATAATACGGGCTGATATTGACCTCTCTGGATACATCATCCAGAGAAATGTCTTTGTGGTAATTATTCTTAATGTAATTCTTGGCCATTTCGATGATGCTGCCGGACTTCTCTTCTCTTTTATTCAAAACATTGCGGCAGGCCTCTTTTACCTTTTCCAGGAACCAGGTCTTCATCGCCGACGGCTCCTCCATCTCCATGACCTGTGGCAGATAATCCGCCCGGGAATTCAACTGATAAGTCATACCGCCTTTCTCATAAGCAATGCGTTCCGACCACAGCACAAATTCCAGAATCTTCAGTCGCATATTCATCAGATCCGATCCACTGTCCGTCATCCAGTCAAAAAATGCCGCTGCCGTTGCCGAAGCATTATCGATGTCTCCGTCCTCAATCTCCGCAAACAGCTTCTTCTCCAGTTTCACCGGATAGTTTCCGGCAAATTCGCAGCGGATCGGCAGATCATCCACATGCGCCACACTGCCGGTGGACGCCACCAGCGCATTTAGTGCCTCAGTATAGGACTCTGATGCCATGAGAAAATCCTTCGGTCCCCCGATGCCGATACGGAAGCTGATATCCGTCCGCTTGCGCATATAGCGCACCAGTTCTCTGGCTTTCTCGATCAGTTCAATACGTTCGTTGTAATCCATCATTTCTTTTTCATAAGGCACCAGCACTGCCAGCTTATTGGCCATCACCGTTCCCACGATACAGTCAAAGTGTTCCTTCAGACAATCCCTTACCTCCTGATAATGCTTCTGCATCCGGACACTGCTGCCCACTGCGTTCGTCATATGATTGCCCTGCTGCTCGTCACCGCTGACCACAGCGATCATATAGGCATACTGCTGTGTGATCCCCAGAATGGAACGATAATTCTCGATATCCTCCCGGAAATGCTCCTGCAGGAGAATATTGTGGATCAGTCCGCTCTCGATGATGGGAACCACCGTCTCCAGTTTTTCCTTGATCAACAGTTCATTTTTTCGCTTCAGGCGCTCGGCATCGATATTTTCCATGGCCTTGCGGAGAGCGTTCACGATCCTGGTCTTCTCCATGGGCTTAGTGATATACTCCATGACCCCCAGCTTGATGGCTTCCTTGGCATAGTCGAATTTGTCATAGGCCGACATCACGATAAACACCGTGTGATTATTGGTCCTGCGGATCTCTTTCATGGCGTCGATGCCATTGATTCCGGGCATCTGGATATCCATGACCGCAATGTCCGGTCGGAAGCTCTCCGCCAGTTCGATGACACTCCTTCCGGTCTTGGCATACTGCACTTCACAGGTATCCTTAAATTCTTTCTCAATAATGAACTTCAGGGAATCGATCACGATTCCTTCATCGTCTGCCAACATGATCTTATACATCTGCTTTTTCCCTCTCCTTTACCGGAAGATACAGGATCACTTCCGTGCCCCGATTCCTGCCGTCACTGCGGATCGTCATGACCTCTTCGTTCTGGGTAAACAGCTTCAGTCTTGCTATGACATTTTCCATGGCGATACCGTTGGAACCGGAACTCTGCCGCTTTTCATGGTAGGTTCCGTTCTTCAGCTTCTCTATAGTCTCCGCATCCATGCCGATGCCATTGTCCCGGATACTGATGACCAGCGTATCTTCTTCCCCATGATATACCTTCAGCCATATCCGTCCTTCCCCACTCATCTCCCGGATACCGTGATTTACACAGTTTTCCACGATGGGCTGCAGGATCATGCTGGGCACGGCACAATCCAGCAGATCCTCCGAGATCTCTTTCTCATAATGAATATCTCCGGAAAAACGGACATTCAGAATATAAATATAATGATCGATCAACTCCAGTTCCTCCCGGAGCGTGACGATATCATTGCCCTTTTTCACATTATAGCGGAAGAAATCCGCCACATTCTGTATATAATCATAGGTTCGGTCCGCCCCCTCCATCATCGCCAGCTGAGCTCCGGCATTGAGGGTGTTGAACAGAAAATGGGGATTGATCTGTGCCTGCAGATATTTCAGCTGCGCATCCTTCAGATGGGATTCCATCAGAAGTTCCTTCTCCATCAGTGAACGCTGGATCTCCATACTCTGCCGCAATCTCTCCAGATATTGTCTGATACTGATAACCATCTGGTTGAACGCTCCGGTTACCACGCCGATCTCATCCTCCGACTGCACCGGCAGAAGTTCCGTATCAAAATTTTCACCCGCCACTTCATTGGCCATTACCGTGAGCCTCTTCAACGGACTGATGATTTCTCCCGTCAGTTTTACCACAATGGCCACGCTGATCACTGCCACGATCGTTAGGGTAATGACACTGAACAGTTCAAAGCTGCGGAATGCCCCTGACAGGCGGCTGTAGTTCTCGGAATTACTGCGGAACTGTTCGTTATTCAGACTGTATATATAAGTATTTATGTACTCATACATCTGGGTGGCATTTTCATAGCGCACCCTGTATTTTTCCACGTTTCGTCCTCTCTTGGCTTCGATGGTCTGCCCCACCAGATCCAGATACTCCTCAGACATATGCCGGATGCTACGCTCCATCCGTCGAAAGGCGACTTCCGTCACGTCATCACTCAACCCCTGTACCATCTGGGCATAAATCTGTTCACTGCGATAGAATTCCTCCAGGGAATCACTGGTCTTGGAATCCAGATACTCTGTCATGCTGTCCTGTACTGCCGTCAGGGCATCCGACAGTTCATTCAGCCGCAGATTCCCCTGATAGACCATATCGATTTCAGAGGACATGCTGTTGATGCCAAGGATCAGAATTACCGTCACCGCAAACACCACCAGATTTACCAGAATAAAAATGCTGCTCATCTTCGCCTGAAGAGACAGCTGTCGAAATTTCTTTGTCATACCCCGCCTCACTCTGCCTCTTCCTGTTTGCCTAAATACTCTTCCACGTTGCTCTGATCGATCACGGTAACATCTGCCGTAAAATACTGGCTCGTATAACCGTAATTGTAATATTCCTGCAACGCATCCACACAAAATGCCCCCATCTGTTCCGTGTCAATGGAGATCGTTGCTGTGATGACATTGCGTTCGATGGCCTTTAATATAGTATCCGTGTCATAATATCCGAGAATGGCGATCTCACCCACACAGTTATAATCCACCACAGCCTGATAGACGCAGGTCGTACTCAGTTCGTTCAGACAGATGATAATATCCGGAAGGGTCTGGTCCATAAAAATATCCCGGATGGACTCCTCAACGGAGAAGGTATTGGTGTCATCCACGGTGATCAGAGACATCTGGATCTCCGATTCCTGAAGCTTCTCCTGTTCCAGAGCATCCTGAATTCCGGAACACACGATATTCTGGGCAGAATTCAGCGCATGGGCATTCATCAGTACTGCTACCTTTAACGGATCTTCTGTATCCTCTGCCGCTGCCAGTTTCAGTACCTGTCTTCCATACTCTCTTCCCAGATTATAACTTCCCACACCCACAAAGCTGCATCTGGCACTGTGGGTATTGTCTCCATACAGGGTAACTACCGGAATTCCACGGTCTACCGCCTCATCGATCAGCTCCGACATCTCGTCACTTTCATCGGATTCCACCAGAATACCGTCCACACCGGATGTCATGGCGATCCGCATAAGGTCGGATCTGGAATATTCCTGAGACAAGTGCTCCCCCAGCAGGTCCACATATACATTTTCCGCCTGCCCCCGCTCATAGGCTCCGCGGTATACCGACTGCCAGAAGTCCGTCTTCCGATCCTCCGTGATCATCACATAATACTGGTCATATTTTTCCTTTTCTGTTACTTTATGAAACTCCCGCACATAGGAACGAAAAATAATTGTGCATATCGAAATGACTGCAATGACAAACACCAGAAACCCTATAATGATCCCCTGGCCTCTGTTTCTGCCCATTTTTTCAGCCTTATGACGCATATGTATCTCTCCCAAACCGGAATCCCTGACAGAATTCCGCCCAATCTACTGTTAAAGATACCATATAAAAATGCTATTTTCCACATTCGTGCAAAAATGTCCAAAAAATATACAGATAGTCCACTAAAAAATGCTAGTCCCCGGAACTAAAATACGGAAGGCTTATCGCCTTCCGTATTTTTATACTCTTGCATATAATTTTGCCATTTTATAAATCTTCTTCGCCAGCTTTGGATCCAGTGCATTCTTATCCATGCGCCATTTCCAGTTGCATCCTAACGTGGAGGGAATATTGATCCTGGCACTGCTGTCCAGCTCCAGATAATCCTGCATAGGAATGATGGCGGTATCCGCGCAGCTGGACAATGCCGCCCGGACGATCTCAAAGCAGAGCTTTTTATCATTCTTATGTCCCAGATACTTCTTTGCGAACTTCTTGTCCTTCTCCGGCATATTCTGCAGAAATCCTACCGTAGTGTCGTTGTCGTGGGTTCCGGTATAGACCACGCAGTTTTTATCATAATTATGAGGCAGATATTCGCTGTCATTTCCCGCATCAAAAGCAAACTGTAAGATCTTCATTCCCGGGTAGCCTGTCTTCTTCACCAGGCGGATCACGCTGGGAGTCAGAAATCCCAGATCTTCCGCGATCACTTTCTTCCTGCCCAGTTTCTTCTTCATGACATCGAATAATTCGTAACCGGGGCCTTTTTCCCAATGGCCGTTCTCCGCCGTCGGATCTCCGTAAGGAACGAACCAGTATTCATCAAAGCCGCGGAAATGATCAATACGAAGCACATCATACAGCTGATAGCAATAGGCGATCCGCTGCATCCACCACGCATAACCGGTCTTCTTATGATAACTCCAGTCGTAGAGCGGGTTGCCCCATAACTGTCCGGTCTCGGAGAAACAATCAGGTGGACATCCCGCCACTCCGATGGGCCGGCCTTCCTTATCCAGCTGGAACAGCTTCGGGTTTGCCCAGGTATCGGCACTGTCAAATGCCACATAGATGGGAATATCCCCTACGATCTCAATGCCTTTCTTATTGGCATAGGCTTTCAGTTCTTTCCACTGTTTTGCAAACAGGTACTGTTGGAAGCAATAAAATGCGATTTCTTCCGCCAGCTTCTTACGGTATTTGCGAAGTGCCGCTGCTTTTCTGAGACGGATGTCCTCGTCCCATTCCATAAAGCAGACACCGCCAAAAGCATTTTTCACCGCCATATACAGAGCGTAGTCATCCAGCCAGTACGCATTTTCCGTAAGGAATTTCTGATAGTCTCCGGTCTCTGTAAGACCCTGTTCCCTGGCATTGTCAAACGCAATTTTCAGGACTTTAAAACGGGACAGATAAATCTTCTCATAGTCCACATAATGCTCATTGTCTCCGAAATCATAGCTGTCACAGATCTCTTTTGTCAGATAGCCGTCTTCGATCAGAAGCTCCAGGTCAATATAGTAGGGGTTCCCCGCAAAGGTGGAAAAGGACTGGTACGGAGAATCGCCGTAGCCGGTAGGGCCTAACGGCAGGATCTGCCAGAGATGGTTGCCTGATTTTTCCAGGAAGTCCACAAAACGGTAACTTTCCTTACCGAAAGTTCCGATACCATATGTCGAGGGAATACTGGATATCGGCAGCAGAATTCCCTGTTTTCTTACATTTTTCTTCATAGCTTTTGTATTCCTTTATATGTATTCCTTTATATTTCTGTGCTTTCGTACATTACTTATCCGATGCTCTCTGATTAAAAAAATAACTATTCAGTCCTTGTCATGAGCTCTGAATAGTTATTTCGAGTGGAAGCAAGGGGGCTCGAACCCCACTCTATTCCTCTTACTTTCCGCA
>ERZ779729.316-NODE-316-length-51478-cov-6.292204_pt1 | contig 51478 bp, 39 predicted proteins | sample MGYA00511072_ERZ779729 | MGnify/ENA primary metagenome ERZ779729 (study PRJEB29588, sample SAMEA2156675) | human gut metagenome | biome: human gut; feature: human-associated habitat; material: faeces | place: Denmark | collected 2008/2010 ...
GAAAGTACTCTGCGGGACACCGCTTGGGAGGATAGGTCATCGCCGCTTCTCAGTTTTTATTCGATCGTTGTAATACAAAAAGGCGATCGATTTATTGCTCCTTAGCTCAGTCGGTAGAGCATCGGACTGTTAATCCGAGTGTCGTCAGTTCGAGCCTGACAGGAGCAGCCATCTTTGTAGTACGAAAAAGCTACAAAACACAAAAAGCACAAGATTTAGTAGGTCTTGTGCTTTTTTGTTACCATATCTTGTGGTTCGCACACCTTGCGGAATATTTGAATTTAGGAGCTGCATTTAGTTAATTATTCGTGGGGAATTTTCGGGTAGGTAGGTTTTAACTGCCTACCCGTTTTACATTCCCGCGTGCTTTAATATGAATTATATTGCGGTAAATTGATTGCGCCTATGAATTTGTAGATAATTTCTACTTCCTGCATTTTTCTGCCGTCGTATTTCTCGGTTTCGCCGATATAAATCTTTTCGATGAAACTGTTGAGAATTTCGGGAGTCAACTCTTCGATTTTCGTGTAACTCTTTACGACTTTTAGAAACTTTGAGAGTTTTTCTTCTTCCTGAACCGATGAAGCAAGAGCGTTTTTGAGCTCTTGGATTTTCGTTTTCAGATCGTTACTTTCGTCCTCGTAAGATTTTGCAAGGAAGTCAAATCGTTCGTCGGTGATTCTGCCGTTTACGTTATCCTCGTAAAGTTTACGGATAATTCTGCCGATTTCTTCTTGCCTTTCGGAAAGCCGTTTTAATTCGGCTTTCGTTTTAGACTGAAACTTCGCCGTCTCTTTTTTAGAACCGGACAAATATTCGTCCGTAAATTCCTTTTCGTGAAGAAAAACGTATTCGCATACTTTTTGCAAATCTTCTTTAACTATCGTTTCAAGGTCGGACACCAAAATTCGATGGCAACTACACAAGCCTTTCTTTTTCTTGCGATAGGTCGCACAGGAAAAATTGTCCATTTTTCTGTTTCGTGCCACGCGCTGAATCGTCAGATGATTGCCGCAGTCAGCGCAGTAGAGCAATCCCGAAAACATATTCGGCTCATTGTATTTTGTGCGGGCGCGTTTTGCTTTCCGCATTTGCTGTACCGTTTCAAAAGTTTTTTCGTCGATTATCGCCTCTTGTGTGTTACGGAAGATTACCCATTGATTTCGCGGCAAGTTGACTTGCTTTTTGGTTTTATAAGATTTTACTGCCGTCTGAAAATTTACTGTATGTCCCGCGTATGCCGTTTGGCTTAAAATATATTTAATACTCATCAAATCCCATATTTCGGGGTATTCGCTTCTTGCATTCGTTTTAATTCCTCGATTTATATAGTACAGCATAGGCGTTTCAACTTTCTCTTCCGTTAACTTGTGCCCGATTTCCGAAATGCGATAACCGTCAACGTACATTTGGAAAATTCGCCTTACCGTAGCCGCGGCTTCATCGTCTATAATCCATTTATCTTTGTCATTCGGATCTTTTTTATATCCGAACGGGGGATTAGTCGAAAGATGTTTACCGGAATTGCCTTTTGCTTTGAATACTGCGCGAATTTTCTTCGACGTATCTCTTGCATACCACTCATTGAATACGTTTTTGAACGGCGTCAGGTCGTTTTCCGTCTGGATATTGCTGTCTACGTTATCGTTGATCGCAATAAAGCGAATGTCAAGATTCGAGAAATAGATTTCGGTGTAATACCCAACCATTATGTAATCTCTGCCGAATCGCGACATATCCTTTACGATAACCGTAGAAATTTTACCTTCTTCCGCGTCAGCCATCATTCGCTGAAAGTCGGGGCGGTTGAAGTTCGTACCCGAAAAGCCGTCGTCAACGTAGAATTCAATATTGGTAAAGCCGTGTTCTTTCGCATATTTAAAGAGAATTTCCTTTTGATGAACGATACTGTTGCTGTCTCCGATTTGCTCGTCGTCCTTTGAAAGTCGGCAATAAAGTGCCGTTACGTCACCTCCGTAATTGTATTTTTTGTTATTTTTAATCGCCGTTTGTCCTATCATAATTGTTTACCTCCGTTATGCGGCAAACAGCGAGTTCGTCCCGATTCGCCCGATTGTATCCGCGCGCTTTGGCGGGTTATCAGGCGTTTCATAATATCGAGCGGAGTATCTGTTGCGCCGAGTTGTTCCCGCGCTACCACAACGAAGGTTTTATCTCCGATGGGGTGATACTCTAATCTGTAATTGTAATCGTTTTCTTGTCTTTTAGCCGTGTTTTCCGTAAATATAATCTCCTTATCAATGATTTATTTACGCAAAACGGCAGGAAGGGCGGCTTATAATTTGCCGGCTTTTTTCATATTTTTCAAGGCTTCGTAGCCTTCTTTTATCAAACGGACTTTCGTAATTCCGTTTTCTTCGAGAAAAGCGTTTATCTCATCATATAAGGCTCTCGGTATCATCGTTCCGAAATTGCCGCTCGCTTGCTTTCTCTTTTCTTTATTCTTTTCTTCATACTTCCTGCGCGTTTTACGCACGGGAGTATCTTCTTTCCGTTCCATTCAACTTGTCCTCCGAAAAATATAATATCGTATTGATACATATTATAACGATTTTATTGTCCGAAGTCAAGCTCTTTTAAGAAACGGGACAGAAAATATCCCTTTATTTCTTATAATTGTCGTTATTGTTGAGTTTTTCTTGCTTTTTGCGTTCTTCTTCGATTTCCGCTTCTATTTGTTGTAAGCGCGGGACTTGCCGAACGATGTCGGGCGTAAAGAGCGAAAGAATGGCATCGAAAAAATTATTGATTGTTTTCGGCGTGCCGTAGACGATACGCTCGTATTCTTTCGGATTAGTTCTTGCAAGTTCTTTGCCGACGTTTGTATAGTGGGAATTGTTATCCTTTTCCTTTTGCAAAGTTTCTGCTTTTCGGACGTATTCGAGCGTTTCGTCCATAGCCCTTGTAAGCCGCTTTGAAAGGTCGCTGTTGTCTGCCGTTAAAGCAATCAATTGTTCCTGCAACTTTCCACGTTTTCTCGGAATATTCCCGCTTTTTGCCTCGGTCAAAGCGTCCGCATAAACCTGATTTTCTTCCCGTATGGCTTCCGCTTGCTCGATTAACTTTTTCGCTTTGAACTCGGCGGTGGAAAGGTGCTTTTTCTGGCTGCCTTCTTTGCCGCGCTGTAAGCCCCAACGCTTACCGACGGCTTCGTAAAAATCCGTTTGTAACTGTTGCAACTGCGGTTTATCGAAAAGTTGTTTACTGCAAAGTCTGCCGTCTTTTGTTACGGGCATTAGGTTTAAGTGCATATGCGGTGTTGTTTCGTCGTTATGTACTACCGCCGCGATAATGTTTTCTTCTCCGTATCTTTCCGTAAAAAACTTGTAACAGTCCGAGAAAAAGTTATACGGTTCGACCTTGGCTAATCCGTCGAAAAAAGTTTTATCCGAACCTAATACAAACGAATTCATTACAACTGCGTCCTTACGCGGGGATAAACCTAACTCTTTAATCCTGCCGTTTATGAACTCCGTGTAAGTCTTTCCGAAATGCGGCGTGAAGCGGTAATTGTTTCTTGTTCGCTCGCTGTCTATCTGTGGATTTGACGCTTCGTAATTTTCGTCCCGTTCGTTTTCCTTTTCGATAGGAGCAACGTCTTGCTTATGGTATTTCTCCATATGACATACTAAATATGAAATGATTATTTTCCTCCTGAAATTTGTTTTTTGTAATCGTTGAGCAAAGTGTGTAGGTAATTTCTGACTACTGTTTTTATAGTGGATTCACAGCCTCGCAGAGCACACTATTTTGCGAAGCAAAGTATAGTGTGCTACACTTTGCCTGAATTGTTGTATTTTTTCTCTTGTTTTGCAACAAAGTTTTTCTCCCGCTACGGCGGGCGATATTGATTGTAATTTTTCATTGTTTTACCTCCTGAAAGACGACAAAAAAGCCGCTGATATTTTTTCTTATCACCGACTTAAAACACAAGTATTAAGTTTTAATTTTCGTTACATAAAGCACCTCCGATTTGTATCCGCAGACAAGAAAATCCGTGCGATTTCGGTTGCCTTAAATAGGCTCGTTCTTCGCACGGATTTTAATCCCGATTATTAAATTTTTAGTCGATTTTATCTAAAAAATCGCACAATAACAAAACCCACGCCGAAATCTCTCTTTTTTAACGATTCCAACGCCCGTCGCGGAATTGCTACACTCAATAGCAACTCTATGGTAAACGACGGTAATTATCCTTTCCGAGCCCACAAAAGGGAACGGACGATCGGGCAACATTTTCACACCCGACAGCGCCTTTTCTTACGGCGCGACACATAAACTCATAATGAGTTAGATTTATTATAACATACGAACATTTGTTCGTCAAGTACTTTTGCGAGACTTTATATAAAATCTTTTAAGATGATAATTGCTACGATGAGAAGATAGGTGCGGAAGGTAAAAAATATTACTGTGAAATGTCGTTGCCATTCATCTTATGGACACCTTTTATATGATACTACACCTTTATATTTTCGTTGAACAGCGATGCCAATAATATAAACGGTTGATAAATACCGATAAAAATGCTATAATAATAATCAAGTTGGACATTTATAAGTGCTTTGCTTGCTTTCGGTATGGGTTAAGGGGGTTAAATATGGCAAAAAATCATTATGTGTCTCAATTTGTAATAAAACGCTTTTCGGATGCTATCAATATATTTGATATTCATTCCGGAAAAATAGATGAGAGTAAAAGACCTCATAAAGTTTTTTATCATAATGATATATACGAAGAAGAAACAGAGAAACTATTTGCTCATATTGAAAGCAGAGTCGCTAACATTATCGACCAAAAAATACTTAAACACGATACGATTACCCTCACAAGAAAAGAATTGCTCCTATTAAAACGGTATATGTTAATTTGTAGTGTCCGAACTCAAACACCCGACGGATTCGCAAAAATTATACGAGGCTTTGAAAGCAATGCAATGCATTATATTTCTATATACAACAATCTTTATAATCAAAAAATTACTTTACCGAATATAAAAGATTTACGTTTGACAGATGATGAATTATATGCTCGCGCATTGAAAGTTTTTGCGATAACCGAAACGATTCGTGATATAGCAGATAATTCTGACGCTACATCGGAAATGTTGGCATGGGCGGCTCCGTTTCTTGAATCGTATCTTGCATTTTGGGACACGCCGAACGAAAAAGAATATGTTCTGACTGATTGCGGAATGACAAGCGAGTACGAAGGATTTCACCTTATTACAGGCGGAATAGACATTTCTAAAACGTCTTATCTATTAAACAAAATTAAAGATGAGCCGGGTTATGCCGGAATATTAGCGAGCCAATTCGTTATGTATGAAAACTATAATATATTTGTTTTGAGTTCGACGCGTAGTATGGTTATGATAAATCCGTTTTTCAGATTATATTACGGACAAGGTGTAACGTATCTCTCTAATAATAATCCGACAAGTGAAATAACAACGTTGGAGCGCCCCGATATTTGGCCCGCTGTTATACAAAACCGCTCTTTGTTTGGAATCCCGTCAAATGAATATTGTTTTAGCCCCACAATGCAATGTAATGAAGATCTCTTTATATACACGCCAAAAACTTTAACTGAAGAAGACATGGTTTATGTCAATACTCTTCTGTTGTCGCAGGCAAAAAATATTATCGGGTTTAACGACGCTCGTAAAATTATCGATTCTGTCTACTATTTTGTGTGGTATCAAGGTAATTATCGTTCGGTAGAAAGGTTAACCGATTCGCCGGAAGAAGTTTTGCTTCGGCTGGTAGAAAAGGTCGCGACTTCACCGTTCCTTGATTTATGCAAATATTGCGATACGCATGGCGGAGTAAATAAAACGGAATTTCTGGTTTTATTTGAAAAACTGACTGCCAACATATATAAAGATTTTAATTCAAATCCGTACATATGCGAGTATTATTTGGAACGACCGACGGAAACTATAAATTGTCATGTTTTGGATTTTCTCGGAGAAGGTGAAAAACGGTTGGAAGTATTCAAAAAGATTTTAGATAAAATCAATGAAGGCAGAGGAACTACAGATGTTTGAGTATTTAATTGAAATCGAACCGCGCTTATATGATCGTTTTTTAACGGTAGAAAGAAACGTAAAGGCGGCAAGCAATTCGTTTTACGATGCATACCTTGATTTACAAGAACAGTTTATTAAAACTGTTGCCGTTTCTTGCGGGTTTGATATAAAAGCTCGTGAAACCTGTGGGGAACTTCTACGTAGAACAGATGTGCAAAATTTTTTTAAGGAAATCTTGCATATCGATGATTTTACATATAACAAAATGCAGGACTACACGTTAAAGGTTAACGCACATAAGCATAAGGGCGAAAAAAACATACAAATTGACACAATTGTCAGTTATATGAAGATTTTTTACAATGCAACGAAGGCATTCGCCGTTTATAAGAATATCGACGTTCCGGATTTTGATGCCGATTGTTTTATTAACATTTTTGGCTGTTTTGAAAAAGAAAATACTTCTTTGAAAACGGAAATGCAAAAATTAAAAGAAGAATTGCGATCTTCGGTTGAATCAGGTAAAGTGAAGGAAAGCGATATTGAAAACTATCGAAATCTGCTTTCGCAGGCTGAAATAGATAAACTATCCTTAGAAGACCAAAACTCGGAATTGCAACGTCAAATCAGTGTGTTAAAGGACATAAAACTCACTTCTATGGAAGAAAAACTCAACAAAACGATAGATTTATTGCTTGAATTAAAGCCTGCCATTGTAGAAAACCGTATCCTCACGAAAGCCGTGGGAAGAAAAGTCGGCGAAATGATAAGCGGCGACACGAATATCGAGAAATGGATTGCGGACGAAAAGGATAAGGAGCAAATCTGATGGCTGACAACGTATTCGATAAACTTGACGAACAAGCCAAAGTTTTAGCGCGTATAGAAAAAAATACAAGCGATAACACTTCAGTTGTGGACGAAATGTTAAAAACAAATCCGTCCGAACTTGTGGAATTTGTAAAAAACGCAGATAGAGTATTCATATACTGCGGAGAGAAAAGCGAACTTAACAGGAAGAACAAAAAAAGTCATATCGCCGATATTAAAAAACTTATATTGTCATTCATACAAATAATTCCGTTCTTTCGGCAATATATATTCCGTATATGTGGTGCGTATTGATATTGAATTTGCTTATTTACGCATATCCGATTTATAAAGCCGTTACATTCAAACCGTTGCCATACGAAATGAAATACGACGAAATGGACAAAAAATCTAACGGCATATACGACGATAACAACATTTTGTGCGGTAACGACGAAGAAAAGTGGTATGTTAAGATTCTAAGAGTTGCGGCTATAATTATGCCTGTTTTGAACGCTGTGTCGCTTTGGGTTCTTCCTGCCAACGCGGAAATCGCTCACATATATTTATATATATTTGTCGTAATTGATTTTATTTGCGGATTAGCATCAACTGCAATTTTTAATCACACCGTCAATCGCAGATATAGCCTTTATTTTGTCAAAGATAATTTGTCGATACCTTACGAACAATTAAAAGAGTTTATGCAACGCAATAACCTTAAATAAAAAGCCATCCTCTCGGTTAGGAGAGGATGGATAAAGCGTCAATACCAAAGAAATCGGCAATTTGTTGTAGCGTATCCAAGTTTTTAATACCTTTGTTGATCCATCTTCCGACGGTTCTGACATCGGTGCAGAATTCAAAAGCGAATCCTTCCTGAGTGCGATACTTCGATTCCTTGATAAGGCGTTTTAAGTTTGCCCCGGCAACTAAGCCAAGGTCTTTACGTTTTTGTTCCATAACGTATACCTCCTTTGCTTAGCTTTCGCAGTGCTCCGAAGGCAAACTATCAAAGAACGCTATTATTATATCATAATTTCAACAATATTTCAAGCGATAAGAATAGGACAAAACGTGTCCTGTTCTTTTTTTATGTCCTGCGATACAATAAAGACACAAAACAAAAACGGAGGCAGAACATGTACTACTTGGTATCGGGAACCGGCGACGGTTCGTTTGAATGGGTAATCGAGGCGGATTCCGAAGAATTTGCCAGGCAAAACGCAATGAAAGATTTGAGTGCGGACGACAAAATCGCATCGATAAAAGCACTTTCAATAGATGAGTGTATCGAACTCGGATATAAGGAGTTGTCGAACGAAATAAAACGATATTATCTTGAAAGTCATTACGATATGAAAACAATTACCGTCAGAGAATACGCTCAGATCGAAAAACAATTCAAAGAAAATTCGGACGGATATTACAAGGCATTAAAGGAGTTTAACAAAAAACTTCGCTTAATTCGGCTTTTGAATAGAGTTGCCGATATCGAAGAAATGAAACTCGGCAAACTAAAACACTATTTGAATTTATTGACGCGTGCAAAAACCGAGGAAGAGTTCAACGAAATACTAAATAACGCAAAGGAGAGCAAATAATGGATATCGTAAGCACTTTAGGGTTAATCGTAACGGTAGTCAGTACAATCGCATGCCCAATCATTGCGCATAACAAAGGCCGTAGCGCGTTCGGATGGTTTTTCGGTGGGTTGTTTCTCGGCGGACTCGGCTTAATTATCGTCAGTTGTCTGTCAAATAAAAATAATTAACCAGACAAAACGTGTCCTTCACGGCAAATAAACAAAGAGTTATACTTAAGGCAGAAAAACAAAGGAGCGCAAAAATGAGCTATTCTGAAAGCGTAAAACAAAAATACTTTGAAGTTGAGGCAAAATGCGGACACGTCGGCAGAACGAGTTGCGTTTGGATAAGATTTGCGGTCGTTGCAGAAAGTCGCAAAGATGCCGCTAAAAAGGCGCGTATGTTCGGACGTGTCAAGCATGACCACCCGAACGCTATCGGCTACGTAAAAGAAATCGATTTTGAGTCGTTTATGGTTCTGAAAGCCGAAAACGATGCCGATCCGTATTTGCATTGCAAGAGCAAGCGAGAACAAAAGCAAATAGCCGACTTTGAAAGTCGCGTCGAGCCGGACGAATACAATATCAAAAGAAAGGAAAAGAAGCATACGAGAAACTGTGGTTTTAAGATGAAGAAAAACGAGCATGCCGTATATGAGGCAAAAAAGGCAATTTGTGAATATTTTATCGCATAATTCACGCCACTTGAAAATATTTGTAAAAAATGATATAATTGCTTAGGGGATTTGAAATGAAGGTTTATATAAATTCTATTCGTTTTAACAGAAGTTTGGTTGACGGTCTCGGCGTTCGCACCGTAATCTTTTTTCAGGGATGCGATATTCACTGCAAAGGTTGTCAAAATCCGTCGTCTTGGGGTATATTGAAAGGAAAACCTTACGAAACAGACGAACTCGTAAAACTTTTAAGAGAAAAAGTCATAAACAAAAAGATTACTCTTTCCGGAGGCGAACCGTTAATGCAGAAAGACGCGGTATCAGAGATTGTGAAAAAATTGCCCGATTTTGATATTGCGCTATATACGGGACACGAATTAAACGAAGTCCCCAATGAGATTTTACAAAACGTGAATTACGTAAAGACAGGTCCTTTTGTAGAAAAATTAAAGTCGTCTGTCTCGCCTTTCGTCGGCTCTACAAATCAAACGTTTATGAGGGTAAATCATGCAAAAATGTAACGAAAATGCCGCAAACAGATACAGTTACGTTGGCGAAGTATATAATATCGGAGAAAAAGAGATTAAAAGCCGCATATTAAACGGACTTAATCCGGAATGGAAAAGTTTACATGAAAACGGCTATATTCATATTCACGACCTTGACGCTTACGGATTGACTTATAATTGCCTTACCTTTAATATCCTTGCCGATTTTCCGTATGAAAAATTTAAGGTATATGCAGTTTCGCGTAAAATTACCGCGTATTACGATTATCTTAAAAGTCTTTTCTCCGATATGGGCAATGAACAGTCCGGCGGAATGGCGCTTGCCAACTACGATAACGATACCGCAGAAATTTTTGAGCGGATAGGTGTTAACGTTTTTCAAAACGAAGAACTTATCCGATCCTGCACCGCAGACTTTATCGAATGGTGTAACGGAACGCATACCCGTATGGGGCAAACGAGTTATTACGTTACGTTAAATATCGGGCTTGCAAAAACGGAAGCCGCAAGAAAAATATGTTTTATTCTGCTTGACGAGTTCGAAAAAAGCGGGGATCTCGTTTATAAACCGAATATCGTATTCAAAGTTTGCGGCGGAGTAAATCGCCACGAAACCGACCAAAATTTTGATTTATATAAAAAATCGCTATTATGCACGGCAAAAAAAATGATTCCGACGTATCTCCTTTGCGACAGTGCGCCGAATAAGGACGTAAAACCCGAAAACATAGGAATTATGGGTTGCAGAACTCGCGTCGTTGCAAACAGATTCGGAAAAAACTCTTCTATCGGTCGCGGAAACATTGCTAACATATCGATAAATCTGCCTCGCCTTGCTTTGGAAACGGAAAAAGAATATTCCAATGCCGCCGATGAAAGGAAAATCGAGATTTTTATCGAGAAATGGAATCGCATAGCGGCTATTACAAAAGAAATTTTGCTTGACCGTTATTACAAAGTTTGTAGCCGTAAATTATCTGATTTTCCTATCAATACAAAGCATAATTTGTGGCTAAGAGAATTTGACGATTGTGCCGAAGTGTTCAAAAACGGAACGCTTTCAATCGGCTTTATAGGCTTATCGGAGGCAATAGAAGTTTTGACGGGGAAAAGGTTTTATACTGATGAACGCGCTTACAAAACGGCGATTTCGTTCGTAAAACACATGCGAGAATATTGTGACAAATTGCGCGACGAATATAATCTTAATTTCTCGCTTCTTGCAACCAGCGGCGAACTGATTTCGGGGCGATTTATTGATTACGATAAAAAACTGTTTGTCGATAAGCGCGGTATTTTTGAAAAAGGGTTTTATACTAACTCTTTCCACGTCAACGTGGACAGCGACTTGATTGCTTTTGATAAAATTCAAACGGAAGGTCCTTTTCACGAAATATGCAACGGCGGCTGTATTACATACGTCGAATTGAAAGAGGCACCTATCGGTAACGACGAAGGACTTCGTGAATACGTTGAATGCGCGATAAAAAGCGGTGTGCATTATCTCGGTTTTAATTTTCCAAAAGACGTTTGCGATAATTGCGGAGCAAGCGGCGTTTTCGATATTTGTCCCGTATGCGGAGGCAAAAATATTACGAGAATACGCAGAGTGAGCGGTTACCTTGAAATACTCGACGGATTCACCAATGGAAAGAAAAACGAAGTAAAAACAAGAAAGGAGAACTAAAATTGCAACATATAGCGATTGAAGGAATGGACGGCGTAGGAAAAACTACCGCATCGAAATTATTGGCAAAAAGGCTTGGATATAAATTTATCGATAAAAACTTGCGCGAATTATTCGACGATGGCGACTCCTACGATAATTATATTCGCATAAGAGATAAGGTAAACGCAAGTCCCGACAGATTGTTTACAGCTTGGTTTTATGCGCTCGGAAACATTTACTTGCATACCGCTCACGAGAAGGAAAATATCGTAACGGATAGATATTTTTTGTCAAATTACGCTTGGAGCGGGACGGAAAACAACGACGAAGTGTATGATTTGCTTGTTAAAAAACTCGGTTTCCCTGATTTAACGGTTATTCTTTATGCCGATGAACACGCGATTTTAAGTCGGTTACGCCACCGCGACGAGCTCGACAGCGACATAAAGAAAGTCGCACTCGCAAAAGAAAAATATGAAAAAATGATTTATTTTTGTGAGAAGTATAAAATGCCCTATATGGTGATAGATACGAGCGATTTATCGCCCGATGAGGTTGTTGAAATTATTATGAAGCGAATCGAAGGCAGAGAATGATAAGTAAAGATATGAAATATACCGCTCTGTATTGGGCTTTAAGATTCGTTGAAAACCAACTCGATGTACACGAAAAATCGTATAACGGTTATAAAGTTACGATTTACGCGGAAAAACATTACGTCGATTTCGGCGAAAAAATTAAAAACGGACGTAGATTTGAGCTAAATAGCCACAAGTCTTTTGTCGTGCTTGAATGTGTAGACCGTTTACTGACGCAAGGTTATTTACCGGAACAGATAGCGATAGATGATTTTTTCGATATTTATTTGGAAACTAAAAGTGGGAATGTAGGAATCTATTGCGAGGCTTGGGACGATTATGGCGGCGTTATAGACCAAGACTTTGCGGATTACGAAGTATTCTATACTTCTCGCCTTGTCAGCGGTTTGCTTGAATATAAAGGCGAATATTATTCCTACGGTTTTGAATTTCATTTTGGAGTCGGCTCGGATGAATACACTGTCAATATTTCCGCCTCATCAGACTTTGAAATACAGGGTAGCGAATTGATTTTATATAAAGGAAAATCAAAAACGGTAAAAGTACCGGAAGGTATCAAAACCATCGGCGCAAGCGCATTCTGGAACAACGTATTAGTAGAAGATGTAATTTTGCCGGAATCGCTTGAAAGACTTGGCGGCGATTGCTTTTACTACTGCAAAAACTTAAAAAAAATAAATATTCCGAAAAAAGTATGGATAATGGGCAACAATCCGTTTGCCGGATGTCCGAAACTTCAGATTACGAACGAAAGCCCGAATTTTATTCTTGAAAACGGCGTTTTATATGATAAAGACAAAACAAATCTGATACATTATACGATATCCAATCCGCAAACTGAATTTATTGTTCCCTATGGTGTGACATGCCTCGGCAAACATTGTTTTTACGCCTGCAATAACCTGCGAAAAATCGTTATTCCAGAGTCGGTAATAAGGTTTGAAAATAATCCTTTTTCGGGATGCGAGCATTTATCCTTAGAAAGTCATACGCCGCATTACGTAATCGAAAACGGCGTAATTTACAACAAATTCAAAACGACGATTGTCGGGTGTCTGAACGGTAGTCAGATTGACTGCTTTCGTGTTCCCGAAACGGTTTCGCTTATAAGCCGAAATTCTTTCTGGAATTGCAAAGGTGTGAAGAAAATCATAATCACGAAAAACGTTGATAGAATAGGCTATAATCCGTTTGCGGGATGCGAGAATTTAATAATCGAAAGCGAAAACGATAATTTTGTAGTAAAAAACGGAATCGTATACGATAAAACGCTTACGCATATATTGTGCGCAACCGATAAGGCTGTCGGTAAATTGTTTACTGTTCCTGCCGGAATAACGCATATAAATCGCGGCGTTTTCAGCGGATGCAAATCTCTTGAAAATATTGAATTCAACGGCGTAACGTATATTGATAAGAGTTCATTTACAAACTGTGTCGGTCTTACGGATATTTATATTCCCGATACTGTTACCTATATCGGAGAATGGGCGTTTGCATACTGCGTAAATCTGAAAAAAGTAAGTATAGGAAAAAACACGTTCGTGGACAAAAACGCGTTCAACGAATGTTCCGCCGTTATCGAAAGGAGAAACTGATGGAAAATTTGATTATTGAAAGCGATAATCTTATTGCAATGAGAAAACTGTTGCCCGAATACGAAGGAAAAATCGACGTTATGCCGATAGATCCTCCGTATAATACAAATATTTCTTATGTCGGGTATAAAGATTTTGACAGTCGCTGGAACGTGTTTATGCGTGAACGACTTGAAGTCGCATATAAACTTTTAAGCAAGTTTGGCGTTATGTTTATCCATATCGACGAAAATGAATACATTGAGTTATACCATATCTGTTCCGAAATTTTCGGCCGCGAAAACGTACGAACTTTGATATGGAAGAAAACCAACGACTATTTTGATAAAAATCGTATCGAAAAACCGCTTGAAAACGGAATTCGCCGCACACACGAATTTGTTTTGCTGTGTGGTAAAAATCTGAAAGAAACGGTATTAAAGCATATAATGCAACCAACGCTACAAAACGGCAAAGTGGTTGAACGGGAAAAGCCTCTTGAAACTGTGATTGATTTTCTCGGCACGACTTCTTCGGCAAAAGATGAAATAGCCGCTTTATTCGGAGACAGAACGGCATTTGCCACCCCTAAGCCGCTGAAACTGATTAAAGAATTTGTAAGAGCGGCAAGCGAAAAAGATTCCATCGTTCTTGATTTCTTTGCCGGTAGCGGAACAACGGGACACGCCGTTATGGACTTAAACAAAGAAGACGGCGGTTCACGCAAATTTATTTTGATAACGAATAACGAAAACAATATTTGCCAAAATATCACTGTCCCACGAGTCCGAAAAGCAATAGAACTTTTTGGCTATAAAGAAACTTTGAAATTTACGGCTTTTTGAAGTTGCAAGACAAATTCTGTCCTGTAAAAATGTTTGTGCTGTGGTGAAAATAAAGAATGTAAAAAACGACCGAAGATTTTTCGGTCGCCTGTTTACGAACTCGCTGTTTACGCTGTTTGATTTAATATTCCTGAAATTCCCCAAGAGTATCTAACATTTGACCTATTTTTCAAAAAACAGGACTTGAACTGACGACTTCGTTTTAATTCCCGCCTAACACCTACAATTTAATACAAATCTTTTAAGAGAGAACAAGGATAAATGTTCTCTCTTTTTTTATGCCGTTTTGAGGGGTGATTTCCTATTTACGGTGAGAAAAATTAGAATAGTGAATGAATGGCAGGTGGCATTCAAAAATGAGGGGCTGTAAACGGGAATGAAAGTGTAGCTATTTCGTATGTGATAGCCATATGAATGACCCATTGGAATCCGAACTATAAGGTTTGGGACACCAATGGGTTGTTTGTATTTTTATTAAGTTTTATAAGGGATTTAGCGTGTTTTGTTGATTAAAATCAGTAAAACACTTTTTTCTTGAAACCCTAAAACTGAAAATTTAAAAAGGAAAAAACGAACAATCCGAACTGTTTTTTATTAAGATTTTTTTGGGTTGTTAATGTAGTCTAATTCTTTTTGCAAGGGCGTTTTATAATCATTATTTCTATGTGGACGTTCTGTATTATAGAAATTGATGTACTCATTTACTGCTCTTTTCAATTCCGCATCAGAGCGATATTTTCTTCGATATAACCATTAAAAGCAGAAAAAACAATATATGCGGAATAAACATATCGATATTTTACTAATAATGCAAAAATAACAACATCGCAGACAAAAAGTTCAGGGATGATCGATATACGCCACGATGCGTTTTATTTTTTATGACTTGGCGTTGGTATCTTTTTTGTTCTGAGCGTTTTGGCGTAGTTCCTTTGGCGTCATATTTGTGGTCTGTTTGAATATATTGGTAAAATGCGACTGATCGAAGAACCCGCATTCCTGCGCTATAAAAGATATCGGTTTGTCTGTTGACGAAAGCATGGCGGTGGCGTGAGCAATGCGGATTTTTTTAAGATATTCCATAGGCGACGTATTAAAAACGTTTTTAAAGTACCTGAAGAAATTCGACGTTGACATATTTACTATCTTGGATAAATCGTCCACGGTGATTTTCGAGGCGTAATTTTCTTCCATGTATTGCGTGGTTTTCAAAATTATATAGTCGGCTGTGTTTTTGCGTGGTTCGACCGTCGATGCATATCTTTGCGAAATCAACTTTGCAAGTTTACATAAAAGGCATACGGTTTTCAGATCGAACATTATATTGTCATCTTCGTCCTTTTTTTTATCTATGTCGATAAGTTCGTTGAAATCGTTTACAAAATCGCTTAGTAGTTCTTTAGGAATATTTATGTTAAGCGAAAGATTATTAAATGCTTGTCGGATTTGCGGTTCGACTTCAAATAATATTTTCATTCCGGGATAATGGTCGAGTTGTTTTTTATAATCATGCAACAAGTCGTTCCTTATGATAAGATGGAAAAGTTTTGTCGTTTCGTCGTCCGACCAGTATCCGTGTTCGGTGTACGGCGGAATCATAAACATATCTCCGGCTTGTGCAGGGTGATTTTTATTTTTAACGTAGTGCCTGCATTCGCCGTATGTAACTACGTTTAGTTCGTAATAGTCGTGAGAGTGCATCAGGATCGGGTAAGAGCGGTTATGATAATATGCAAACCCCTGAGAGAAAGCGGAAACGTTGTTAAGCGAATAAAACGGATTTGCATGTTTATTAAGTTTTACGGGATAATTTTGGTTCTTTTTTTTCATTTTGGCAGGATCCTACAAAAACTTGATTGAATTTTACAATAATTATATCACATCGTGGTGTATAATGCAAGTGTTGTAATGGGGTAACATCGGGATTTTGCGAGTAAAATTATTGCAGAATCGCCAACATTAATATATGGTGCTACGCACGTTAATATATGGTACTACGTACGTTTTGGGAATAAAGGTATAGTCTCGCCCCGTGATTGTCTAACGATAAAATGTGGTATACGGCCCAAAATACGTCTTGAAATCGGAAAAATCGAAGGGTATACCCTTCCTTTCGTCTTCGACGAAAGGAGTATCGCTTATCGGTTTTAAATAAACATTTAATAATTAAACTCGCTTCTTTTCATAAAAAGGGTATGCAAATCGATAACGGAGGGAAAATGAAAGAAAAAATGTTGTCAGGCGATCTGAAAAATCTGAAAAAATGCAGAACTTTAGCGGCGATGCTTCTTGTTTTCGTTATGGTCATTACTTTGACGTGCACGGTTGCTTGCGCGGGCGGTGGCGGAGGAGTACCGGGCGATCCTTCTGCTTCGCCTTCGGACCCGTTTGATCCTGACGATTCTGAAGACCCCGGCGATTCGGAAGATTCGAGCGAAATCAAAAATGAAAAAATCGTTCTTAAAGAAATTCCCGAGGCGGGCAATGTTAAACTTGTTGATGATGCTATAAGGGAATATCTTTCTGCCTCTGACGTTTCGGAACAGATAGCCGCTTTACCGCAGGTTAAGGTGTCAAAAGATTGCGGTGCGTTACCTGTAAAACTTGCCTGGAACGGCAACGGAAGCGTGAGATATACGATTTACATTGCCGATAACGAAAATTTCGACAACGCAACGTCGTATGTCGTTTCGGGTTTTACGAGGGAACTCGACATTTATAACTTACTGCCGTCTACGACATATTATTGGAAAGTTGCAGGCGATAGATTCGACATGTCGGACACTTCCGTTTTTAAGACGGAAGATCTTTCCGTTCGTTTGATTTATGCCGAGGGAACTTCGAATATAAGAGATCTCGGAGGTTGGAATGCGGACGGCTCATCTGTCAATTATGGGAAAATTTATCGCGGAAACCAGCTTAACGGTTACGGAAACTGGGGCGATAACAAATTGACCGAAGAGGGGCTTAAAACCTTTAAGGACGATTTGAAAATCAGAACGGAAATAGATCTCAGAACTCAGAATAAAGACGATGCGAATCAGACGACGAACTACGTCGACGCGACGTTCCCGTATTATAAATGTACTATCGGTCAGTATACGGACATTTTCGAAGCCTTGGTGTGGAACGCTTTGCCGAATGACGGAAATACAAAAAGCGACACCGTGGAGAACAAAAACGACGCTCGTCGTCTTTCGTATGCTACGGGTAACGCGATACGCAACGAAAACGCTATGAAACGTTCGTTGAAAACTGTGTTCGAGGTCCTTGCGGACGAAAGCAATTACCCCGTTTATATACATTGTAACGCGGGCGCGGACAGAACGGGTACCATGGCGTTTTTGATTAACGGTCTTCTCGGTGTAAGCGAAGCCGATCTTATCAGAGATTTCGAGCTTACGAGTTTTTCGAAAGTGTCGGGTTTAAGATACAGAAGCGAAATAAAAGACGGAAATTTCACCGAAATCGGAGTAATGCAGAACGATTATGACAATTTCGTTGCATTCGGTGCGCTTATCGAGGCGATAAAGGTCAACTACGGCGCGGAAGGCAAAGCGCTTTCGTATGCGATCGAAAATTTCCTTACCGGCTATATAGGCGTGTCTCACGAACAAATCGAGAGCATAAAGAGAATCATGCTTTCGGATTATACGCCCGACGAAATCGAATACGTTGACGGAGAGAGGCAGGTTATAGAAGTTTCTAAATCGGATAACTCCGTAACTCTCGGCGACGTCGTTTACGCTTCGGTAGAAAGCATATATCTCGATAACGTCAGAATCGACGGCTCGCTTTCCGCGTTGAAAGGAAGCGATTTCGCGAACTATTACGGCGAAAGGGAATTGACCGTAACCGTAAATACTGAAAGCGGTAAAAAAACGGTTAAAGTACCGATACTCATCGTAACGAAATATATATATACCGCGGAAGACTTAAACGCCGCGTTAAAAATAACTTCGGCGAGAAATTACGGGTATTACGAACTTAAAAAAGATATAGCTTTAAGCGATTTTTCCAACGAAGCGAAGGTCGCGTTCAGCGGCAAAAACGGATTCTGCGGAATTTTCGAAGGTAACGGACACACCCTTACGGCAGTGCTCGGAGTTCACGGATTGTTCGGTTACGTAAGCGGCGGAGCGACGATAAGGAACGTTAATTTCGTCGTAAGCGGCGGCGTGAACGAAGCGGGGAAATCGGTTATCGGCGATTACGTTCATAATTCGTTTATCGAAAACGTGTCGATAAAGGTTTTGGAAGGAACGTCGGGAATCGGAACGGACGGAATAGGGCTTGTCACGTCGATCTCTTATAAGGGCAATTCGACCGGAAAACTTACCGTGAACGCGGAAAACGCAGAGCTTGATTCTTTGTTCGGCAGCAGCGATAAATACGCGTTCGACGGGAATAAATTCGAAACTTGCACCATCAAAGCAAAATACGTAAAAGAACTTGCGAGATATTACGCAAACGGAAGTAACGTTTCGGTATATCTTGAAAATACGCTCGGTTTCGGCGGCGAAATCGGCGGTGTTGTCGAAACTACCGTCGCGGATATCATCAACGTGAGCGACTCGAATATCAGGTTAAACGTCGACGAGCGTTTTTTGAATGCGGAAATCGAAGAAATAGAATGCAACGGATATCGTATAAACGAATTTAAATTTGAAAACGGCGTTCTCAGCCTTTTCAACGATTGCGATATTTTCGGCGCAAACTTCGGCAAAACGATTATAAAAATAACGTTCAGGGCCGTAAACGGTATTTCTGTCAGAGCGAAAATCGGAGCGGTCGTGTTCAGCGACTCCGAAGAGGTGATTTTGGACGGAGTCCGCGAAATATTCTTAAACAGAGCGACGAACGCGATAAACCTCGGCGAATACGCCGACGCGACCGTGTATTCGTTATTCTGCAACGGATACTATTTCGGAAACGACGTTTCGTCGCTTCTTATAAGCGAAGAATTCAGAACGAATAAGACCATTCACGGAAACAATACGCTTACCGCGCTTGTCGGTAAAAACGATAAATTCTACACGTTGCAAATTCCGGTTACGCTTATAACCGATGAAATAGGCGATGTTGTTCGGTTCAACGAACTTATGAAATCCGACAGCGCGGAATACGCGATTTACGGATATTATAAATTGACGGCAGATATCGGCAACTCCAAATCGGAATTCAACAACGGAAACGACAAAAACTGGCAGAACGTGGACGGCATTTACGGTTTCAGAGGCACTTTAGACGGGGCAGGACATTCTATAACCGGCACTGTTCTCGCGAGGGGCTTATTCGGACTTGTCGGCAAAGGCGCGGTTATAAAGAATCTCACCGTAAACGCATACGGCTACGCTAACGGTAGAACGGTTCTCGCCCGCACTATAAGAGACGCCGTAGTGGAAAACGTTAAGATAAACATCAAGAGCGGAGAATCCGACTCCTACCTTACCGAGGGCGGAATAATAACCGCGCTTATGAGTCATTCGACGATTTACAGAAACGTCGAAATCAATTCGGACGGAAAAACGGATACGCTGTTCGGTTGCAGCTACTGGAACTACGACGCGAGAAAGGCAAACGCCTTCGAAAACGTTAAAGTAACCGTTAAATCTATCGGCGGACTTCTTTGCCTCAGAGCAAACATTGCCGAATCTCTTTACACGATAGACGGCGTGGAAGGAATAACAGTCGCTTACGTCCGTTCTTACAGCGATGCGAACAATACGGCAATCGTCGGAAGTGCGGCAGAGCTTGCGATCGGAGCGGAAAACGCCGACGTAACCGAAATCGCTTCCGTATCGCTTGACGGCAGAGAAATTGCGGACTTCTCGTTCGAAAACGGAGTCCTTACCATAACAGATGGATTCACCGCTTCCGACATGGGCGCGAAAACGCTTGTCTTAAAAGGAAAAGCCGGAATTAAGGCGGTTACCGTTTACCTCGGCGTAACTGTCGAAGTCCCTGCGGAGGAAGTTGCGCTCGGCGGCGAAAGAGAAATCGTATTGTCGAACGGAACGGAATTTGCTTTAGACCTCGGAGATTATACTTCCGCAACAGTACTTTCGGTAACGCTTGGCGGAGAAAACGCGACTTATTCAAACGGAAAACTGACCGTTACGGACGAGTTTAAAGCCGACGTGAAGAAGCACGGAATGCAGACGTTGAAAGTGACCGTTCAAAAAGACGGTAAATATTACAACGTGATCGCAAGCGTCCTCGTCGTAACGCAGGAGATTTCTGATATAGATTCATTAACTGCCGCGTTGACGCCGACCGAAGGCAGCAGCGTAGTTTACGGATATTACAGATTGTCGAAAGATTTGTCGTCTAACGGCTGGTACTCGGTCGGTTATGCCGAGAAATGGTCGGCAGTGCAAAGAAGCAACGCCGATTTAGGCTTCAGAGGAACGTTTGACGGTAACGGCAAGACGATTTCTTCGTGGTTTTACGGAGACGGCTTGTTCGGAGTTGTCGGCAACGGCGCGGTAATAAAAAATCTTACGATTAACAATAAACAGTATCAGGGCGGCAACGGGAATTTCAATACTTTGTTCGGTTATTCCATGATGGGAGCAACCATGGATAAAGTTACGATCAACATTCTCAAAGGCGGCAAAGCGGATATCGCCACAAACGCGGCGGGCGGCTTGTTGACCTGCCTTGGCGGATACGGCAACACATTGAAAAACGTAACGATAAACGCCAAAGGTCTCGCGATAGATACGTTATTCGGAACGGGCTGCTGGTTCACTTATCCGAAAGATTACGCGCCGAATACGTTCGAAAATTGCTTTATAACGGCAAAATCGCTTGTCGGGCTTGCATGTACGGACAACGCGAATAAAATCGTAACGCCTTACGGCGGAATCGAGGGGCTTACGGTAACTCTTATCCTCGACGCAATAACGGCGGAAGGAACGCTCGAAATCGGCAAAGAATTCGCCGTTCCGGGTGTAGGGTTGACGGAAATAACGAGCGTAATGCTCGGAAATAACGAGTTTACGGCATATTCGTTTGCGGACGGAACGTTTACGATAAACGCGGGAGCGTTCGGCGTTTCGGAAGCGGGCGTAAAAACCTTTGAGATAACGGGCAAAAACGCGGACGGATACACCGTTAAACAGACGGTAACGGTAACAGCCGAATTCAGGGCAGAGGAAGTTGCGCTCGACGGCGAAAGAGAAATCGTATTGTCGAACGGAACGGAATTTGCTTTAGACCTCGGAGATTATACTTCCGCAACAGTACTTTCGGTAACGCTTGGCGGAGAAAACGCGACTTATTCAAACGGAAAACTGACCGTTACGGACGAGTTTAAAGCCGACGTGAAGAAGCACGGAATGCAGACGTTGAAAGTGACCGTTCAAAAAGACGGTAAATATTACAACGTGATCGCAAGCGTCCTCGTCGTAACGCAGGAGATTTCTGATATAGATTCATTAACTGCCGCGTTGACGCCGACCGAAGGCAGCAGCGTAGTTTACGGATATTACAGATTGTCGAAAGATTTGTCGTCTAACGGCTGGTACTCGGTCGGTTATGCCGAGAAATGGTCGGCAGTGCAAAGAAGCAACGCCGATTTAGGCTTCAGAGGAACGTTTGACGGTAACGGCAAGACGATTTCTTCGTGGTTTTACGGAGACGGCTTGTTCGGAGTTGTCGGCAACGGCGCGGTAATAAAAAATCTTACGATTAACAATAAACAGTATCAGGGCGGCAACGGGAATTTCAATACTTTGTTCGGTTATTCCATGATGGGAGCAACCATGGATAAAGTTACGATCAACATTCTCAAAGGCGGCAAAGCGGATATCGCCACAAACGCGGCGGGCGGCTTGTTGACCTGCCTTGGCGGATACGGCAACACATTGAAAAACGTAACGATAAACGCCAAAGGTCTCGCGATAGATACGTTATTCGGAACGGGCTGCTGGTTCACTTATCCGAAAGATTACGCGCCGAATACGTTCGAAAATTGCTTTATAACGGCAAAATCGCTTATCGGGCTTGCATGTACGAACAATGCGAATAAAATCGTAACGCCTTATGAAAACGTTAGCGGACTTACCGTAACGCTCGGAGCATAAAAGGTATTCCGATGAAAAAATATCCGATAATTCCTGTAATTTTGCTTTTTTTGGTTTTCGTTCTGTCCGCATGTTCCGATAACGGCGACGCGGGAGACCAAAGCAAAAGCGAAAACCCGAAGACAAGTGCTTCGGAAAAAATACCGGACGATTCGGCAACTTCCGCCGCGCAATACACAGTTTATTTTGAAACGGACGGCGAAATTATTTACGAAACGAAGGTTAAAAGCGGCGACACGACGGAACAACCCGAATCTCCGACAAAAAACCATTACTTTTTAAGCGGTTGGTATAAGGGCGGCGAAAAGTGGGACTTTAAAGCCGATAAAGTCGTTTCGGATATAACGCTCGTCGCAAAATGGGCGCCCGAAGTTTATACGGTGACTTTCGTCAGCGAAGTAGGCGAAAAGGCGGAAAAACAGACGATAACTTACGACCCCGTAAACGGTAAGGTCGTTGAGCCGAATATAAAAAAATTCGTTAAAACCTCGGCTTACGAGTATGAATTCGTCGGTTGGTATTTCGGCGATACGAAATGGAATTTCGATAATATCGTCGCGGAAAACATGAAACTTGTCGCAATGTGGAACAAAAACACCGCCATAGGTGTTTTGCCGAGCGATTAAGAATATAGGAGGAATTTATATGAAAAATTATGCAAAACCGAATATGGAAATCTTAAAAATCGGAAACGAAGCCGACATTGTAACGGCGTCGCAAATTAACGATAACATATTCAACGACGGAGAATGGGATTTTGGAAATCTCGCGAACGGAAATTAAGGGGGGGGGAAGAATGATGAAAACTATTAAAAGAGTAAAATTGTGTTTAATAGCGGTTTTAGCGGTTGTTTTTGTTTCGATGTCCTGCGCGCTTGTAGCACCGAACGTAAAACGCGCCGCCGCCGTGTCGTTAGGCTCCGGGACTTTCGTTATGGATGATACTGGTCTTACGCTCAGAACGAACAATCAGGTCGGACCTCGTTTCAAAGTTAAAATGGAAAAGGGCCTCGCGGATAGAATTAAAACCGAGAACATAACTCTTAGTTTCCTTATCGCTCCCCGCGCGGCGTTCGATAAAGTGAATTACAACTATGAAACGCTTCTCGCCGCAGCGAAAGCGGCAACCGGAACGAGCGCTCCCGCCCGTATACAAGTTGCAGACAAAGCCAAAATATACGAGGAAGGCGATTATTCTTGGGCAAGTCTCGTAATCAATACGGGCGAAGCGAACAGAACGCTTGATATGAGCGTAGTCGCTTATATTACTTATTCCGACGGTAATGGGTCGCGCATAAACAGATTTGCGGCAACCGACGTTGAAAAAGTCAGAGGAAACCTCTATAATGTAGTCAATACCACCGCTCTTTCCGACGCGGTACTTGCGAAAGATATACTCGGAAACAGCGAGTTCGGTTGGTACGGAGCGGGCAATTACCCGATAGAAATATCGACGACCGAGCAAGCCGAAGTACTGAAAAATTCGGGAGCGGACTTCTCGGGAAAGGTTGTATTGGCGGATTCTTCGGTAAATATTCCTTCGGAAATTTCCGGAAACGTTAAAACCGTCACCGAACAAGCAGTTGGCGGAAATAAGGCTGAAATAGTACTCGGAAGTGAAACTTCTTACGCGGTAGATATGGGAACTTTGGACGGCAACGTAGTCAAGGCGACCATAGGCGGGAAAGTGGTTTCTTATGCAGACGGAAAAGTAACGCTTGATTTCGACTTCAAAAACAGACTTATAAAGCACGGCGAGCAAACTCTTACGGTAACTGTTGAAAAAGACGGGCAATATACTAACTACAACAAAGAAGTACTTATCGTAACGAAAACGCTTAAAACTTACGAGGACATAAAAGAGGCCGTCACTCTTAATTCAAATAAAGTAAAATACGGTTATTACAGGCTCGTTGCAAGTCTTGGCGAAACCGACTGGGTAAATTACGGAAACATTGATAAATGGAACGGTAACGATAAAGGCGAGTATGGGTTTAGAGGGACTTTTGACGGTGGCAACAACACAATCGCAACAGTTTTCTATTCGAGTGGTTTATTCGGAACAATAGGAAAAGGCGCGGTGATAAAAGATATTACTTTAACGCAAAACAACTATGTTTCGACCAGAATGATTTTAGGTTACAGCATGGTTGGAGCGACGCTCGAAAACGTAACTATAAACGTTAAAGGAGCGGGAACGAAAACTCTTCCGAAAGTTAATTTGGTAGGCGGATTATTGACGGCTGTATATTGCCATTCGTCAAAATTTATCGATGTGAAGATAATTTCTCAAAACACTGATATTGATACGCTTTTCGGAACAAGTGCGTACTACACTTATCCTGCAAACGTTACAAATACGTTTACACGCTGCGAAGTCAAAGCGAAGTCTCTTGTCGGACTCTCTTGCACAGACAGAAACGATAATACCGTTTTGTTGCCGTATACGGGCATAGACGGGCTTACCGTAACGCTCGGAGCGTAAAATTATAACGAAACTCGGGCGGGCGGACGAAAACCCGTCCGCCCGAATAAAAAAGGAAAATCGACCGACAAGAAAACATATCTGAACTTTTCGGCAATTTAATAAAAAGCCAACAAAACTACGAGGAGCAAACAATGAAGAGCAAATTTTTGAAAAGAGCATTATGCGGAGCAATGGCGCTTTGCATGAGTGCCGCGCTTAGTTCGTGCGGCGGCAGCGGAAACAACGGCGGAAACAACGACGGAAACGGCGGAGATACGGCGGCAACCAACATCAACGTTCTTATCTTCACGGGTACGGCAACCAGAAACGGCGCTATTAAATGGATTCAGGACGCGGCGGCAAGATTCACCGAACTTAAGAAAGACGAATCTTACGAAAGCGGAAAGAATGGCGTAAACATAACGATTCAAGACAATAAGCTTATCCCTTACGACAGCCTCAGCTCGGACGGTAACGATATTTATCTCGATGAAGCTAAAGCTGATATGTACACTTACTCTGCGTCTAACGAGCTTATGCAGCTCGACGAAATCGTAAGCTATATCGAAAACGATCAGAAGCTTACCATCGACGCGGACGCTAAAAAGAGAATGCTCGGCTACGAAAGCGCGGACGGACAACGCCATTATTACGGACTTCCGCAATACGAGTGGAGCAACAGCTTGACTTACGACGTAAACTATTTCGAAGACGCGGGTCTTTATTTCGCAAAACCCGACGCAACCAAATCGGTAACTTACGAAGGCAAATACGGCACCGTTAAGTTCGTCGATCCCGCGGACATGCAGAAATCCTGCGGACCCGACGGTGCATACGGCACGCCCGACGACGGGTTGCCATCTTCGCTCGAAGAATTCGCTCAGCTTTGCGATTATATCAAATCCAAGGGCGGTTCGCCGTTCTTAATCCCCGGCGGAGCGGGCGGTTCGGTTTATTCATTCCATATGGTGCAGGCAATCTGGGCGGCTCTCGAAGGCGCGGAGACGATGAAAAGCATTAAGGCGGAATATTCCGAAACTCCCGTCGAAGTCGTAACGGGCTTTAAAGACGGCGAATATTTCTTCGGAGATAAAAACATTCCTATGCCGATTACCGAAAAGGTTGTTTTAAGCGACAAAAACGGGTATAAGATGTACGACATGGCGTCGAGATACTATGCGCTTGCGTTTATGCAGCTCGCAAACGATAACGACTGGTTCCATTCCGAAACCAAATCGGACACGAGCGCGGACAAAGTGCAGACGACTTTCATCGCAACAAACGCCAACGAAAGAGCGGCTATGTATATCGACGGAACATATTGGTATCACGAAGCGAAACTTTACAATAAAGGTTCGGCGTTCACTCAGTGGAAGAGAACGAGCGGCGGAAAAGAGCGTAAACTCAGCTATATGTGCCTGCCCACTCAGCTTAACGGTTCGGTTGCGGAAGGCGCAGGCAAAAAGAACACGATGCTTAACGTCGGTTCCTCCTTCATGTTCGTAAACAATAGAGTATCCGAAAACGCAGGCAAGAAGAAAGCCGTTGTCGACTTCCTTAAGTTCCTCTATACGCAGGAAGAACTTGCGGCGTTCACCGAATACCTCGGAATGAACATTCCTATAAATTACGATTACGACGAGAAAAAACTCGGCGATTATTACTACACGAGCTTCAAGAAATTAAGAAGTGAAGCGGACGTTATAACCACAGCTTCCGATAACCCCGTTCAGTATAAAAACCTTTCGAATTTCATTCTCGGTTTTGGCGGCACGCTCAACTATTACACTTATAACGGGCAGGTTATGATGGAAGGTTATCTTCAGGCGTACAGAAACGGAAGAACGGCAAAGGACATTTACACGGGTTCTACTCTCTCTGAAGCTGCCTGGAAAACTTTGCTCGAGAACGCAACGAAGTAACAAGATAAAAAGTTGTCGGTGGGAACGCGATTCCCTGCCGATTCCGACCGACGGTGGTTTTGTTGCAAAGCTTAAAACCGCAACCGCCGTCGGCGGAGCAATAACAGAGGTATTTTTTCTATGACATTCGGAAAAACGGGTAAAAGAATTATCATCGAAAACAAGCGCAGAGCGGGTTTTTCCCTTCTGATGCTTGCTATCCCCATCGCGCATTTCCTGGTTTTTTACCTGTATATAAATTTAAGTTCGTTCGCATTGGCGTTCAAAGAATATGAAATCATCAGCGGCGTGGGAATGGTGACAAAATTCGCGAAGCTGGATAACTTCAAAAACGCGCTCGGTCAACTGTTCAGCGCGAACGGTTGGCTCATGATTAAAAATTCGCTTATTTTCGAGGCGATAAATCTGTTTTTCGTTACGCCGCTCACGCTTGTTTTCTCTTTTTATATCTACAAAAAGGGTTGCATGAGCAAATTTTTTAAGGTTATGCTGTTCATGCCGTATATCCTTTCGGAAATAATCGTGGCAACGCTCTACAGATGCATGACGAACAACGTAATACCGGAAATAATGAGCAATTGGTTCCACGTTGCCGACGCGACGAAATTTCAGCTTCTCACCGAAGAATCGACGAAAAGGGGCGCGGCGATAATTTTCAACATAATTATGTGGTTCGGCATAAACAGCCTTATTTATTCGAGTTCTATGGAAGACGTCAATATTTCGATGTCCGAAGCGGCGCAGCTCGACGGGGCGAACGTTGCTCAGGAATTTATATACGTCACGATACCCACCATTTTTCCGACGATAGTAACTCTTTTCACCGTCGCTCTGGCGGCGCTGTTCACCGATCAGTTCAGAATGTTTTCTCTGTATAAATATAACGAAGTCGGTTCGCTTGAGAATATCGGACATTTCCTTTATATGGAAGCAAGCAGAGTAGGAAAAATTTCGGGCGGAGGACAGAGTACCACGAACAACACTTACGGCTCGTTGTCGGCGATGGGGCTTTTGCTTTCTTTCGTCGTAATCCCCGTAACGCTCGTCACGAGACATCTTTTAAACAAATACGGACCGAGGACGGATTGATATGAAAAAAAGAGTTGAAAGAAATACGGTTACGACCGTTATATTCGCGATTGTTTTCGCGATCCTCATTATCTATGCGCTGTTCGTTATCATCACTCTTTTATGGGGAGTGATGACCTCGCTCAAAAGCCTTGAAGACATTAACGGCGGATTTAACTTTTACACGAGAAAGAACATTCTCGGCTTTCCCGATCTCGACGCAAGCCACGTGTGGATAGATCCGGAAACCGGCGAAGAGTACATCTATCACAGCCGCAGAGAGTTCTTTCAGTTGTTCAATTACAAACAGGTAATAGAACTCTTTACCTATAAAAAGACGACTTCTTTTTACATAAGCGGCAGTTCGGGTGCTACTACGCATTATCAGAAGGTGTGGTTCGGCGGCGCGGCAAGCGGTGCGAATTACGCTTCGTTTATCGACATACTGATAAACACTATTCTTTATACGTTCGGCGGCGCGGCAATAATGTGCTTCATGCCCGCGCTTACTGCTTACATAACGGCAAAATACGATTATGCATGGTGTAAAGCATTACACTTGATAAACATCGTTATAATGTGCATACCGGTAGTCGGGAGATATCCCACCGAACTCACGTTTTTGAGAAACAGTGGTTTATACGACAATATGCTCGGCAATTATGTGCAGAAAATGACGGGTTCGGGAACGTACTACCTCGTGTACTACGCGTTCTTTAAAGGACGTTCCAACGTCTACAGGGATGCCGCTTCTATAGACGGCGCGTCCGAGTGGACGATAACGTTCAGAATTTATTTTCCGCTCGCGCAGAAAATGATTCTCACGGTATTCCTCATTCAGTTCGTAAACCTGTGGAACGACTATCAGACGTTATATCTGTATCTTCCGTCTTATCCCACGTTTGCTTATATGGTATACTATAAAGTAATCGAAGCGACGGACAACACGACGTTTCAGGAGTTGCATATGAAAACGGCGGCGTGCATGTTTCTTGCCCTTCCGGTTCTCATATTGTTCATTATTTTCAAAGACAAACTCATGGGCAGCATATCGCTCGGCGGTATCAAAGAATAAGGAGAAAAACGGTGAAGCCTAAAAAGACGAAAATTTTATCGGTTCTGATTGTCGGCGTTATCGCGTCGCTCGCGATAATGCTTTTATCGGGACTTAAAAGTTCCGACGGCGTTTACGCCGCCGAAGTTTCGGTTGACGGAATAAAAACCGAATACTTATATAAAGACACGGTGAACATCCCAAAAACGGCAACCGTGACAATCGACGGGAAAAGTTACGAATCCGATTCGTATTACGTCGTACTGCCGGACGGCAACCGCGTTTTGTCGTCGAAGCTTACGTTGGACGTTTGCGGAAATTATTCGATCGTTTACGAAAAAACGGTTGACGGCAAACGTTATAGCGCGGCTAAGACTTTTTCCGTAAAGAAAAAGGTTTTCGAGCTGACTTCGGGCAGCGAAAGCATGGAATACGGAACGCTCAACAATCAGTTCGTTGCGGTGGGAAATCCCGAAGGGCTTAAAATCGGACTGGCGGAAGGCGACGTTTTCGCTCTCAATAAGCCGTTTAACATTTACGAAAACAATCTTAAAGATCTCATTTCGTTCAACTGCATGCAGACCGAACCCGTGCTTTGCAATTTCATTACGTTAAGACTTACCGACTGTTACGACCCGTCGGTATATCTCGACATAACCTATAAACGCGGCGAGAGATATTATTCCACGAACATCGTTGCGGGAACTTGCGGCGGCAAAACGGTAGGGCTTGTTCAGAACGAACAGGGCAACGTCAAAGTCGACGGCAAGTCTTTCGAGATAGGCAAGGAGGGAACTACCGTATACGGCAACAATCCCGACAACGGCAACTATTCCAACCTCAGTTATTATCTCGATACGACGGATAAAAATAAGATTAAAATTTACGTCCGCGTTGGAGACGGAACGTCGAACGCTCTCGTTTCGGAACTTAATAACGACAAGGCTTATCAGTATTCGTTTAAAGGGTTCACCGACGGAAACGTTTTTTTGTCTCTTAGCGTTCAGTCGCTCGTAGGTGTGAGCGAAGCTCCGATAGAAATCGCGAAATTCGGCGGGCTTTCGGGCAAAGGCTTTTTGACTACCGAGTATTATAAGGACGATTTAAGCCCGATTTTCCTTCCGGACGATTTTGAGAAAGAATATAAAATAGCGGTAGGAAAGGAAGTTATCGTTCCCGAAGTCAACGTTAAGGACGATTACGGAATAAGAGGACTTGCGGACTACGCCGTCACTTACGAAAAAAATACCGCGGGCGCAAGCAGCGTAAGCGTTAAAAACGGGAAATTCGTTCCGAATAAAAAGGGCGCGTATACGATAGATTATTTTGCTTACGACGTTTACGGCAACAGAAGCGAGCTTTCTGTAGGTCTTTACGCCGTTGAAGCGGAAAACGGCATTACGGCGACCGTTAAACTCACCGAAGACGTTTCGGCGGGCGAGAGATATAAACTTTCTGATATAGCGGAAATCGCTTCGCTCAACGAAAATATTCTCGACGTCGCCGTGACGATTGAAACGCCGAAAGGCGAAACGATCGAAGCAGAAAGCTCCTCGCAGCTTTACGTATTCGACGAGGTGGGGACGTATTCGATTAAATATGCTTATTCCGACATGTTTTACGGCGGAGAAATCGCGGCGGACGTGAACGTCGTGCCGAACGTTCTTCCGAAATTCGAAAGCGACAAGTTATACACTAACAGATATTATATTAAAAACGCGGAGTATTCTCTTTTAAACGTCAAAGCGTGGAATTATACGGTAAGCGGAAGCGAAGTTGTCAATACTAAAACTTACGTTTCTTATGACGGCGGAGAATACGCCGAAATAAACCCGAAAGGATTTGTGGTTGCAGGTAATTCAACGATTAAATTCAAGACGGTTTGCGTAAATAACAAAAACGTATATATCGAAAGCGATTTAAGAAAAATCGTCGACGTCGGGTATAATGACGACAATGCGGTCGAAATCGCAAGATATTTCGATGGGAATATGTCTGCCAAGATTGAAGATAGGGTTCCGCTATTGGAGGCATCCTCTTCCGATGCGTATTTTGAGTTTATAAATCCATTAGTTTTCTCTCAGTTTGGTCTCGGTTTTGAAATTCCGTTGACTTCGGATGGAAGAAAGCAAAGCGCGACTTCCGTAACGATAACTTTAACCGACTATTTCGACGCGGATAATAAATACGAAATAGAAGTAAGCGGCAGAAACGGAAGATATGCGGCGACTATAGGCGGAGAAAGTTATTCGCTTGACAGCGATTGGAACGGCGTAAAAGTGCCGATAAAGATAAGCGGCGGGACACTTCTTATCGGGACGAGGAATATCGAAGCCGTAAACAAATTCGCAGGCGATTTGTGCTTTATGTCGGTGAAATTCGGCGGAGTTTCGAGCGGCTTTAAAGTTAAGGTAAACGAAATTTGCAATCAGTCGCTTACAACCGTAAGCGCGACTTCGACTAAGGTCAGCGACGTTGCCGCTCCTTACGTATATGCTAAATTACCTGACGAAGTAGGTTCGCTCGGACAAGAAATAATAATAGGCAAACCTTACGCCGCCGACGTTTTATCGCCTTCGTCTTATGAAAAACTCTCCGTAACCGTTCTGAAGAGCGGTGCTTACGGCGACGCTCCCGCAAAGGACGTAAACGGAAGAGAACTCAGCGGAATTACAGATTTTGAAGGCGAAATCAGGCTTGTTCTCGATGATTACGGCGAATACACAATAATTTATAATTATATGGACGGCAGAGGCAACGGAAGAGGTACGAGCTTATTGTACCGAATCGTTACGGTTGTCGATATCGAATCTCCCGTACTTAATCTCGAAAACGAGGGCAAGACGGTGAACGTAAAAGTCGGGGAAACTTTCAAACCGAAGTTTACTGCTACGGATAACTTCACCGCGGACGAAGATCTTCTTGTATATTATATCGTTAAAGATTCCAACGAAAATTTCGTTACGGTCACCACTTCCGATATAACGATTACAAAAGCGGGCAGATATACCGTTATCGTATACGTCGTTGACGAGGCATATAACGGCGTAAGCAAGAGTTATTACGTTAACGTCGGATAAGGAGGAATTATGAAAAAAATAGTTATATTTTTATGTTTAATTATGTCTCTTCTGACGGTGTTCGCATCTTGTAAAAAAGGAGGGAATTCAACTGAACCCGATTCGGACAATAATGACAAAATCGTTGAATATTCGGGTGAACTTGCCGTAAACACCGCTGCGCTTAAGCAGTTTGATAAAACCTTCAACGAAAACCACGTATTCTCGTATAAAGCCACGGGAACGTATATAGTCAAAAACGGCAAAACTTCTTATAAGGTAGTAGTTCCGGAAGTTGAAACGGAGGCCGTGTCATACGCAAAAAGCGAGCTTTCGAGATTTTTCAAGGAAGCGACGGGCATAGATCTCAAATTCATTAAAGATACGGGGATTACCCATAACGACACGAACCGTTATATTTCGCTCGGCGATACTTCGCTTTATAAAAGCCTTAACAGAAACGACGATATAACCGCGCTTAAAAAGGACGGAACGAAAATCTTCACGAAAGATAAAACCGTGTATATCATCGGCGGAAAGGAAACGGGTGTTTTAAACGGCGTTTACGACTTTCTTAAAATAAACTTCGGCTTCGAATATTTCTTCACCGACGGCTACACTTTAAGAACAAACGTAACCGACCTTAAACTTTTGGATTACGACGTAACCGATATTTCCGATATAGAATATCGTCAGAGTATAGGTTATATGGCAGGTTCTTCAGACACGACGGACGGAAAGATGATTTCTTATCGTTTAAGACTCCGCGACAGTTACGGCGATCTTCTTTTGCCCATTCACACAGGCGATACGAAAACGACTGAAATCAAGAATAACCACAACAGTTTATATTTCTTGCCCGAGCAAAAATACGGCGGGACATATCCTGAGTTTTATTCGGGCACGGGACAGCTTTGCTATACGGCGCACGGAAAAGATACTTACGACATGATGACGACGATATGCGCGGAGAAAATCGAGCAGTCGCTTGTGTGGTATCCCGCCGCGGAATATCCGCAGTATAAAGCAGTTCTTTTAGGACAAATGGATAACGTTCCGATGTGTAAATGTACGGAATGTATGAGAATGAAGAGTGAGCACAACGACGCAAACTCCGCTGCGCTCATGAAATTTATGCATGACGTCGGTAAGAAAGTCGACGCATGGATGGAGCTTGAAGAGAATGCGGAATACCGCAGGGAAGACTTCAAATATATGTTTTTCGCCTATCTCGATACATCGAGACCTCCTTTCGGAGAAGATGCGACCGGCAATATAAACATAGCTGCCGATCTTAAGTTCGAAGACGGCGTAAACGTTGCTCCGTTTTTCGCTCAGAGCCACCTGCACACGGGCGTTTCGTTTGACGATAACGCGAATATCGAGCAGAAAGAATATATCAGGCTCTGGGGCAAGGCGTTCCCGGGAACGTGGGCATGGTCTTACGGCGGATTCTATAACGACTTCTTTACCTTCTGGGATTTATACAGCTTTTACCCCGGTTACTATAAGTATTTAAAGGCTAACAATTATAGTTTGACCTTCCCGCAGATAAAGAGCTGTCAGACGGGCGCGGATACGGGCTTCAACGTGCTTGCGATTTATATGTATTCGAAACTTGCCTGGAACAGCGAACTTAGCGTGGAGAACATTTTCGACGAATATTTCAAAGCGATGTACGCAGAAGCTGCCGAGCCGATGAAAGAGATGTTCGACGATCTGAGATTGTGGTTCGCAAGATGCCTTACGGATAACAACTGGGGCTGGTCGGCAAACATGAACGGAAGTATTTCTGGTTCGATGGAGTTTGTTAAACAAGGTGATATCGTTACGATGTTCAGACATTTAGACGATGCGTATGCGAAAATCGAAATGTACAAAAAAGACCCCGCAAAATACTCGAGTTTAAAATCGCACATAGATATGGAATGGCTTTTCCCGGCGAAGGTTGTCGTTTCGAACGATACGGGTTTGTTCACCGAAAGTCAGATTGCGGAAATAAAGACGAATTTCAAAACTTACGTAAGAACTTTGGGTATTCAATATATCAAAGAGTTCACGAGTATAGAACCTTTTATCAATAGTCTTTAATAATGAGGGAAAAAATGAAGATAAAGAAAATAATTCTTTTAATAACGATTGCTCTGTCCGTTTTATCTCTGTCGCTTTTCGCAAGTTGCGGAGGCGATTCCTCTTCGGGCGGCGGGGACGGAAAAGGGAGCGTGAAAGACTCTGCCTCGTCAGGCGAAAAAATCTCCTTGTCGGTCGTTTCCAAAGATATGATATTCGGCGATAAGTTCGACATCATATGTTTTTACGGCGGGGAAAACGCCGTTGTGTGGAGTTCGTCTGACGAAACTGTTGCGGTTGTCGACGAGGACGGCGCGGTTTCTACGGTGGGCGTAGGCAACTGCGTTATCACCGCTAAAGCGGGAGATTCTTCTGCTTCATGTAAAATCAACGTCGCTATGGGAAATTATCTCCCCGAGCTTAAAGTTCTCCATCTTTCGGGCGACGAGCTTTCCATGAGAGTGGGAGACGAGTTCGAACCCGAAATAAAAGTGCTTTTCAATAAAGTTTACTATGATTGCGAAATAGGTTTTTCTTCTTCCGCAAGCGGCGTCGTCGAGTATTCGGACGGCAAGATAACGGCGAAAGCGGAAGGGGTAGTTACGGCAACCTTTACGGGAAGCTGGCTTGATTTCTCGACGGATAGGCTCAACAAAGAAATCAGAATCACCGTCAAAAAGAACGCGGAATATAATAATTCCATCGTGATAGGCGGCAAGGAGATTTCTTCCGCCGCGGCGGAATTATCCATTACGCCCGCATGGCAGGGTAAAGATTACCCGAACGAAGCCGAAATTTCCTCTTTCGTAACCGTTGAAGGAACGGCGTATCCGTGCGAATTCACGGCGGAAAACGAAGATCTTTTTGACATCGAAAAATTGGCGGATGGCAAAGTCCGCATAACTGCAAAAGGCATAGGGAACGCGATTCTTAACGCTAAATACGTTCATACGGACGGAAAGGTTTACGAAACGAAAATACCCGTCGAGGTTTATTGTCCGACGGAAGTTTATCAGGCGCAGTTCGATTTCTGCCCGAACGAAGCCGTTGATGTTGCCGCGATTTTCGGAACGCAATACGCGAAAATTCTTTCCGCTTCGCAAGGCGGAAAAGAACTGAAAACCGAGTTCAACTATATAGAAGGGGTTAAAATCGCGGGCGAAGATACCGAGTCAATGACTATTCTTACAAGCGTCGGCGGATTTGTTTTTGAAGACGTGTTCGCATACGACGCGGAGCTTACGAAGGATAATATTTTCGACGTATTGCAACTCGGCAAAGGTGATCTCATCAAAAACGGATATTATATTCTCAATTCGGATATAACCGAAACGATCGATTTCACTTCGCAGGCTAAAAGCGTGTATAACGCAAATAACCCGCAAAACAACACCTATTTTAGCGGAACGTTTGACGGAAGAGGTCATACACTTAAGGCGAAAGTCGCGGAGCAGGGAATTTTCGGCGGATTTTACGACGGAACTACGATAAAGAACACCAAGTTCGTGCTTGAATTTTCGGATAAAACCGAATCGTGCGGGCTGGCGGGTAACAACGGAACGTTCAATCTTTCGGGCGGATCGGTTGTCTTAAGCAACCTCAACGTCGAAACGGTCAACTATTTCAAAAATTCTTACGCGCTTCTCGGTTATTGCAATTTCAACCTCGAGATGTACGATATATACGTAAACATTAACGGTACGGAAAGTTTACCCGATTATGCGAGCGTTGGCGTCGAATCCGAAATGGCGGCGTTGTTCCATTACGACCTTACGTCTACCATGGCTTCCAACGACGGCAAATTTAAAGGCAGATTCAGAAATATATTCGTCGTGACGGGCAAGTTTATGCCTATAGCATGTTGTTATTGGCGTTACGGAAGTTATAGGTACGTTTCCTACGCGAAGAACGACGAGAGTTATCTTGGCGATTTCAAGGCGACGGGATACAGCCATATTTACACTTACTGCCACGTAATCGCTGCGGACGACAACCCGAATAAAGATAAGTATTTCGGAACGATAAGTTACAGCAGAGGCGCGAACGAGGGTAAGAAGTACGCCTGGATATTCAAAGCGAAAGAGGATATCAAGGACGGAGGAATCGAAAGATACGACAGCGTTTACGAACTTTCCAAAAAGACGGATAAAATAGGTTCCTGGAACGTCGGCTAAATGCAAAATACGGCAAAGATGAACGAAAAGAAACAATTTACGACAGTTAAAATAGATTCGACGAATACCGACGGATACGGAAAGGTATTCATCGAATCTTATAAAAAAATCCGGTCGGTCGGGCTGGAAATTATAGACAAAACAAATCGTTGCGACAAATTCGGTTACGAGTGGGATAAGTGCGGCGATTTTTACGGCGAGTTTTTTATAGAAAACCCAGTTTTATGGTCGCTTTCCGAGCCCGTATTGTACGAATATCGGGTTGAAATCGCTTATACCGACGGAGAAAAGGAAAGTGTTTGCGGCAGATTCGGCTTCCGCGAAATAGGCGAGAACGGCAAAAACATCACGATAAACGGCAAACCCGTTTATATCCGCGGTTATATCCGCGGCGCGAAGGCGCACGATCACGCAAATCTTCTCGGACTTTCGCTTAAAGATTTTTATCTTAAAAATCTCAGACAGGCGAAAAAATTCGGATTTAACTATGTAAGATTTCACTCCGTCGTTCCCGAAGAGGAGCTTTTCGAGGCAGCGGACGAAGTCGGTATGCTCGTTCACGTCGAACTCCGCCCTCCGCACGATATTTACAATAATTTAGAGGAAATGGTTACGACGGGAAACGCGATCGTTCCCGAAGAGTTCCTTGAAGAGGTGGTTGACAAGTGTTTTAATCACCCGTCTTTTGCCGTTTATTGCGTCGGCAACGAAATTAAAAAGGCGAGCGCGGACGATATACGCAAAATAAAAGAAAAAATAGACGAGCTTGACGGAACGCGGCTTTTTCTCGACACCTGCGCCTGGGGCAAAAACAACCGTCCGAACGTGGATATAGACGTTCAGCATTTGAGTTATTATTTCCCTTACGGCAGGCATGCGGGCATGTACGACGACACCGAGAACCTTCTTGCGGCAAACGTTGACGAAAACGAGCCGATGAAAGCGGAAACGGAAAATTGCGAAATCGTAAGAGACTTATATTTCAACGTTCCGCTTATCGCGCACGAGGTGTGTCATTATACTGCTTTGAGAGATTTTTATTCGCTTAAAGAAAAATTTACGGAATGCGGCGCGCCGATGCCGTGGTGGGTTGACGAAGAGATTAAACTCATAGACAAAAAGGGCTATAAAGAAGCTTTCGGCGAGATGTTTAAGGCGAGCAAGCATTTTCAGTATATCTGCTGGAAAACGGCTTACGAAGAAATGCGCAAAAGCAGTTTGCTCGGCGGTTTCCACTTCCTGCAATTCGCCGACACCGACGCGTACGAGAACTCTAACGGGATCGTCGATTGTTTCGACGACGAAACCTGCGTAAAGCCCGAGGATTTTCTTAAATTCAACGGTGACAGGGTGTTGGTTGCGGACTTAAAAACAAGGAATTATTTCTGCGCGGACGAAATAACCGTACCCGTATATTTTTCCAATCTCGGAGAAGATACGGAGAAAAGAGCGAATCTTAACGTTGCGGTGGAAAAAGACGGCAAAAAATACGTTGACTGCTCTATGAAAAACGTTGACGTTTCGAGAAAAGGTTCATACGGATTGTGCAAAACGAAACTTACCTTGCCGAAAGAGGCGGGCGTTTACGTTTTAAAGATAAAACTTACGACAAAAAGCGAAGTTTATTCAGAGAACGAATGGACTTTGTGGATATACGACCGCCCCGCGAAAAAAGAGACTTACAGGGAGTTCGTTTCTTACGATAACGGAAACGCGGCAATAACGGACGATATCGAAAAGGCGTTCGACTTGCTTGAAAAAGGCAAAAAAGTCTGCCTCGTATATCGGTCGGGCTGGACGAGACATCGCAGTAACGTCGATATGCAAAACCCGAAATATGCGTTCAAGGCGAGTTGGAACCGCTTTAAACCCGTTATCTGGGACAGAGGAACTAATTTCGGCGGCATAAACGACAAAAATCTGCTCGGTAAATACGGTTTTCCGTGCGAAGATTATTACGATTTCAATTACGGCAGGTTGAGCGAAGATTGCGACAAGATTATTCTCGACGACTTCCCCGTCAAGGCGAAAAATCTTATTTCGGGGATAGACAAGAGTTCGAGAGACCGTTTCGACGCGTATAAAGACGCTTACAATCTCCCCGAACTCATGCCCGACAGAACGCTCAGAGACTATGCATATCTTTTCGAAATAAAAGTCGGCGGCGGCAGTCTGCTTGTGTGCGGGCTAAACCTTACGGGGCTTGACGAAAACGAGCCGTCTGCGGCGGCGATGTCGGAATTTATCAAAAAGTATATAAATAGCGGAGATTTTAACCCCGAAAACGAAATATCACTCGAAGTGTTGAAGTCTTATATGGCAAACTGTGCGAAAGAACCCGTAAGGGAACGCACTATGACGCAGTTCTGGGAACTTGACGACGCGCCCGTGGAAAGCCCCGAATTCTGGCGCGCGGCGAAAGAATATCTTAAATAAACCACGGTAAAATATTTAAAAATTATGAGTAAAAGCCGAAAAGAACTGAAAAAAATAATATCGGAAATGAGTTTGGAGGAAAAAGCGTTGCAATTAACGCAATTTCCCTCGTATGAGTTGGACGACAATCCGGACAAAATCGTGACGGGTTTCAGCCGCTTAGGCAGTGTAGAACGCGAATCGTTATGGCGGCTCGGTACGGTTTTAAACGCGCCTGACGCTAAAGCGGCGCAATCGCTCCGCAAAACGCGTAAGGAAAAGGGTATTGACGATCCCCTTCCGATAATGTTGGACGTAATTCACGGTTATAGAACGATTTATCCCGTGCCTGTCGCTCTTTCTTGCAGTTTCGATACCTCTCTTATCGAGGATTGCGCCGAACTTGCTGCAACCGAAGCGAAATACGACGGTATAGACGTCACTTTTTCGCCTATGGTAGACCTTACCCGCGACGCGCGTTGGGGCAGGGTTATGGAAGGCGGGGGCGAAGACCCGTATTGGGGCGGCGAAGTGGGCAAAGCGACGATCCGCGGTTATCATAAAGGCGGAATTGCCTGTTGCGTGAAGCATTTTGCGGGTTACGGAGCCGCCGAGGCGGGAAAAGAATACAATACGACGGATATTTCCGATCGGAATCTGCGCGAATACTATTTGCGCCCGTACAGGGAATGCCTTAAAGAAAACCCCGAAATGTTTATGAGTTCGTTTAACCTTTTAAACGGTAAACCGATTTTGGGGCATAAAGAAATCATGGTCGATATGCTCAGAAAAGAATGGGGTTTCGACGGCGTGGTTATTTCCGATTACAGTTCGGTTGAGGAACTGTACGAACACGGCTATTGCCAAAGCGGCGAGGAATGCGCCCGCGTTTCGATAGAAAGCGGACTCGATATCGAAATGGGTTCGTCGGTATACGCGGGGTTCTTGCCGAAACTCGTTCGGGAGGGCGTTATATCGGAAGAAACGCTCGACGAGTCGGTTTTACGCGTTCTGGAACTGAAAAACAAACTCGGTATGTACGAAAATCCCGACAGGTATACCGATATTCGGAAACGAGACGAAGTAACGCTTTCCGAAAGCGCGAGAAATCTGGCGCGTAAAGCCGCGGAAGAGAGTTGCGTTTTGTTGAAAAACAACGGAATGCTTCCTTTAAAGGAAAATGCGAAGGTTGCGTTTGTAGGTCCTTTCGTCGAGGAACGCGAAATTATAGGCAACTGGTCGAAAAAAGCGCATATCGAAGACGCCGTATGTATAAAAGAGGGCGTCGAAAGGCTTTTGAAACGCGTCGTACCGAGCGCAAGCGGTTGCTCGCGGAAGTTGTTCGATACGGACGAAAGCGGATTTGAAGAAGCGGAAAAAGTGTGCAAAGACGCGGACTTTATCGTTGCGTGCGTCGGGGAGTATATGCTAAATTCGGGCGAGGCGCACTCGCGCGCGGATATCCGTATTCCCGAAATTCAACGTAAACTTATCGCGCGACTTTATAAACCGGGTAAGCCGCTCGCGCTTGTCGTATTCGGCGGCAGACCGCTTGCTCTTAGCGATGTTGCGGAGTTTGTCGACGCTATATTGTACGTCTGGCAGCCGGGAACGGAAGGCGGCAACGCGATTGCAAACCTCATATACGGAAAAGCAAATCCTTGCGGAAAAACGGTTATGAGTTTTCCGCGCTCCGTGGGGCAATGTCCGATTTACTATAATAATTTTTCGACGGCAAGACCGAAACATAAAGATATCCCGTCGTTTTACAGCGACGAGAGATTCCGCTCGGGTTACGACGACGAATATAATTCGCCGCTTTATCCCTTTGGTTACGGGCTTTCGTACACGGAATTCGGGTATTCGGAATTTGAGTTGTCGGCAGCGAAACTTAATCGCGGCGGAAAAATTACGGCGAGCGTGAAACTTAAAAACGTCGGCAAAAAAGACGGCTTTGAAACGGTTCAGTGGTATCTGCGCGATTTGTTCGCTTCCGTCGTCCGCCCCGTAAAAGAATTGAAAGGGTATGAAAAGGTTTTCCTGAAAGCAGGGGAAGAAAAGATTATAACTTTTGAAATTACGGAAGAAACGCTGAAATTTTACACCGACGGCGGCGAGTTTGCTGCCGAAACGGGCAAATTCGAATTGTTTGTCGGCGGAAATTCCCGCGATTGTTTAAAAGCCGATTTCGAACTTGTCGATTAAAACGAGAAAAACGGATAAAATATCCGAAACAAGAGAACAGACTTTGAAAGAATTAAAACTAAGGTATAAAACTCCCGCCGAAAGAACAAACGAGGGGTGGGAAAAATATTCTTTGCCGATAGGTAACGGCTATAGCGGCGCGAGCGTTTTCGGCGGAACGGACGTGGAACGCGTTCAGTTTACGACGAACGCTTTCGCTAATCCTTTTCGGCTGGGCGGCGCGTCGAATTTTCTCGAACTTTACATTGATTTTAACGACAAGGCGAGAGATTACGAACGCGGTCTCGATTTAAAGACAGGCATCGCTTATTCCGAATATCTTTCCGATTTCGGGAAAACCGAGAGAAAAGCCTTTTTCTGTTATCCCGACAACGTTTTTATCTACCGAACGGAATTTTCAAAGCCGAAGGATTTGCTGCGGGTAAGAGCCGAGATACCCTATCTCGGCGACAGACCGCTCGACGAGGGCGGAAGAACGGGCGAGGTGAAAACGCGCGGCGAAGAGATCGAAATTTCAGGAACGCTTCCTTCGAGAGATCTTAAATATTTCGCGAAAGTTGCGGTTGTAACCAACGGCGAAAAGAGATGCGAAAACGGAGAAATTGTTGTAATAAACGCCTTATACGCGGATATTTACGTTGTGTTCGACACGTCGTATAAGCTTTGTCCCGAAGCGTTTTCAACGCATAAAGCGGTGGGCGACGATCCGACGGAAAGGGTTATCGCAAGGCTTGAAAAAGCCTTGAAACTCAGTTATGAGAGGTTGCTTGAAAGGCACGTTGCGGATTTTTCGTCTCTTATGAACAGAGTGGAATTCGACCTCGGAGGTAAAGACGACGGACGGGCGACCGACGAACTTCTGCAGTCTTACCGAGAGGGAAATACCGAACCCTATTTAGAAGAAATATACTATCAGTACGGCAGATATCTGCTTATATCCTCGTCGAGAAAAGGAACTCCGCCCGCGTCGCTTCAGGGCGTATGGACGGTTCACGACAAATCGCCGTGGGGAAGCGGATTCTGGCATAATATCAATATTCAAATGAACTATTGGCACGCTTTTTCGGCAAACATTGCCGAAGCGTTCGCCGCTTACGCGGATTTCTTCAAAGCGTATCTTCCCGAAGCGGAGAAAAACGCAAAGGCGTGGATTGCGGAAACCAACCCCGAAAACGCGGACGGCGACTGCGGCTGGATAATAGGTACGGGAGCGTTTTGCTACGAAGTCGAGGGTAAAAACCCGAACAGTCATTCGGGCCCGGGAACGGGCGGGCTTACCGCCAAAATGTTTTACGACGCCTACGACTTCACCCGCGACAAGGAGTTTTTGAAAAATTACGCTTATCCCGCGATACACGGCATGGCGAAGTTTTTGAAAAAGACTTTAAGAGATTACGACGGCAGAAAACTCTGTTCGTTTTCGGCTTCTCCCGAGCAGATTTTATCGGGCGAATGGGTGAACGAGCATGAGTATCAGCAGTATTATCACACGGTCGGCTGTTCCTTCGACCAGCAAATGGTGAAGGAGATTTTCGAGGACGACCTGAAATTGTCCGAGGTTCTCGGAATTTCTGACGAAGTAACCCGCTACGAAAGAGAAAATATAAACGCTCTTGATCCTGTAAGGGTAGGATATAGCGGGCAAATAAAAGAGTATGACGAAGAGCATTTTTACGGCGAAATAGGCGAGGCGAAGCATAGGCATTTATCTCAGCTTGTCGCGCTCATGCCGGGCGAGCAGATAACGAGCGACACGCCTGCAACCTTAGACGCGGCGAAAATAACGCTAAACTATCGCGGAGACGAATCGACGGGTTGGGCGCTCGCGCACAGATTATGTTCAAGGGCGAGAACGGGTGAAGGAGACCACGCGTATATTCTCTTGCAAAACCTCCTGAAAACGCGAACGCACCCGAATTTGTGGGACGTTCATCCGCCTTTTCAGATAGACGGCAATTTCGGGGCGACGGCAGGAATTACGGAAATGCTTTTGCAAAGTCACGGCGGATATATTTCCCTTCTTCCTTCAATACCGAAGGAATGGAAAAATTTGAAATTCAAGGGACTTAAAGCGAGGGGAAACTTTGAAATCTCGCTCGATTATAAAGACGGAATCATAGAAAATTGTGAGATAATCTCCTATAACGGCGAGCCGATAACTCTTTATTACGGCGGAGATACCGATAAAATAGCCGTTTGCGGCAACGACGCGGAGATACCCGTAAAACGCGCGGACGGTAAAATTTCGTTTTGTACGACGGCAGGTGAAAAATATTGCTTATCAGGCTTTAAAAAGCGGGTTAATCAACTTATAGCGGGGGATTTTACCGCTAAATGGCAAAAGAACGGCGTTAAACTCGAATGGAAAAACGACGGAAACGAATACGACGTTTTCAGAGCGACGGAAAGCGAGACGCAGTATACGTTTATAGGAAAATCGAAAAGCTGCGAGTTTACCGACGGCGATTTTTCGGAAAACAAAAAGGCGAGGCTTACTTATAAACTTCTATTATCGGGAAGCGATAAACGCGGCAGAGGAAACGGCGCGACCGCGGTTTTAAATCCCGCAAGCGAACTCGAAAAAGAGAGATACGCTTATAGATTTAAAGTAAACAACATAAATATCAATACGAAAAAGTGACGATTATGAAAGAGACGATGAAATTCCCCGCGGCGGGGCAAACGGTAACCAAGGGATATCCCGGCGAAATGATTAAATACACCATAGATAAGCAGTTTTCGGATAATGACTTATGGAAACTCACCGTCAATCAGTTCCGGACGAAACCGGACGGCGATGACGGCGGTTGGCGGGGCGAATTCTGGGGTAAACTCATGCGGGCGGCGTGCCTTACGTATAAAGCTACGAACAACGCGAAACTATACGAGGAATTAACCGAAAGCGTAAAGGATATGCTTTCGACCGAAGATAAAAGCGGCAGATTTTCCACTTACGATCTGAAATACGAGTTCAACGGGTGGGATATGTGGTCGAGAAAATACGCCATGCTCGGTTTTCTTTATTATATAGATATTTGCAAAAACAAGTCGCTTGCAAAAAGGATAACCAAGGCTCTTAAAAAGCACGCCGACTATATTATAAAAAAGGTCGGCAGAGGCAGAGGTAAAGTCGAAATTTACGACACGACCAACATTTACGGCGGTATGAATTCCTGTTCGATTTTAGAGCCGTTCGTGAAACTTTACGAACTTACGGGCGAACAAAGATATCTCGATTTTTCGGAGTATATCATAAGCACGGGTTTTTCTAAAGATCAGGACATAATAAGTCTTTGCAAAACCAAGGAAAAACGCCCGTTCGAATTCAATCATACCAAAGCCTACGAAATGATGAGTTGTTTCGAAGGGCTTCTGGAATATTACAATGTAAAAGGCGACGAAGAGGATTTAAAAGCGGTAGTCAATTTTGTCGATATGGTTTTAGAGAGCGATTACACGATAATAGGTTGCTCGGGCTGCACGCACGAACTTTTCGATAATTCCTCGGTTAAGCAGACGAATTATTCCGATGGCGTTATGCAGGAGACCTGCGTTACCGTAACGCTTATGAAGCTTTGCGCGAGACTTCTTAGGATAACGGGCGATTCAAAATACGCCGCCGTAATCGAAAGGTCGGGTTATAACGCTCTTTTCGGCGCGGTAAATAGCGAAAATCAGACTATGAAACGCGCTTTGGGGATAGTGTGGAAAGGCAAAGAGGCAGTGCCTGTTCCGCACGAAGCGTTCCCGTTCGACAGTTACAGCCCCCTTTGTTTAGGGCAAAGAGCGAAAAAAATCGGCGGGTTCAGAGTTATGGAAAACGGCAGATCTTACGGCTGCTGCGCGGCTATCGGCGGTGCTGGAACCGCTCTTTTCGGGCTTGTCGCCATAGCGAAAGGCGGAAACGGTTATTACGTCAACCTCTATAACGACGGAACGTATTCGGAAAAGGAGAGCGGGACGAAAATTTCGGTAAGAGCCAACCTCTATAAAAAGGGCGAGGCGAAAATCTCGGTGAAAATAAGCGGCGAAACGACGCTTTTCCTGCGTATTCCGAAATGGACGGAAAAATTCTCGGTGTCGGCAGGCGGTAAAGAAACAACGTTTACCGAAGAAAAGGGCTATGCCGTCGTTAAGGTTAAAAACGGCGACAAAATAGTCGTTTCGATGCCGATGAAAACCGAAAGAATCGTTTTAAACGGAAAGGTCGGGTTTGAAAGAGGCCCCGTCGCGCTCGCGAGAGACGAGAGGTTCGGCGAAGATCTGAAAAACCCCGTCGCAGTATCAAAAAAATCGGGCGGAGCGATTTCCAAACTCGTTAAAAACGATAAGTTTTACACGAACGAAACGGTAAAAGTAAAAACGAAAGACGGCGAAATAACCCTTTGCGATTATTCGTCCGCAGGTAAGAATTACGACAGCGAAAAATGTAATATGGCTGTCTGGAACGAAATCGGATAAGGGAAAACAATGAAAATCGTTGCCATACAATTAGATCTCGGAAGACAAAAAGAGAAAATCGAGTTTATAAAAAGTTTTGTGGATAATGCCCAAAAGTGGGGATATAACACGATTATTCTGTATTTAGAGTGTTCAATAAGAACAAAAGTCACGCCTTTTTTCGACGAGGACGACACTTATTCGATGGCCGAAATCAAGGAGATTGCGGGCTATATAGAAGATAAAGGGCTTCTCGCAATTCCCGCGTTCGAGAACTTTTATCACATCGAAAAACTATTGCAATACAAGGAAGCTGCGAGTCTTTCCGAATTTAAAGACGAGAGGACGGAAGGCAGAGGCTGGTCGCCCGAGCGGTTTAAACGCGGTTCGGTCGGCTGTACGTCAAACCCCGATTTCAACAAATTTTTCGACGCGTATATTACGGAAGTGTGTTCGGCGTTTTCGGGCGGATACGTCCACATGGGGCTTGACGAAGTGTTCGAGTTTGCCGAGTGTTTAAGATGCAAGGCTCGCCTTAAAGCGGGCGCGACGAAAAAGGATATATTCTTTTCGCAGGTCATGCACGATTACGAACTTGCGAAAAGCATGGGTAAAACCATGCTTATGTGGGATGACTTTTTCGAGTATTACGATGTAGTCGCAGAATTGCCGCGAGATATAATTTTATGCCACTGGAACTACGGATTTATCGGTTCGGAAACCAAAGGTCACTGGACGAACAGAGTGAGAAAAGACTGGCTTTCCATTTACGACCGCTTAGGATTCGAGTATATCTTCTGCGCGTACGGAAGCAACGCTTCTTCGACTTATAACGTCGATACGCTGACCGAGTATGCTTTGAAACATAAGCCGATAGGCGCAATCCTTACGATATGGGAGAGGGCGGCGAGTTTCTATAACGGAATTTACCCCCTTATGGCTCTTTGCGGAAAACTCTGGAACGGGCAAATCGGAGGTTTCGGCGACAGGGTAAAAATTTACGAAGATGTGACGGGCGACAGGGAAATTGCCGGACTTCTTTTGAAAACGCAGGTTCTTACCTCATGCCTTATCGGCACGAATATAGGCGTTAAAGCCGAGGACGATTCTTTCGTAAAACAGCTTTACAAAAACGCTTTGAAAGATTTTACGGATAAATTGCGGGACGTTCTTGCGGATGAAAATCGCATATGCGGGGAGCAAAGGGATATGCTGCTCGATATTTACGATTTTTCGCTCGAAAAATATCTCACTTATAAGATAAATTCTCTGGGTTATAAAGTTTTCGATAAATACGAAAAGGAAAACTTCGGAAACGGAATCGCCGATTTTTCGGAGGTTTTCGCCACGCTCGACGAAGCGGAAAAGAGTTTTGAAGAAATCAATGAAAACGTCGATTATCTTTGGAAAAAGTACCGCGACGGGATAAAGAGTTCGGGCGGACTTACGGAAGCGGAAAAGGAGCGCAGAAAAACGCTTGTTTCAAACATAAAACAGTCGATAGAGGCAAACAGAGGTTGCGGAGTTTTGTATCTCGATACGGTAACGCCCGACGGATTCGGTTCGCCGAAAATGAAGATTATCGTTAAATATGCGGGCGAAAACGCCGAAAGCGAATTGTATTTCGGAAGCGTTAAACCCGAAGCGGTCACGTTTGACTTGGGCGGTGTTGCTACAATTCGTTTCGCTATGAAAAACAAGCCCGTCGAATACGTTATTTTGGAAAGTTTCGGCGAAGATTCGATTTTTGTTTCCAACGTAAGGCTGCTTTTCGGCGGCGTGAAATATTCCGTTTGCGGCGTTCAAAAAACAGGCGGAAAAGTTATAAACGAGCAGAATATCGCAAAGTGCGACACGACTTTTGCCGAACTCGGCGAAAGCAGCGGAATAAAGCATCTTGACGACGTTTCGCTTGCGAAAATACCGAACAGGGTAAAGCTGTGCTTTGATAAAATAGTTTAATATGAAAAATTTAGAATTTAATTCCGTTTTGATCGGAAACAGATATCCGAAAGGGTTTTATCTGCCCGATTATTTAAGAGAAAACGGGAAGTTTTCCCGTGAAAAAACTTTAAGCGAAATCGTTCGGGAAGAATACGGCGAAATCGACGAAAAAGGCGTTAAAATAAGCGTAAAAGACGTTACGGACGAGAAGTTCGACGGCGACTATGGCTATTTTTTCTGCAATAAAGCGAAGCATACCGCTTTGGAGTTTGCGCTTGAAAAGGGCGGTAAAACCGCTGTTTTTGTGGCGGACGTGTTCGTTCCGACGAAAATAAGGTCGCATAATTTTGTCGTTCACGTCGATTTTATGAAGTATCTTCCGACGAAATATTGTCCCGTCGAGGAACTTATGGACGGTGGGATTGCCGTCGCACATCTTTATTATAAGGAAATATCTACTGACGACGGCGACTTTTCTACGGGAATCGCGCCGCTTTTTTGCGACCGTTTGGATAAGCACTGCGCAGGAAAACTGTCGCTTTGGGCATATGCCGCGAAAATTGTCGGCGATTATCTTATAAACGAAGGATATACAATTAAAGAAAAATTGTACGTTGCCGGACATTCAAGGCTTGGTAAAACCGCGCTTTTAGCCGCGGCGAAGTACGATATTTTTGCAGGCTGTATGGTAAACTGCTCGGGGTGCTCTGGCGCGGCGATTTCCCGTGATAAGCACGGCGAAACAATCAAGGTAATCATGGACGTTTTTCCGTATTGGTTTACTCCAAACTTCAAAAAATACGCAGAAAAAGAGTACGAAATGCCTTTCGATCAGCATTATTTAATGGCTTCGGTTTTGCCGAGAAAGGTTTTTGTCGTTGCGGCGAGCGAGGACGATTGGGCTGATACCGACGCTCAGTATTTATGCGCGGAAGCGGCGAGCGAAGCGTATAAGGAACAAGGGTTAACGGGCTTAAAGCATACGGACAAGCCGCTTAAAGTCGGCGAGAAGAATACAGGCGGCGAAATCGCGTTTTTTGTCCGCGACGGCGTACACTTTTTCAGCCGCGAGGACTGGGCGTTTTATATTGAGTGTTTATCAAACCGCTAAAACCGTATAAAGGCAGAATGATTGGAGAAGTTAAATCATGTTAAAAGGAATTTCAAAAATAGCATCGCCCGAACTCGTTAAAACACTTTGCGAAATGGGGCACGGCGATGAAATTGTTATAGCCGACGGAAATTTTCCTGCGGAAACGTTCGGAAAACGCGTAATCCGCGCGGACGGAATAAGGGGCGCGGCGTATTTAAACGGCGTTTTCGAGGCAGTGCAAAAAGATTTAAAAAATAACGAAAGGAATTATTATGTACGATTTACCATTTAAAATTGATTTAAGCAACAAAATCGTGGCTATAACGGGCGCGGGCGGAATAATCTGCGGCGAGTTCGCAAAGGCTCTTGCGGCTTGCGGCGCAAAAGTGGCGTTACTCGATATAAACTATGACGCGGCGGAAAAAGTCGCTACCGAAATAGGCGAAAACGCTATTGCGATTCGTTGCAACTGTTTGGATAAAGAAAGCATAAAGTCCGCCTATAGTACCGTTATCGAAGCATTCGGTAAGGTGGATATCCTTATAAACGGTGCAGGCGGAAACAGTCCCAAAGCCACTTGCGATAACGAGACCATGTCGCCCGAAATGCTCGGAGCGGAGGGTTTAAAAGACTTTTTCGCACTCGATGAAAACGGGCTTAAATTCGTTTTCGACCTTAATATTACGTCTGCGTTTTTGGTAACGCAGGTATTCGCCGAAGGAATGGTAAAAACGGGTGGGAATATCATAAACATATCGTCTATGAATGCGTTCAGACCGCTCACCAAAATTCCCGCATACTCTGCGGCAAAAGCGGGCGTGTCCAACTTTACCGAATGGCTTGCCGTTCACTTTGCGCCCTGCGGAATCCGTTGCAATGCGATCGCGCCCGGGTTCTTTGTAACCAATCAGAATCGCACGCTTTTATATAACGAGGACGGCACGCCGACGGCAAGAACGGGTAAGATACTCGCGGCAACGCCTATGAAAAAATTTGGTGAGATGAGCGACCTTATAGGTTGTTTATTGTGGTTATCAAGCGATAAAGCGAGCGGTTTCGTAACGGGAACGGTTATCCCCGTGGACGGTGGTTTCTCGGCATACAGCGGAGTGTAAAGGTTGATTTAAACGATGAAAAAACACGAATTTACGTTCAACGGGTACAACGCGACAGTTCTTATACCTGATAATTTTAACGGTAAATGGCTTTGGAAAACCGAGTTTTTCTATGCTTTCGATAAAGCGGAGCAAACTCTTTTAAATATGGGCTATGCCCGCGTGTATTATCAGATAAGCAATATGTACGGCAGCGATCGCGCAGTACGACTTATGCATAAATTCCATTTGCATTTAACCGAAAAATTCGGCTTTACCGCAAGACCTTGTCTTTTCGGGTTTTCAAGAGGCGGTCTTTATGCTTTTAACTACGCGCTTTATTACCCCGAATATGTGGATAAAATCTATCTCGACGCGCCCGTTCTCAACCTTAAATCGTGGCCGCCGAAAGATAGTGCAGAGCATCTTCAGTTATTAAGCGAGTATCTTTTGGACGAAAACACGTTCCAGATGTACAATTTCAGTCCGATTGATAGATTACCCGAATTTTCCCGAAGCGGACACAAAATTCTTTTGGTTGCAGGACTTAAGGATTCAACCGTGCCGTATAACGAAAACGGCAAAATCCTGGCTGACTATTATGCGGAGAACGGTTTACCGATAACGGTCATTGCCAAACCCGATTGCGATCATCACCCTCATTCGCTTGAGAATGTCGAACCTATTATAAAATTCATAGAAAAATGAAAGAAAGATTTGAATGGGTACAAAGTTGGTGCGACGAAGCCTTAAGCGATGATTTGCCTCGCGTGCTTCTTATAGGCGACAGCATAACGAGGCAGTACCAGGATCGCGTAAGAGAGCTGCTTCGTGATAAATGTTACGTTGACTATTTTTCGTCGTCTTATGCGGCAGATTCGCCTCTTTACCAAACTCTTATAAAGGCGTTTATTAGAGATTCAAAGTACTCCGTCATACATTTCAATAACGGTTTGCATGGCTTTCACATCGGCAAAAGTGCCTATAAATCTCGACTTAAAAAGCTACTTAAGGCGTTTCCGAACGATTGTAAAGTTATTTTGGCAAGTACCACGTTCGTTTTTGAAAAGGGTAATATGATTCCCGATAAGGCGTGGGGCAAAAGGGTATCCGAACGCAATGCCGCTATCGACGAACTCTCGGAAGAGTTCGGTTTTCCGATTGATGATCTCTATTCCGTCAGCAAAACAATAGATGCAAGCGGTCGAAGTATTGACGGTACGCATTTCAATGAAGAAGGGGTAGATATTCTTACGGACAGCGTAGTAAAGAGTATACTTAATGTTTGGGATAATCAATAACGGAGAAAGTAATATGAAAGATAATATGAAAGATTTTTTCGGTGAAGACTATCTTTTGGCAAACGAAAGCGCCAAAAAGATATATTCTGCAATTAAAGATCTGCCTATAATCGATTATCATTGCCATCTTGACGACAAGGCGATTAAAAACGATAAAACGTTTTCTGATATAGGCGAGCTGTGGCTTTCCGACGATAAAGCGAGCGGTTTCGTGACGGGAACGGTTATCCCCGTAGACGGCAGTATTTCCGCATTGGTTCAGCGCTGATTTTTCGAAGTACGCGGATAAGGAAACGGAAATGCCGTTCGAGCAATATATGCTTATGTCTTTGATTGAGCCGAGGACACTCAGTATCGGCTCTGCAATAGAGGATTTATGGGCAAATCCGCCGGCAGAATTTTACTCGGCGGCGAAAGCTTCCGAAATAGGCGCTTTGTTTGGCGAAAAAACGCTTGAATACGTGGAACATCCCGAAACGAACAAGATTTACGGCGATAAAACCACTTATTATGTGCGTAGCGGAAAGCATTTTCTTTCTCGCGATGATTGGAAAAAATTTTTGTCTGTGTTTGACAGAAATTTGAATAACTGATGAGCCAAATTCGAAATAAAGGAGCGTAAACTTATGAAACTGACGTTCAGATGGTACGGGGAAAAGGATTGTATCCCCCTCGAATACATAAAGCAGATACAGGGCATGAGCGGCGTGGTAACGGCGGTGTACGACGTACCCGTGGGCGAAGTGTGGAGTGTTTCCG
>ERZ779729.342-NODE-342-length-49029-cov-3.773472_pt1 | contig 49029 bp, 52 predicted proteins | sample MGYA00511072_ERZ779729 | MGnify/ENA primary metagenome ERZ779729 (study PRJEB29588, sample SAMEA2156675) | human gut metagenome | biome: human gut; feature: human-associated habitat; material: faeces | place: Denmark | collected 2008/2010 ...
TATAAAACACGCCCGTATATTCCGCCGTACCTGCCGCGCCGTTCGCCCGCATATAAAATTTCGTGATCCGCGTTACGCTTGCGTTTAACGTAAACACGTATTTATGCGCCCCTACTTCAAGATCGAGCGTTGCGGATTTCCAGCCTGTTCCGTCGTCGATACCCAATGCCCAGCCTGCCACTGCAACGTCTGTTTTCACCCAGATTTCGAATTTGTTCGTGGCATATGCAAAAGTTTTCGGATCGGCGGAATAATCATACCCCGCCCAAGCGTTGTTCGTAGGCTTGATCATCATAGAATATCTGCCGTTCGCCGACCACTCTTCGGATATCGAATCTTCAAAACAACTTGCGTAGTCTGCAATTTTCGCGCCGACGCCGTGATGATTGCCCGATTCGTCCGTTTCCGCGTCGAAAATGCTTTCGGCGGTACGCACGTACACGGCGTATTCTTTTTCGGCTGTTCTTCCGTTTCTCGTTACCGTCTGCCGAACGATATAATCGCCCGTTCTTTCAAACGTTAAAAGATAAACGCCCGCGCTTTCCGAAATTTCCGTTTCGCTATCCGAGCCTTTCGCCCTGTAATACGTATGCACGGAAATTTCGCCGTCTGAAATCGGTTTTTGTATGGTGAGCGTTTCGCCGGCGTTCAGCCCCGAACGCACGGTTGCCCACTGCACCGCAATGTTTTTCACCGTTATCCTGAACGATTTTTCTATCGTGTATCCGTTCGTATTGATTTCGAATACTATTTCGCCTTCGCCCACCGCGCCGAATATCATCGAATATTTACCGCCGACTTTTTCGGCAATCGTGTATTCGGTATCGCCTTCGTTTTTGTATTTCGCGATTACCGTACCGTCGCGTACAACAGGCTCGTCGATCAGCACTTCTTTATCCACTTCAACTTCGGAAGGCATTTCGGGATATTCCACTTCCGCCGTAAACATTTTCACCGCGTCGATATATATCGTTCCGTAGCCCGGCTGAATACGGAAAATCATGTAACCGTCAATCGTTTGAATGGCTTTGTCTAACTGAATCACGTATTTGTGCGCGCCTGCCGTAAGATTTGCCGTACCGTGCGCCGTTACTCCGCCGCCGCGTAATTCTATCTCCCAGCCCGGAATCGAACGCTCGGTTTTTACCCACAATTCCACAAAATCACAAGGTTTGGCAAGTTCTATCTTCTTGCCCGCGCCGTTGTAATCGAAACCTGACCAGCTATCCATGATAGGCACGATTTTCAGCGAATATTTTCCGTCCGCCGCCCATTCCGAGGAAACGCTCGTATCGGAAGCGACCTTCTCGTATACTTTGTCGATCCAGCCGTAATGCGCACCGCTTTCGTCCGTTTCGAAGTCCATCACCGTAGCGTCGTCGCGCACCACCACATTGTATACCATTTCGTCGCTCTTTCCGTCTGCCGAAACGATAAATTTCACTTCGTAACTACCCGCCGCCGTAAATTTGATTTTTCCGTTTTCCGCGTTCGTCCACTGCGCCGTGCCTACAAGGCGATAACTTGTCGTAATTTCGGCTGTAATCCCTTCCGTTTCGGGCATTTTCAGCGTATATTCTTTATTTCTGTCGTACCCGGTTTGCATTTCGAAAAATCTTACGGGAAGATTCGTTACAAGCAATTCTCTTTCCTTAATCTCTTCGAATCCGCCGATTTCCACGCGATAAGCAAGTTTATAACTGCCTGCCGCAAGCGTAAGTTTCAAATAATCGTCGGTAAATTGATAGGTAGACTTCGTTCCGTTTTCGCTCGTTACATCCAGCCACGCAGTCGCCGCGCTCATCTGCTTTTCGGTAAACGCCGCGGCAGAGTAAGTAATGCCGACGGGCTTATTTACCGTAAATTCTTTGCCGCCTACAACGATTTCGCTCTGCTCGGGAACGTCGAAATCAACGAGTTTATCGAAAGTAACGCTGTCAATATAAAAATCTTCTCCGCGCTTGATCTGTCCGCCGAACTTCGTGAAAGACGAAAACTCTTTCGGCAGTTTTACAACGTATTTATGCTTGCCTTTCAGAATGCGGACGTACGCTTCCGACCAGCAGCCGTTTTCGGTAAGCACGCCGAGCGACGTTTCGCCGGAAACGTCTTTATCGGAATACGCGTAAAAAATTATTGCATTGCACGTTTTATCAAGCTGTATTCCCTTACCGCCGAATACCATACCTGCAAAAATATCGTAATATTTATGGCTCTTCATTAAAATCGAATACTTGCCGTCGTGCGACCAATTGGAGCTTAACGGCGTGGGATTGTTCGGATCGTAATCGTCGGCAACGCCGAGATGACTTCCGTCCGCCATTTCTTCGTAATCGAACGTAACGCCGTTGGCGTGTACGTAAATCGTCTTTTCGGCTATCACGTTTGCCACGCCGTCGGCATATACGCTGTATTTCAAGTCGACGTAAGCATTGCTATGAACCGTAAATCCCTCATCGGCGGAAAGCCATTTCGTTCCGCCCTCTACGCGGTAGTATTTGTTTACCCGTACTTCGCTTGCGTGCGACTCGTACAGCGCGCCGCTCATTTCGGGATCGGGCAAATCTATCCGATCGCCTGCGTAATAATCTTTATCTATCTTGATTTCGGCATAGAATTCCTTGCCTTTCGCCGTTATGCCGATTTCTTTCGTATGTTCGCCGCCGAAAACGTCGATCACCGTATAACGAAGAATATACGTTCCTTCGCCCGTTTCTTCGCCGTACAAATTTATTTCTTCGCCCACGGATAAGCCGCTCTTTAACTCGCTGCCGCCCGTATACAACCGTATATCCAACGAAGACACCGCTTTCTTCGTAAAATCTACGATCTCAGGCACTACCAACTTCTCGCCGTAAGCCACCGTTACCGCAGCAGAATCGGACGTGAAAATTTCTTCGTCTGCCACCGCTTGCACGTTGTAAAAATTCACGCAGGAAACGTAAAGAACGTTTGCGTAGCCGTCGTTATTTTTCAAAGACAACCCGTTGAAACCCGATACGGCGAGATCTTCGAGATACCCTTTCACCGCGTTTACACCCTTTTGCAGAGTCGCGTTGAATTGTACGCGGCGATTGCCGTTCAGTATCAGTCCTACGGTTACATTCGCCGTTTTTTCGGAATAAATTAATATTTCGGCATAATTTACGTTGCTTACGTTTTCCACCGACGTATCGGCAAAAATGCAGGAATTGAACTGCGACGCGCCGACGGCAGAATACAACGCCGATTTTTCCGCGCCGAACACCGAAGTACTCTTTCTTGCAAACTTTTCTCCGCCGTACGCTTTGAAATCGTAATATTTTTCGTTCCCGAGATCAAAGGAATACGCGGGATTTGCTTTCAGCGTTTCGTTTGCGCCGTCTGAGGGAAGGTCGCCCGATAAGTCGATTTTTTCCAATTCAAGCAAAATTCTTTGCGAAGAAGATACTTCCAAAGAAATTCCACTCAATCCCAAGGTGCGCGAAACGGGAAGCGAAACCGAGTTTTCGCCCGATTGCAGCGTTACGCTGCCAATTTTCGTTTTCAGCGCGCCGAAATGCATGTACACGCCCGCGTTTACCGTTGCCGACTGTTTGTTAAGCACGGTAAGCCGCACGCTTTTATATGCTTCAACCGCTTCGTACCCGAAACCGGAGTTTGCAAAGGTATAGGTATCCGAAAATCCGTTACTTTGTAAAATCGTGCCGCCAACGTATTCGCATAAGCCGTTCCGCCCGTAAATCACGCTCGTAAAAGAGGCGTCGGAGCCGTCGATAAGCGTACCCTCGCGCAATGCATGCACTTCGCAAACCGCTTCCGCGCTATTTGAGCCGCCGTCGGTAGCAGTGTAAACGACTTCGAACACGTCACCTGCTTCCGCCGAAACAAAACCGTCGCTCACGCTTTGTACTGCGCCGTTTTTCTTCACGGTGTAAGCGAGTTCGTAAGAGGAAAAATCGTATACTCTCGGCTGCGGAATCGCAATTTTTCCGTCTCTCACCCAAACGAAAACTTTATCGCTGACAGAAATTTCGGGTGCGCGATCATCCGACACGGTGATTTTATAAGTGCAAAGCGAAAATTTACCCGTTGCGGTTTCTGCTTTCACAGTAAGCGTATATTCGCCCGTTTCGTCAAACAGGTAAGAAGTAAGGCCTTCGTCGTCTTCCACCGAAAGATTTTCTCCTTCGATTTTCACCACGCGGATATTCAGATATTCTACGAGCGCCTCGTTTTTACAAACGACCTCCATCGTAGATATATCCGTTTCGAAATCGTTATAAAGTCCGCAGGAAATTGCGACGTTCTGCGGCGCACGCACGATTTGCGGCGCGTCTTTATCAATTACGCTTACGCGGAAAGTAAAAAGTTTCGTATCGTCGTTTCGCTTAGCCGTAACGGAATAATCGTAATACCCGTACTCTCTTGGAGTAAAACCGAAATTTTCATCCAGTTCGACGGAGTTGTTCCACGAACTTTTCGCCGTTATGATTTCCGCCGTTACGCCTTGAGGCAATACCATTTCTAACTTATAATATTCTCCCACGTACGCTTCTGCGGCGCTCGTAAACGTTATCGACGGAAACTCTCCGCTTTCTACGTCACTATCTTTCTTTTTGCATGATTTGCACGCAACCGCCGTGGCGGAGCATAACAAAATGCAAACCGAAACGAGAAGTGCTTTGATTACTCGAAATAATTTTTTATCTGCCATAATTTCTCTCCCTAACCGTTTTTTACCGTGCGCGATAATTTTTTCAAAATACGCGCCGATGCGTCTTAAGAGTCCTCCTTTTTATTTCACAACAACCTCCAGCCCGTCGTAAACGATTGTAATACCCGTGCCTTCGGCAGCTTTGCAAAGTTCCTCGTGTGAGCCGCCCCAATGGCAGAAATGCGTAGCGAAAATTTTTGCGTTGTCTTTGATAATTCCACGTTTCTTCAACTTTTCGCACTCCTCCGCCGCCTGTTTCAAATTCATATGTCCGAAATACTTTTCCTCGATCGTACCGAAGGTGCAATCGATTGCCACTATATCCGCCGCTTTTCCGTTTTTTTGCATCCATTCCGCAATTTCATTTTTCACTTCGCCGGTATCATACAAATGCAGATACCCACGATTTCCGTCCTCAATGAAATATAAAAGCGCACGTTCGTCAGGCATATGCACGGCATTAAACGCCGTAATTTTTCGCCTACCGACATGAAAAGTCCGATAGCTTTCCACGCAATGTAACCCGAAATTTTCCCCGAGATTTGCCGAATCGATTTCTTTTTTCAATCTGTCGATAACAATTTCATTTGAGTAAATATCGATTTTTTTTCGATTTTTACTGCTCAGCATCGAATTTACGATATCGTCAACATAAAAGTGATCGGAGTGACTATGCGTAATCAGCAAAGTTTCGATTTTATTTCCGTCTATCCCGAATTTAATCGAATTCGAGAAGAAATCCGGCGAAAAATCGATGAGCAAATCGTCATCCACCATCAGCCCCGCTCTCGTCCGGTTTTCTCTTCCTTTGTGCAACCGTGCCTTTTCACACACCGCGCAACGGCAGAACAAATCGGGGATTCCCTCCGAAGCGCCTGTTCCTAAAAATTTGATTTTCATAAATTATCCGACCACCTTTTTAAATATGGGCAACTTATCTATCGGCGCGGCTACTGTATGTCTGCCTTCTTTATAAATTTCTCCGTCTGCAATATCCTGCCACTCGCCGCGCGGAAATTCCACGGAAATTTCCGTTACGTCCTTATCAAGAACGGGCGCCACCAGATACGCTTCGCCTAGCATAAACTGCGTTTTCATTCCCGCAAACCGATCTTCCGCAAACTCGTATTCCATATATCTCACCACGGGTTGATTCGTTTTCGAAGCGTTTTCGATCAGTTCTATGATATACGGCAACAACTTTTCGCGAAGCGCCATCGCCTTTTTGCAACATTCCGCCACGCGGTTTTCTTCGTGATTCCACACGTCGTAAGAAAACTGCACCATCGGCATTAAAATCGAAGCCTCGCACCAACGGATAATCAGCTCAGAATCTAATTTCGAAGTGTCGATAAAATCGGAAGACATTCCCCCGCCGATCATATCGGGGCAACCGTAATAATACCCTACAAGCCCCTGCGTAAGCATTCCCGGGAGCACCCCTTCCAGCCCGATCAGGTAATCCTGCGGCTTGTTCTTCCATAAATGAGCCTTATCGTTCAGCCGCTGAATAATCGGCTTGCCCGCAAGTTTGTAACACGCCCGCGCCTCTTTTAAAGGATTGTCGATACAATCTATGTACAGCGACGATAACAGCGAAGCGTCGCGATAATCAATTCCCGTATACATTGCGTCGCCGCCGTCCAGTTTGAAGCCCTCCGCGCCGTATTCCGTTTCGAGAAATTTTACCTGTTCGTTTATCCACCGTACCGCACTCGGCTTTCTGAAATCGAGCATTGCGGAATAGCCTTCCCACCAATGAATAAACTTCGGCTTATCGCCGTCCGTTAAAACGCGCTTGTTTTCCATATGCTCGAAAATACCCGGAGAAAGATACGGCGCGTCCGGCGATACGTACGGGCAAAGCCACATAGACACCGTAAAACCGAGTTCTTTCAGCTCTTTCATCATCGCGTGCGGATCGGGGAAGTTTTCCTTGTTAAAATCCCACACGCCGTAAGCGCGTTGCCACGTGTCGTCTATGATGATTAAGCCGGGTTTATACCCCTTTTCAACAATCGAACGTGCATAGCGCAAAATCTTTTCCTGATTCTGTTTCCACAAAAACACCGTCCAGGAGCAGTATTGCGGTGCTTCGAACGCGCGCTTATCGGGAGTAGTTCCCGTTGCGGGATAGTATTTTTCGGCGGCGGCAATCGACGCTTCTTTCAGAGTCTTCCCTGCACGCTCGAATTTTACTTCATCATTCGATATTTCAATCGTTCCGTGATCAAAGCGCACCTTTCCACCGTTGCCGCACCAGAAAAATCTGCCGCGATTGCTGAGAAAAATCGGGTTGAACTGATTGCTCGATTCGTTAACTCCGGTATCGAATTCGTAACAATCGTTTTTCGAAATCGGGTATTTATCGGCGTGAAAAACAACGCCGCCGTACCACAATTCGTCTGTCAAAAAACCGATTTTTTGCATATTCTCTTCCTTTGCCGAAAATTCAGCGATAACTTTACCCTAATATTATCTCACAACCGCCGCAACAAGTCAATACACATTTCTTACCAATAATTGCACATTTATTACCTGCTTTCCATTTCTCTCTTGACTTTTATCTTGCGATGCTTTATAATGAATATGCTTGCGTATATTCTTTATTTTTTTATCGGGTTTGATTATCGCACAGGAGTCGATTTCTTATGAACAATCACAAAATTTACTGTATCAACGCGTCTGCACATTTCACTTCGGTCAGTTTGATTTCCGCCTACGATTCTCATATTTACGGCGAACATCACAACCCTTTCGTATCGAATAACGAACAATACGAAATGCACTGTATGCTGTTTACCCTGGACGGATCAGCGCATATCGCACTAAAAGACGGAAGCGTTATCGACATATCGCAAAACAATGTGTTTTTCGGGAAAAATTCCGCCATCGATTATATGGAAAGCAACTGCGAACACTGGCACCAACTTGCCTACTGGTTTGCCGTACAAAATATCAAATTACCTTTAAATCGCGTATTTCCCATAAAGAATATGGATCAGAAAAAAGAAATTCGCTACATGGACAGGGTGATTTTTCTGATGCAGACGCAACAGGAAAACAATATCAATTATGCAAACGCGCTGTGTGCGAAGAAATTGTTCGAAGTTTTGGGAACAGTCAATTATTTTCAATCAAAACAAAACGAAAAATTAGACGAAATTATTTCATATATCAATGCGAATATCGAAAGTCCCTTAACTTTGAAAGACGTTGCCTCCGCGTTTCATTACTGCGAAAAACACTTAAATCATATTTTCCGCACTTCCATGAACATCGCGCCCAAAAAGTTTATCAACGATACCAAACTCGACAACGTATGTTTTTTACTTTCCACCACATCGCTCTCCATACAAGAACTTGCCGAAAAATACTCTTACGCTTCCGCAAGCCACCTTACAAACGCCTTTAAAAAGAAGTTCGGATGCACGCCTACGGAATACCGTTTGAAACATACAAACGGCGCGCAAATCTCCGCTCCGAAAAAAAATTCGGAGAGTGGGGTAAATTGCGACTCACGACCTCAACACTGAAAAAAACGTAAAAACAAGATAAAAAACAAAACGACTAACCCAACTGTCAACTATTTAAACCTTAATCGATTGATGATACTCATAAAAAAGGAAACCGAAACGAGAAAAACTCGCTTCGGTTTTTACAATGCTGCATCTGCCAATACGATCCTGTCAGAAACGTTTGCTTCTTTTACATGAAAAATTTGTTTGCATTAAGGAAAGAAAAATAATCCGCAAAAACGCCCGCAAAATACTTAGCTGCCGCTTCAAGGCAAAATCGATGTCGTCAACACCTCAAAAGACTCTGCGTCATTCGCCGCATATACGATTTCGGAATCGTGAGCCGACATTTCCAGAGCAAATTTGCCGTCCGCCCGAACAATTTTATTTGCATAAAATAATTTCAGGTATTTCGGTCCCTTAAAATTGATTTCTCGTACTTCTTGCACGTCCTCCCAATTGAATAACGCATATACTTCTACCCCTTTATGTTCGCCGTAAGAAAGCACCGACGGAATATCCCGTTCGAAATAATCCAAAGGTTTGGCAGGTTTTTCGTTTAACGGAAACAATACCTTGATCAAGTCAAACGCTTTACGATCCAGCAAAGACAATTTATCCGAAAGCATCAAAGTACCGCCCGCTGCGCTCATAAACGTAACGAACGTACGAATTTCCCGCTCGTTCCGCGTACATAATCTGAACGCTTCGCTGTCGTGCTGCGAAGGAAGTCTCACCATAAGGCAGTCCGGATCAAGCCGTATATATTCGGCTGTGAAATACCTTCTCAGTACTTGTTTTGCAACAAGCTTTAACGAACTCCATTTTTCAAAAATATCATCGCTTACTCTTAAACAATCCGCATATCCCGCCGAAGCGCCGAGCGGACTCGTACAAGAAAGCAGCATCGTATCTTCGGTAACCGCACTACGCAACGTGCGCATCATCGTACAGAAATTGTTTAATCCGTTAAATCCGTGCTTTTTATAGCCGTTAATTGCCAGATATCCGGAAATCAAATCGACCTTTATATACCTATATCCCCATTCTACGGAAATTTTTCGCCCAAGCTCAAACAGCCATTCTCTTGCCTCTTTCACACTGTAATCGATCAGATACGAGGGATCGACTTCTCCGTCATCGTTACGAACGAACCAATCGTTACCATGCTCCTTTACAGGCTTCGATTCTTTCTCAAAATGGAAAGGAGCAATCCAGATTCCCGGAATAAATCCGGCTTCCTTAATATCTGCGGCAAGCGCCTTCATGCCCATAGGAAACTTTGAGTTTTCTTCCCAATCGCCGTTTCTCACTTGCCACCCGGCGTCAATCTGGATATATTTTACGGGCAATTTTTCCCGCTTTAATATTTCCATATTTTCCAGAATACTTTCCTGCGTTACTTTTCCCCCGTAATAATACCAACTGCACCACCCGGAAGGTACGCCCGCTTTCGGATAAGCGCGATTGTCCTTCGCTATATGTTTGCCGTAAATCGATAAAACGTCCTTATTGCCGTACTGCGCATAAAAACAACAATTGTCCGTCCTGATTACGTCGCCAGGGCGGATTTCCTCAAAATCGAGATGCGCGCAAGCCGAAAATTCCCCGTTTTCACTCAGAGAAACCCCGCCGAAAAACCGATTGAAGGTAGTAAATCCCAAATAGCCGTAATATCCGCGTTTTTCTCCGAAATCACCCTGAAAAGCAATATATTGAGGTCCGGATTCCTTTTGATCTTTCATTAAGGCTGCGTTACGCGGCGGAGATTGCATTTCCAAATCCAAAACACGGGTGTAGATGTAATCGTTAAAGATCGCCGTTTTTGCCCGCACCGGCAACACGCCGTCAATGCTTAAAAAATTGCAACGCCTTGTTTTAAAATCTTTTGCAGTGAACAAAGACGCCTGAAAATTCAACCCATCCCGCTTTACGATTTTTAACTGAAATTTTCCTACGCCCTCCACGTCGCTCTCCGCTGTTCTTCCTTTCCCGATAATCGTCCACGCTCCGCTACGAAATGCAGGCAAGTCGTCGTAATCGCCACGATACTCTAAGCACACTGACAATTCAGAAACGGTCTTTCCCATATAATCGCAGCAAAGTTTTCCATCTTTTAAATAAAAATACGTGTTTTTTTCTCTCATTTTTAAATTAAGCCTTTCGCTAAAATTTACAACAGCAACAATGATTTACCCCACACTTCGATGTGCCTGATCCTTGTCGGTTTGCTTTTTGCCGTATGTCTTATAAACTGTCTTTTTTTCGTAACGCCGTAATAACGCCGTCTTTCACTATGAGTTTGCAAGCCCGCGCGCTACGATTATCGTACGGCGTGTTCTCTTCTCCGTCTCTGCCGTGATAAACGCAATAATATTCGCCGTTGACTTTTATTACGCTGTTATGCCCCGTTCCGGATTCAAATTCGTTCGCAGCGATCAGCGGCATATATACGACGTCTGAAGGGTACTTTTTAAAGTCGATTTTCATCAGGTCGTTCTCTGCGCCGTATCCCACAGCATAGCCGAGATAATAATATTTACTCTGATAGCAATTACCGCTGTAAATCAAATAATGATAATTCCCCTCTCGGAAATAAAACGCTCCTTCGATCGTATGCCAATGCTTTCCTTTTTCAAAGCGATCGCGCATGAAAATTTCCTCATCAAGCGTAGGTCGAACCGCGGCTTTCGGCTCTCCCTCCGTTTCCAACGGCGTACGCATCTTCTGCACGACTATATACGTCCCGGCACGTTCCGCGTTCCAATCGTTTGTCGAGTAAAAAATATACAAACCGTTACCGCTTTTTACAACGTGAGGATCGATAGAGAACGGCTCCAACAATGTTTTTACATACTTGAACGGTCCTTTCGGATTGCTCGCCACAGCCACCTTGATCTGCTCGTCATGAGCCGATAAAGAAGTGTTTTTCACGGAAGAATAGTACATATAATACGTGCCGTCCTGTACGTATACGCAAGGCGCCCAAAAATCCCTCTCTCCTTCCGTTTGCAAAACCACGCCGAGATATTCCCACTCGCCGTCTATTTTGTCAGATCGGTAGGCATGTACACCGTCCTCTCCAGTTGCATAAATGTAATATTCCCCATGATCTGAAATGATGTACGGATCGGGTTGTGCCTTTGGCTGATTTTCACGGTCGAATATAATACGCATTTTTCTTACCCCTCTTTTTGCTTGACTTTTAATAGCTGTTCACTAAAAACGGTTCGCTTTATTAAACTTTTAGTTTTTACAGCAGATCCCTATGTGCGCCTTCACTAAAAAAACTTAATTCGTTTTACTTTTACTTGGATATTATCGCACACACACCAAAAAAGTCAATACATATTTCTTACCTATTATTGCATGTTTATTACCTTTTTTATATATCATTTTTTGTAGATTTTCTACATCGCGAACAAAAAAACAAACTTTTCCTTATAATCGATAATCGCCTACGGATGCGTTTTTCCCTTTTAGATTATAACTTTTTATGCGTATTAACTGCCATTCTACCACGCCACTATAAAACAATACCAACTTTCTTTCTGCTTTTAATCGTTCCCTTGGGTACGTTCACATTCTCCCGTCATGATGACACCTGCCACCTGTCAAAAAATAGGTAAAGTACGCCCTTGTAAGTAAATAATATTTTTTCGGCGGCGTTCCGATATTCGTTTTTACGGCGGAACGCCGCTTTTAATCTTGTAACATAAACTGCTCTTACCACCGTTCGGTCGATAGCGTTGCTCGGTTGTCAGAAGCCCTGCCTTTTTCAGTTCTTTCACCGCCCGCCGAACCGTCGATTCGGAAATTTTCAGATCTTCCGCTACCGTCGGTATCGATGGCCAACACTCGCCTTGCTTGTTCGCATGGTCGAGCAAATATAAAAAGACGGCGACGGCTTTCGACGAAACGTCGCTCGAGTATAAAAAATCAAGTCGGCTCATTGTCTTTTTGCTCCGCCTCATCCATCTCGTCCGTTTCTTCCGTCGTCGGCGGCAACGGGTACTGTCTTTTAATCGAAGAAGTCCTTAAAAACGGTCTGTTCGTCCGCAAATCGCTTGCAAAATGCCGCCTGCTTTCCACTTGCGATTGCCCGCCTATACCGCCGCGAGTTTTCGATTTTTCTTCCGTTTCGTCTTTCAGATCGGGACAGTATTTCTCCACGATTTTCTCTACAAGTTCTTTCTTCTCGGCATATTCCACTTTGCGGTTCGCGTTCTCTTTTACGGCATACGACTCGCCGAACGAAATTCCCCAATCAAAAAACAGTTTTAATCTCACTTTCATCGGGTGCGCGCCCGTTTTCATTACGACAAATTGTCCTTTCGGCATTGCTTTTAATTCATCCGCACTCATCAGCGGTCGTTCCGTCATTTGCAGAGACTCGGAAGGATCGTTCTTTCCCTTATTCACCGAACCCGTCAGCACCGTTCTCGTGCCGAGTGCTTTGGATAAAACTTCCGCAGACGGACTGTTCGGAGCGAACCCGCCGAAAATCGTGAGCTGCGTATTGTCCACGATAATCTCTTCGCCTTCTTTTCCGTAGTTTTTATCGAGTTGCGAAAAGCTTTGTATAATCGGCACAATCTGTAACCGCCTTGAACGCGATGCCGAGAATATCATTTCCGCGTCCTGTATCTTCGGCAACGTTCCGAACTCGTCGCAAAAGAAAATACAACGGTTTTTAAGTTTGCCGCCTTCTTCGTCCGCCACCGCTAATATCTCGCGGTATAACTGCTGAATAATGAGCGAAATCATAAAGAACGTCGTGGGCGCTTCTTCGGGCATTATGATAAATATTGCGGACTTTTCCGAACAGAATTTTTCCGCGTCTATCTCGGTATCGAAACAAAGTATTTGTTCGAGTTCGGAATCGAGAAAAGCGTTAAGGCGCGACAATGCCGTCGACATAACGCTTGCCATAGATTGATCGGAAGCGTTCAACGCCGCGCCCGCAAACCATTTCGCTTTATGGTCGTTCGGAAGCAATGCCATCAGTTCCTGAAACTGATTCTTGTTTCGTTTCTCCGACGGGGCAAGTAGTTCTTGTATTATCTTAAAAACCGAAACTATATGCCGTTTCTGCGGCTTACAAAATTCCGCCACGAGCAATATCGTTGCCGTGAGTATTCCCTCTGCCGCGTCGTAAAAGTATGCGTTTTGCCCGAACGACGCCGATTCCGCGCCTGACAAAATTATCGTTTTAGAAATAATCTTCGCATACTTTTCAGCTTTGGCTTTATACGCAAGTTGGTTCGGATGTTCCTTGTATAAATCCATATACTTATTTACGAGGTTCAGCAAATTGTTGCCGTTGGATTTTGTCGGGTTACGCAGGTCGATTACCGAAACGTTATACCCGTATTCTTTCGCCACGCTCCCGTAGTTTCTCATTACGTCGCCTTTCGTATCGGTGGATAGAAACGACATTCCGCTCGCGCAAGCGTATTCTATACAAGGGTACAACCAATACGCCGTTTTACCCACGCCTGCCGCGCCGATCATCAACGCGTGAACGTCGCCCGTATCCACCATTGCCGTAGTATTCTTCTTTCCGCCTTTACACCCGACGATTATTCCTTGCGGCAATTCTTCTTCGCGTGTCTTTTTGCGTTTACCGCCCGTATAAGTCGGTTTAACGCCGTTTTTCGCCTGCTCGCGCCACTTATCCGGCGTGAACGGAATATGCTTGTACACCTTCTTTATCTCGCCTCTTGTCGCCCACCGAGCGGAGCCGTGTTGCCCATCGCCTACCGTCTTGCTCTTTATATTATTCAACGTATAAACGTGCGCCAGAAGCGACACCCCGCCGAGCGTAAATATCATCGCCGCTGCCGCTATTATGAGTATTGTAATCCCCAACATTCTTTCACCTCCGTGTTTTGTAATTGTTCTTTCGTCGCCAAAAGGTCGTCGTTCCAATCTTTACCTTTCGGTATTTTTATATTAAACTCAACTCCGCTTTCTTTCAGTTTTTCTGCGATCCGGTATTCGGCGACTCGTCCCGCCCAATCGTTATCCAGGCACAAAAACACTTTCTTTATATTCGGATTGTCTTTGAGCATTTGAAACAGCACCTTATCGCTCACGCCGCAACAAGCCGCATATGAATGTTCCTGCCAGCCGTCGCCTTTCATCGCTATAAAAGAGAGCATATCTATGGGGGCTTCGAATAAATACAATTTTTCGCCCTGCCCTGCGTAATGGAACGAGTATTCGGGCGTACAACCCGGCGCGTTGCCCTTGAACGTGGAATTCGCATAGGTAGTACGCAAATTAACGTGTTTCAAATTTCCGTTCGTGTCGTAACCCATAAACGCAACGTTCGCGTACTTCTTCGTTTCGCCTATGAGTTTCTTTTTGAAAAACGGCACTAATATTTCTTTCGGTATTCCGCGCCGAACGTTTAAATACGCATACGCCTTTCTCGGTTCTTCGGCAAGCGCGGGCGGCTCGAATTGCCTTTTTTCTTTTGCTTTAGCCTGTTTCGGCTCGGCTTGCTTCACCTCGCCCGCGCCGTCGCCGAGAATGAATTTCATCGCCTCCACGTAGGTTTTATCCATAAATTTCTGCACGAACGACACGGCGTTTCCTCCCTTTTGCTCGTACTGATGATACCAAAGATTGCCGCGTATCGTAACCCGTTCGCTGCCTTCGCCCCACTCGTATTCCGAACCGCTGCGTTTTAACCGTTCGCCTTGCCGCTCCAACATTTCCGCGATGTCCGCATTCCTTGCCGCTTCTTTTTCTTGCGGCGTGAAATATACAAACTCTGACATTTTCACCTATCCCTCCTATTCTAATTTCAGTCCTTGCGCCTGCTTTTTCTCCGCTATCCTGCGACGGAGTTTTTTATCCGTTCTCATTATTTTTGCGCTGAATTCCGCTTCCGCTTTTTCTTGCAATACTCCGCATAAATATTTGAATAAACGGCTTATACAAAGACTTATGCTTTGTTTATCAAACAACTCTTTCTGCCTGATGAGTTCTGTCGCGTACTCGTTACCCCTTGCCGCCGCAGAGCGGAGATATTCCATCGCAAGCGGTAAATCTTTTTCCACGCCGAGTCCGAATAAATATATCCTGCCGAGCGTATATTCCGCGAACTCGTTTTCTTCCAAAGCCGCCTGTTTCAACCATTCGACCGCTTTCGGTATATCCTTTTCCACTCCGTCGCCGTTTAAGAACATTTTGCCGAGCTTGTATTTCGCCACGGTAATGCCGCCGTTCGCCGCTTCAGTAAATAATTTCACGGCAAATTCGGGGTTGTATTCTACGCCGTTTTTATCCGCGCAAGCCTTTGCCCAGTCGTAAAACTGCCACGCCGTTTTATAGTCTTTTCTCGGTTTCTTTTCGCTTTTCTCTATTTCCTTTTCCGTCGGTTCGGCGGGTGTTGCGTCTACTGTCGGCGTATCCGAAAACGATAAATTCATCGCTTCGGCAATCACCGCGTTACGCACCGACTTGAATTCTTCGTTTGCGGAAAGCGGCAACCTTGCGGGCATTTTATCCCTATAGGTTTTCACTACGTTCTCCCGCTGTTCGTACCACAATTCGTATAATTTTTGCAAATCGTTATCCCTCATAAGTTCGTCTATAACACCGTTAACAAGGTTTTTTATCTCTTTCGGCAGATACCCGTATACCTTCTTTCCCTTATGCTTTTGCAGTTTTTCGGCGAGCGTTTTCAGCATAAGGCACAGCGTTTCGTTTTCGTAATTTTTCTCGTTGATTCCGCGTACGATCTCCGCTATCTTTTCTCTGCTTAACGCTCGCAGTTCATCGCGGTATTCCGTCTGCTTTTCGTAAATTTCGTATAAATCGTTTTTAAATATCTCGTGCGCGTAGGCGGCTTTTAACTTTTCAAGTCCTTGCCTCGTCATATACGGCTCTTTGCCTATGGAATACGAAACAAGATGGACGTGCGGATGACCGCTTTCGTTATGAAACGCCGCATACCATTTCATTTCCGTTACGGGTATTCCCATAGCGTTGGCAAGGTCCTGCGACTTCGCCCGCAAAAGCGTTTTCCAAACAGGCAAATTATCATAGCCGAGTTTTTCCGCATCCTCGCGTCGTAACGAAATTATCGTCGTCCACACAACGCCGTCGTGATTGCCGACTTCTTTCGCCACTTTAGATAGTTTTATAGGCTCGTCCGAATAAGAGAACAGCCCGTGCGCGCCCGACTTCTCAACGCGCGGACGCATCGCTATATACCCGATATAGTTTTCTTTCTTGCCTATCCTGTTTACGTTTTCTTCTATCGCCTTGTCTATAAACGTTGTCGCCGTATATTTCGTCTTTGCCGACAAATAATCCTGATACTCGAAACTGTCTTTACAATCGGGAAAGTCGGCTATAAGCCGATTAACCAACTTTTCCTGTTCCTTCGTGGCGGGTTCGTCTTTCCACTTTTCGCCCTCGATTTCCACGCCCTCGCGCGTTGCGATATAGTCGACGTAATGCTCGCCTTGCTTTGGCGCGCCGGGCTTGATATACCGCCATTTTACGATTAATCTTGCCATTACCCTTTCTGAAATTTATACGCGTCGTCGAACGATACCGCGCCGCGAATACGCTTTACTTCGTCCACGCAAAGTCCGCGAAGTTTTATAAGCGTTTCTTCGTCGATTTCGCTGTTTGCCGCCGTAACGTGTAACGACATTGAAAGCTCCACCGCCATTTTGAACAGCAGGCTTGCCATACGGTTTTCAAACGCGCCGAGCGTGCCTTGCAAGGTAGAAACGATCACTTGCGGGAAATATTCTTTGCCATCGTTCGCCGTAAGATAACCGCAATAAAAATTGATTGCTTTCTCTATAAATTCCGAGCGACTTTTCACGTTTTCCGCGCGGTATAATTTTTCTACTTTCTCCATCGTTTCTTCGCGTACCCACAGCGCGAATTTCCTTTTATCTTTCGGCTCGGACATAGTTTTTCCTCCTTTGCACCCTCAACGCCTTGCTTTTTCTTTTTGCTCCGCTGTATTTTGTAATACCCGACTCTTTTCTCTGAATTTGTCTTATTTTGCAACCCCTTGCCCGTTTTTCTCAAAATCCCTTATGCGGTCGGCGTTGCCGTCCGCTGTAAGATGAGAAGGGGTGCTACTGCAACCCCTTCGCTTATTCCTGCAACCAAATAGGAAACGACTTTTACTGCATACTCATGTCAAGCGAATGGCATTTCTCCTGCACTTCGTCGTGTTCACTCTCGTCGTGATAGATATCTTCGTCGGCTATATTCGAGCCGAGCATTCCGAGCATATTCAACGCCCGCTCTTTTTCCGAACAGCATTTCGGCGCGTTCGCCGCATATTCCGCCTGTTCCGCAAGATCTTCCGCCGTTCGCATATCCGTACATTCCTGCTCGTCTTCATACTCCTCTTCTCTTAAGTTTTCGCAGTATTCGCGCTTTACCTCGTATTCGATACCGTCATCGACAACTTCTGCGCTTACTATCTCGCGTCGCCGTCGTAACTCTTTCGTCAGCATTTTCCCGAATGCATTATTTTTCTTTACGTTTGCGCCGAAATGATAATACAGTTCATCGTTACTTACGCCCCAAATACCGTCCTCCGAGTTTTGCATTCCTTCCGACACCGCGTAGTTCGCAAGCGTTTGCACGAAAGAGTTTATTATATCTTTCGCGTTCGGTATAAACGCCGAGTATCTCGGATAGTCATACCCTTGCGTATCTACGAGAATTCCGTCGTTGCCCGTTTTTGAAAGAAGCAACACGCAGGACTCTTGCCCCGTTCGCCCTTTCAGATATTCCATGTCTTTCAACGGCTCTTTCAGCACACTCCTGTATTCCGCACCCGAAAGCGTTATCACGTCCGACACCTCGTATGCGCGGGGCTTTATTTCCGGTTCTTTGCACCGTAAAACGGCATTGATTTTCATTTACACTCCTCCTTGTTTTTATGCTATTTTTATAAATCACCTTACCCGTATTCTTCTCTCACGCTTTCGAGAATTGCCGAGATTTCGTCAACCGAAAACGCCGTATAAAACGCGCCGTTTATCTTCTCTGCGAGTTCTTCGTCCGTCTCCGCAGAAAAACATTCCGTCAGTTTTTCCGCAACGTCGTCGCCCGATAGATTAAAAAGCGCAAACGAATATATCGCCTGCGCTTCCCGTATTTTTATTTCGCTATATCCCGCTTCCGTCATCGCCTGTTCTATCTCGGCGTAGCGTTTTTCTTCTGTTTCCTGCCTGTCCTTTACAATCGTCTGCACGCCGTCCGTGTTTATATCCATACTGCCCGAAAATATCCCCAGCACTACCGCCGCGGGCGTCATTAAAAGCACCAGACTTCCGAGGATAATTCCGCCGACCAGTTTCCGTCCTTTTTTATTCGACAGCACCGCCGTGCCTATTTTTTTGAGTATAGGGATTATCGGTATCGCCATTATCTTCCCCCTCCGCTGCCGAACAGTTCCGCCTTATATCCGGGCGCGATGACTTCGAGCAAGTATCTCTCGTTCCCGCAACGATACAAACACGTTCCGCGTTCGGGATAGCGTATAAGTTCGAATTCGCTCGGCTCTATCTGCAACGCGTCCATATACTCTTTCGGATTGACCTGTCCTGCGTTGAACAGAAATTGATGCGTAGGAATAGAAAACAGCGGTTTCGTAAATTCGCGGATCGAAGGCAGAAGAAAGTCTTCTATATTCTGACTCGCAAGTATTACCGACGAGTCCTTTTTTCTTACTCTCTTCATGGCGTTTCGGATATACTCTATCGCCGTCATATTCGTTAAAAACAAATACAATTCGTCTATGCTTGCCGCCGTATTTCCCTCGCCGAGCAACCTGTTCGACATATAGGACAGTATATTAAACAGCATAGCGTCTTTCAGCCTGCGGTTAGAGTCCATCAGCCCTTTCACGCCGAAACATAAAAAATCGCCCGCAGTAATATTCGTATGCCCGTCGAAATACTTACTTTCCGCGCCCACGCACATAGAGTGTATGCCGAGACACACCTCCTGCAACGTTTCTTCAGAATACAAGTATTTCTTTCCTTTATCATACAAGATATATTCCTCTTCGCAAAGCGAGTAAAAGTCCGACATCGTGGGATAATCTTTCGCATTTTTCTGCGTATAGTCCGTTTGGTCGGTAATGCCGAATTTATCGTAAAGCTTCGTTAAAAGAATTTCTATCGTGTCGATTTGCCTGTCGTTGAAATCTTTATACGCCTTGAAAAAATCTTTTAAAAACGCGATGTGTTGCGAAAGTCGCGTTACTTTTTTAAACGCCTCGGGGCAGTTCTCGGTATTCTCTTCTTTTCTGCCCGTTTCGTCGAGTTCCGTCCACGCTTTCGGCTCTAACGGATTTATTTTATATTCGCCCGATAAAAAGTCGATATAACACCCGCCGAGATTTTCGCACAAGTCTTCATACTCACTTTCGGGGTCAAGGCAAATCACTTTTTTGCCCGATTCGCGGATATTTGTTAAAAGCAGTTTTAAAAGATAACTTTTTCCTTGTCCGCTGTTGCCGAGGATTAAAACGTTGCTTGTGGTTTTATCTTCCGCGCGGCGATCAAGGTCTACGATTACGTTCGTGCCGTATTTATCTCTGCCGATATAAAACCCGTTCGGATCGGTTTTGCCCGAAAACGCGAACGGATAGAAATTCGCCGCCGAACTTGCGGGCAACACACGCTCATACAGCGTTCCGAATTGATTTGCGCCGAAAGGCAGAACGGATAAAAAGCCTTCTTTTTGCCTCAGCGTAAGCCTGTCCACCGTAATCTTCGCCCGCGCAAGTTCCATAAGCGTTTCGTTTTGAAGTTCGCGTAAACTTTCGAGCGATTTTGCCTTTAATTCGATAAACACCGCGCAATGCAGTAAACACTCGCGGCTCTTTCTTAAACCCGCCAAAAGGTCTATAACGTCCTGCAAATTGCCCTCGGCTTCCACGCTGTCCGTCATATCGTCCGCGGTGGATTTCATCTTGTTTTTTCTCGTGGCGTTCTGAATGATTTTTCGTTGTTCCGTCGCCTCCACGAGCCTATGGTACACCCTCAGCGTGACGCCGTTTTTGTCCGCGATTCGCGCAAGAATCGCTTGCTGCTCGGTAAGCGGCGGATATTCTCTTACCGCCCACACGCTTCTGTATCCGTCGCCAACGATATAATGATCCACGTTGAATTTTACGATCCCCGGCAATACGCAATCGAAAAAGTTTTTCGTTTCAAGCCTTTCCGCCTTTTCGGGCGATATTTTTCTTTTTGTCATTATTCCGCCTCCTTTAAGTTAAAATACTGCTCGCCGTCGTAGTCGGGAATATTCTCGCCCGTAAGCGACGCGTCGAAATACAAGGCTATAAGACGTTTAATCTCGTCTTTGCCCAGCCTATGCACGTCGAACCCTTGCTCGGATAGCACCTTTCGCACCGTGTTGGCATAGGCAAATACCTGCGGCGACTTCATATTCCTGCAACGCAACGCAAACAAGAATTTCCGCGCCGTAGTGAGTTCCGTTTGTATTCCGTCCAAAAACACCTCGTCTTTTTTCAAAAGTCTTTTTACTTTCAGATTGTTTTCGCTTTCCGCTCGTTTTTCAAGATACGCCTTGTTATCGTCGAACCGCTCCGCCGAATCAATGCACGCTATTTCTACGTCCGGCACGGCGGACAATGCGAGCGTCAGTTTTCGCACTTTGTTTTCTACGCTCTCGTAACTTAAAACGGATATATTCGTCGGAATGATCGTAAAAAACAGCATTTCGCCGTTCGTCGTCAAAAGTCCGTATTCCGTAAAGCCTTTGATCCCTATCAGCGACTGCACCGTCGCCCCGTTTTTCTTTTTCTGCTTCGTTTTCATATTTTTACCCCACGAAAAAAGCACCGCCGTCAAGCGATGCTTTTCTTTTACTGTATTATTCACTTTTTTGATTTTGCATTCAGTTCTGTTTCAAACAACCCGTAAATGTAAAGCGGCGATTGTCCGTACAGCCCCGTGTTATCGTCGGCGAAATTTGCGCCCGTTGCCGAATCGTAAAACATATCAATCGCTTTCATTTCCGAAACCTTATTTTTTTGACATATCAACTTTATAATTTCCGGCAAAATCGTGGCTCTTACCGTTGCGTGCGACATTATTTTACCTCCGTTTCAAAACTTTTGATAAATCTCAATTCTTTTAACGCTCTTTCACTACAAAACGCTATCTGATTATTGATTTTTTCAAATTTAAGGCGTTCAATCGCGTCTTCCTTTCGCATAATTCCTTGCATAACGTATGACACAGTTTCACCAACGTTATCGTTTGCAATCTTTCCGCTGACAATATCGTACCCGTGCCTGAAAGTTATATCGCTACGACATTTTACAACCATTTCAAGCCATTCCATCGACGCGCCGTCAAAATGTTTTTCGTTTAATTCTTTCGTATTCGTCCATTCGTATATGTTTACGATTGCAGGATACTTTTTATCGCTTTTTCGGCTTAATATCTTCGCACGGCGAATCGCCCAACGAATCGCTTGTTCTTCGATGTCCGTTGTATAAAACGCAAATCCGAAATCTCGGCCTATTTCGTTTTCAATGATCTCGGGCTTTTGAATTTCAAGCGTTGTTCCGTGATACACTATCATTTTTTATCCCCTTTTAAATATTCGTCGAACATTTGCATTAAATATTCCATACTCATTCCGTGCAAATCTTCGTAATCGGATTCGAGCAAATCGAGCAATTTTTCTTTTTTGAATATCTCATACACTTCATCGCTCGTTTTATTCACGTGTTCTGCGTAATATTCAACGCAAAACGATATAAATGATATCTTACTCATCGCAACCTCTGAATAAATATTTCTTTCTTAAATAATCCGCGTGTTCGGGCGTGATTGCGCCTTCGTTTATTTCCGCAATATTAATGCTCCCGTACAACTCGCCCCACAAACAGTCCATTATCGTAGATCCGTTCTTCAAGCCGTCTTTGTACGCGTCGAGATCGTTCTGCAAATATTCGGGCAAGCCGTATTCGTAACTGCGTTCCCGTTCTTCGTCGAGCTTTTTCTTCTTTTCCGTTCCCGTCATAGCTTTGCCCTCCTTGCCTGTATTATACAGATTTACTCGCTTAAAGTCAAGCGGTTTCACCTTTCACGCCCGTTTTATACGCGTTTTGCCGTTATTTCTCCCATTTATACGTCTGCTGTTCGGTTATAAAATACCGCGCGGCGTAGCGTATATAATACAGCACCGTAGCGTCGTCCTTACGAATCGTTAAAAATCCGTAACAAAGCGTTATCACGGCGGGCAAATAGATTTTCAAGCCCGCTAAAGCAAGCACCGATACAAGCGCGGCTACGCACAGCACGGCAAAATCTTTCATTCCCCACAGCCACAAATTCGCTTTGGATTTCAAGTTCTTTGGATATAAATATTTCATTTTCTTCTCTCCGATTATCGTAAAAAGCAGGGCTATAAGTCGTTTATTTACAGTCCCGCATACCCTATCGCCTTGCTGAAAGCGTTCACGAGCGGGCGGCTGTCTTTTCCGTAATCCCAATCAAGATTTTCAGATTCTCCCCGCCGTATCCCCGCTTTGTACGCCGCCTTATGCAACGTAAACTCACCGAGTAATTCCGTGTTCTTCCTTGCGAAGGTTACGCCGTTTTCCTGCCCGTAACGCCTTACGAAAAGCAGTATTTCCGCCGCGTCGGAATTATCGTACAAATAGCAATCGTACACGCAGACGGCGTTCTTGCCGAATCTCATCGTTACCGCCTTTCCGCTCGTCAAGTCAAGCGTTACCTTGCCGTCGGTTTCGGCATAGCGAAATTCAGCGGAAACGTTGTTGATTCGCTCGTTGTTTTTACAAGTCTTTACCATACAAAAAATCGCGGCGAAAAGCAGAAGAAGATTGATCGCCGCGAAGATTATTAAACTTTTCTTTTTCATCATCCCATCGTCAGCCCCCTTTCCTGAAATTGTCCGCAAAATTCCTGCGGCGTTTGCCCGTATTCCGCTCTGATCTTTTCCACAATCATATCCTTAATTAGTTTTTCTTCCGTTTCCGTCGGCGTATAGTCGAAATACTCGCTGCCTTTCGGCTTATCTATCTCGCATTCGATTCTTAAAGTATCGTCAAACGGGTTATACTTCGCATACACATTCAGCCACACGTCGTCATCGTCTTTGGTGCTTGTCCAAAACTTCTTGTCTACATCGAACCACGTTTCAATATACGCCGTTATTTCGGTTGCGTCTTCGCAGTCAACGTCCATACCCCGATCAACGGCTATATCTTTTCTTTCCAGTTCGTTATTTTCTTTCATTTTCCGCTCCTTGCTATGGCTCGACTTAAATTGATCGCCGTGGTCGTTGCGTGTACAACATTCATCATATTGAATTTCGCGGAACTGTCAAGCCCGAACTGCTGCGCGATTCTCGGTACTTCGCTTGCCGCAAGCATTATTCCAAGCCCCAGCAGCATATTCACCGAAAACGTCATCAGCCCTGCGAACAATAACGTCGTCTGCATAAACGCCGTCAGACACAGCGCGGCGACTTGTTTCATCCATTGCACAAACCCGTCAGTATACCCTCTCGGCACGGAAAACATATACAGCGAGCCTACCGACATTTGTACAAGCAGGATTCCCCCGCGCTTGATATTCTGAAAAAATACTTTTATCACGCAATACGCGAATGCGATTAACAGGCACACGTTCAAAAGCAGATTGCCCGCGGCTTTCAGCGGCGCGAACGTGTTTCCGAGCACAATCGTCGCCCGCGACGAAAAATCGATTCCGCTTTGCCACGAGAAGATCCGCGCGAGTTCTCCCGCAAACGTGTTTTGTAGCGATATGCAGAATTTATATAATTCTATCGGCACGAGCCCTATCAGCGAACATGCGAAAAAGCCTTTTAAAATATTGAGCAACGTATTCTTTATATTCGCTCTTCCGCTTTGGTACTCTACGGCTAAATCGAAAATCGCCACAACTGCCCCCGCCGTGAACAAACCCCAGCCGAACAGCGTAAACAATTGCACGATTGCCCTTATCCAGGCAAGATCGAATATCTCCGCGCCCATATTCCCCATCATCGTGAAAAAGTCCGCTATAGCACTGTAAACGCTGTTATACAGCCATCGCATCATCGCGTTCCAGATAGAATCCGAAATCGCTTTCGCCGCGCTCGCAAAACCGCCCGTGATCGCGTCTACGATCGAACGCAGAAGATCTTGCAACCATCCAAACATTTCGCTTTACCCCCTTATCCGAGTATTTTCCAGATATACAGCGGCGCGGTGAGCGTAAACACAAGACACGCAAACAATATGCACGGCGCGGTGAACTCGAACTGCCCGTGCTTTCGGTAATCGAAATACGCCGTACCGAGTTTTACGAAAAACAACACCGCGAGAATCATATCCACCACAGGGAAAATTACGTTGTTTACCACCCTTTTTATCTGTTCTTTCGCCGTCGTCCAGGTCTGTTCCACCGCACCCGCCACGTCGCCCGGCTTAGTCGAGGCGGCAAACGCCGATATCCGCGACTGAGAGATACTTATCGCCACCAGCAGTAAAAGCACAACCGACATTATCATCCACCACGTTCTTCTCGTATGATTTATTTTCGCTTTGATCATAACTTTTGCTCCTTTTCAAAAATTTCGTTACTTCCGCGTTTGACACGCGTTTTACTGGAATTCGCAAGTTCTCGCAGAATTTTATTTCTTCTTTCATTCCGTTCGAAATCACGTCCCCAAATACCCAAAGTTCGTCGCAATACCATAACAGGCTCATCCCCGCGCTCATTCCCAATGCCCGCTCCTGCGGGTTGTCGTCGTCCAGACATAACGCATAAAAATGCGTCGTTATAGGCGCAACTCCCTGCTTTAACGCATACTTTGTATACAAAACCGCGTTTTCTAAATTTTCCTTGACGTTTCCGCCGAGCGGAGCGCAGATATATACTTTCTTTTTCATACGCTCATCCGCCCTTTTCGTTTTTCTATCCACCCCCTTAACCGAAAAACATAACGCCCGCCGACAGCGCGTTTTCTACTTCTTCCTGCGTTATCTCTTCCGGCTCGGCAAACCTTTTGAGACTTGCCTTTACTTCTTCGTCGGTAAGCGAACGGAATTCGTCGCCGTCTTCGCCGACAATGAAAAACGGACCGGCGATTACATCGTTTCCGATCCGTCTGTTTCCACGCATTCCGTTCAACTTGCCTTCTTCGTTACAAATAAGAAGTTTTTCATTATCCAACGGCAAAACTTCGATATATCCGCCCACCGCACGTTGCTCGCCTGCGAGCGTATTTTCTATTTCCGTTTCGTAAGCGGGTTTTCCCGGTTCTACCATTACCACCCGCAATTTATTATCTTCACTCATTTTAAATCCTCCATTTTTCTTGCTTGTCCGCTCGTAAGTTCCGCAACTTTTTCGTTCGCCCAGTCCGGAATCAGTTCAAGTTTGACAGCGCCGATCACTTCCCCGCGCAAAAATACGCACTCTTCCCCGCCACTAAGAAGTACGCCGTAAATCTTGCGCCCGAGACTATCCGATTTGCACCCGAATCCGCCCGTTGCGTAAAACAACTGATCGGCAGGCGTTTTGTATTCGTCTTTCAAAATATCCGGTCGAACGGCAAGCACTTTTCCCGTATAGTCGGTTTTGTCCTCATAGCAACTTTTAAAGTCGTAAAGATTCAGGTTTGCCCTTTCTTTCCGCGCCTGATTGATGAATACGTCCACAAGCCCCGGGTGCGAATTTACCAAATAACTCCTATTATACCTGTTTTCTTCTCTCGGAATATTAAAACCTGCCGCCCACTTTTTATTGTCCGCCGAATATCTGCCGTCCGTTTTGTTTTCCGTTACGGTGTTCGCAAGCACCCGATTCACTCTATCAAACCCGTATTTTTCTATTGCCACCTTTACGCCCTGCTCGTTCAACCGATTATCCGCGTAGTTTGCCGAAATCTGCTTTTCGATAAACCTCGCGCAATCGCAATTGATACGGTAACTTTCAAGCCATAATATGGTTTCGCCGCTTGCCTCCGCTTCCGCTCTCGACCACCGATACGTCGGTTCAACTTTGCTCATACGCCTTTTCTCCCGCTTGATTCTGCGCCCAATTTACCGATAAATGAATCAGCGCGGCGCGTTGCTGCTCGGGCGATAATCCGTTCAGAAAATCATAGAGCGTGATTTCATCCTGCTTATCTTTCTTTTCTTTGCCTTTTTCGCCGTTGCAGTCGCAGATAATCTCGCGCTTTATCACCACCGTTCTGCCATCCGCGCTCTCTTCAAACGACAACACGTCGTTTTGCTTAAACCCAACTTTGCACCTGATTTCATACGGCACGGTGATTCTTCCGCGCTTGCCCAAAATTCTATAAGTTTTCATTTCTCTTCCTCCTCGCAATTTATATGGCACGGACATTCTTCGCAATTCTCGTCGCAGTCCGTTTCGTTCACGGGACAGTTTTCGCAATCGCCGTCGCATACGATTTCGCCCGTATCCGTCAGCCGCTCGATGACAAGCCTGTTTCCGTCCGCGTAAATCTGCAATACGCAATTCTCGGTGATTCCGACTTCTTCCAACACTTCCTTCGGCACGCTTATCAGCGTAAATTCGTTTACTTTTTTATTTTGCATGATAATATACACTCCTTCAAAATCTTTTCGTAATTAAAATTTTCGTATGAGTTAAACATGGTCAGTTGTTTCGGGCGATTTCTTTCCCGCTCGTACAAATCGTAATTTCCGATAAGCAGTTCTTTGAATTCCTTGCCCGCCTCGTATCTTTGTGCCATAGAATGTTGCCGCGAGAAGTCAAGAATAGAAAAGTCCGAATACAATTCGCGGATTTCTTCGCAATCGTTATACGACAGCAAAAACTTGCCCTTTACGTTTTCGAGCGTGCGTTTCAGCCGCAAATGATCGTCGTAATTAAACGACACCTCGTACATTCCTTCCGTCGATAAATACGGCGGATCGGCATAGAAAAACGCGCCGTCCCTGTCGTAATGTTTTATGAGCGTTTCAAAGTCCTGATTTTCCACCACAACGTTCGCCATACGGCTTTCCACTTGTTTTATAAGGTCGAACAACCGCCTTATATCAAACGGTTGCGATGCGTAAGACTTGCCCCCGCTCGAATAACTGTAACGCAGTAGTTTCAGAAACATTGCCGCCCTGCGGACGTCGTAATCTTTGGTTATTCTCGTCCGTATTTCTTTCATTTCTTCCGCTTCGAGCGGCGGCAGAATAAGTTCCGTCAAGAGTTGTTCTTCGCCCAAATATTTATCTTCAAACTTCTCGCTTTCAAAAAACTCGCGCAAGGCGTTAAAGTCCTCACGCGAATTCAAATTGCAGAATCCGAGTTCCCTTATCGTCGCCATCGTCCGCTCTTTCATACAGCGAAACAAGTTGACGAGATTCCTGTCGAAATCGTTATACACCTCGAAATTGCACGGATACGGACTTCCGAGTAATACGCTGCCCGAACCGCCGAATACGTCTATAAACCTATCGTACTTTGGCGGAAACACGGCGTACAGGATATGCAGTATAGACGTCTTATTGCCTACACGCGATACCGGAGTTTTCATTTTTTCTTTCTCCTTATTCGCGTAACAACCACGCCTATAAGCCGATTAACGATATCTTTTCGTCCACATAGGCGCGATTGATACCGTTAAAATTTTTATTGTTTTTATGCTTGCGTTTGTTCCGCAAATTGAGTGATAAACCCGCCGAGGTGATTATCAACGTAGTCCGAAAGCCACATACAACCGAAGACTTCCCGCGCCTTCAACCGCCATATAGCGAATTTCCCCATATCCAACTTCGCGTCGCCGAAAGGAAAATACAGGTTTGTCAACCCGCTGTTTTCAAAACGATAGCATTCTGTCAATTTCGTGCCGTCGAGCAAAATTTTCTCGTCTTTCAACAGTTGATTTACACCGTCCACCCAGTCCTTCACGTCGCCGCCGCAGCCCTGAAACACGATTCCTTCTTCGCCGCCTTTTTGCCGCAATTCTTCCGCTTTTATTTCTGTTACACTCATTGTTTTATCTCTCCCATACCGAATGTTTTTTCCTGTTCGTTTTCGGCAAGAAGTTCTCTCGGCGTTTCTTCATATCCTAAAAAGTTAGGGGAAGTTTCTTCATCGAATTCGATACAACTGTTTGCACCCAAATCCAATGGCTCTTTCAGCAATACCGTGCCGCCGTGATTTGCTATCACGTTTTTCTCTATAGACGTAAATTCTCCGATTTCATCCGAGTACCGCAAGTCGTATTTATAAAGTCCTTTCGGTACGTCCTGTTCCGCAATACGTTCATCGGTAAATACCCCTTTCACATCGCATACTTCAACAGCGTCGAACTTGTCGTCAAGATAATACTGCGTGTTTCTTTTGCAAAGAGTATACAACGAACACCCCCTTGCCGATATGAGACCATATTTCGTATGCGTTGCGCCGAGTCGTTCCTGCAATTCGCCACCCTCGTTTCGAAACAGCAACGTATCGAGCCACGTACTGTCAAATCGAGGGTTCAAATACCTTTTCAAGTATTCTTTGAAATAATCTTCCGGATACTCGTATTCGGGCGCGAATTCATAAGCGTTGACGTTCTTTATAACGTCCAAAGCGTCTGCCGTTCTGAACGCTCCCGCGGCTGTTAAAATCGCCTTATATTTCGTTCGATCGAATTGTTCCAACTGCGAATATCTTTTCGCTATGGCGTTAAGCGCGTTAAAATCTTGCATATTCCCGAAAATTTCCGAGCTTATCTGCGGTATTGCCGATTCAAAATCGAAATACACGCAATCTTCTATTCGTTCTTCTCCGTGCCTGCGGGCTATTGCATTTGCCTGCTCCTTATCTATGGGCAGTCTTATCCACTCGGCTGTGTTTACCGTTTCTTCGGGATCTTCTTTCGGCGCTTTCGCTATCTTCAACCGAAAAACATAGTCCGTTTTTTCTTCGGGTTCGGGCAACGTAATACCGTCGTATACTTCGCTTTCCTTATAGTCTCCTGTCTCAACGTATTTATCATCTACAAAAACACCGCCTTCGTTTTCTCGTTGCAATCTGCCGATATCTGCCTTATTCAGCAAATATCTCGATTCAAACGGAATAGCGGCAACGTCGGGGTGTAAGTTGATTTCTATTACAAATTGACCGAGTTCTTCGTCGTTCTTTACCGCCGATATTATCAACACGTTTTCCAAACCGTAGGTTAAATTTATAAGGTCTTTAACGTCAACGCTTTGTTCCCATTCCCCGTCGGACACCTTTTTATGAGCTATTGCCCACAACACGAGTTTTTCATCCTCGTTCAGCGAGCCGAGTCTTTTTGCCAAAAAATTCAGTTCGTCAAACGTCCGCGCGTTTATCCGTTTATATTCGAGCGATGGCAACAACGGCACACTTTCTATTTCGAGTCGGACGTCTTTGCCGAGCGAAAAATTTTCGCCGTATTTTCCTCGCGCTGCTTGCAAACTATCCTCTATTTCGTAATCTTTCGCAGGCAACTCAATACTCGAATAATGCACTCGCATATCGTTCCCGTCGTCTACGGTTATGCCTATACTCAATGTCTTTTCCATTCGTTTTCGTTCCTTTTTTCGATTTCTTTTATTTTTCGTCCTAATGCGGAAACGACGGGTACGCTTACCGCGTTACCCGCCATTTTATACAACTGCCCGTCTTTAAGTCCCACATTCACGGCTCTATAAAACTGCTCGTTCGTAAATCCCTGCAACCGCCAACATTCGATAGGCATAAGTTTACGCACCTTACCATACCGTATTATTCCGTGGCGATCACATGCGGTGAGCGTAAACATCGGCTCGTTTGGTTCTTTGCACCGTCTGCCCTGTTGCCTGACTCCAGTCTTTTCAGGCGTCAGTATCGCTCTCGGCTCGTTTTCTTCGAACACCCCCGAATGTTCGCCTTTTCTATGGCTTATCCCCGAATCTTGCCGCGCCGTGATACATCTTGCCTCCTCGGTCAATTTTGCGTTTTCATTCATATCTATAAAAAAATATCCTTGAGTATTGCTCGTCGTAAGCGTATGCGCCACTTGTTCGCCCACTCGCCCGCGTCGTGAATTCAACGTCGGAAACGCAAGGTCTATACTGTCGCCAGGATATGCCAACTGATAGCCCGTTTTCGTCTTTACCTTTATGGGCATATTTACATCGTACAGTCCTGTTTTTCCCGCAAACCCGCCTGCGGTACTTGTAAGCGTGATTGACGTTCCGTTTGCGGAGTAGATTCGCTTTCCTTCCGCTCCGGGGATAATTTCCACAAGAGTCTTTCCATTTGACTCTGTGAAAGATAGTATTTCTCCGGCGCATCTTTCTCTAAAATATCCGATAATATACACTCTCTTTCGGGATTGGGGAACACCGAAATCCTTGCTGTTAAGCACCTGCCACGCGACGTCGTACCCCAACTCTGAAAGCGTGCCGAGGATTGTTGCAAACGTCCTGCCTCCGTCATGCGATAACAGTCCGGGTACGTTCTCAAGCAGAAGATATTTAGGTCTTTTAACTGCGGCAATCCGAGCGATTTCAAAGAACAAAGTTCCTCTTGCGTCGGCAAACCCGCCCCGCTTTCCTGCGATTGAAAAACTTTGACAAGGGAATCCTCCGCAAATAAGGTCGATATCCGGCATATCCGCCGGGTTGATTTTTCTTGCATCTTCAAAATACACCTCCGTTTCTTTAATATCATATATAGCGTTATACGCCTTATTCGCATACTTATCTATCTCGCAATGCCCTACGCATTCAAAGCTTCCTGCCGCTTCGAGTCCGCTGCGGAAACCACCGATTCCCGCAAACATATCAAAAAATCGGATTGACATTTCAACCCGACCGCCCGATTACCTATTCAGTTCTCTTTTCACCCCCCTTACATCGTCAACACGGGCGAATTGTCCTCGCCCTGTGCGGTTTCTTCTTCCGCGAGTTCCTGCGCCGTCAAAGCCCTGAAATCGTCTTCTCCGTCGATTAAGCCGAGACTTCTGCCGCTATCGAATTCGCAATGCACCGTACCGATATCGTCTACAACTTTCACCGTTCCGCGCATTCCGCTTTCTATCGGTCTTGGATCGTCGCCCATCGAATTCAATACGATTCGCGTTCCGGGCGGATATGCCTTTTTCAGATATTCCGCTTTTTTTCTTTGTCGTTCCCATTCGTTCATTTACATTCCTCCTATATTGATTTCGGTTTTATTCAGATATTCGTCCATTTCCTCGCTCGTTTTTAAAAAATAATCGTCGTAATCCCATAAAAAAGCGTATAACTTCCCGTCCGGCGTTTCTATCGAACACTGCTCGAACCCTTCGCCGAACCCGTCCGAATTCTGTCCGTCTATCGCATGTTTCAGCCGCTCCGTTTCTTCGGTCGTCAATGTCTCGTTTAAATAACAGGATATTTTCCCGTATAGTTTTCCGCTTTTCTCTTCCACCGCCCACTCCGCGTAAAGTATCTTATCCGTTATCTTCGCATGGTATCCAACGTACTTCGCCAGATCTATATCCGGCGTCTGACGCTCTACAAGTTTTAATCGTATCTCGCTCTCATATCCCGTGAGTTCTTCCGCCGTCAATTCTCTTTCCTCGCCGTCCTCGTTCACTATCACGGCGTGTAACGGACAATAGAAATCTTCTTGCACCGACGATAGCTCTATTTTCATTTTTCGGATATCCGCATACAAATCTTCTTTTGTTTCATATTGACCGTTTAAGGCGTTCCGCTCGATTTCTTCACACATCCATTCGTCCCGCACTTCGCCCAACGCATGGCTTACGGTCAGCGCGTCGCTAAGCGTATTCCGATTTTCTTTTAATATCTTCGCTATCGATTCGTCAAAATCGTTGTCCGATACAATCCTCACGCTTACACCGTTTTTATTTTGCCCGACTTTTAAGCGATATGGGTAATCGGTTATATTCAATTCTCTGAAAAGAGCATAAATATTTGCCGTTCCGTCACACTCAAACTCTCGTTTTTCTCCGGTTTTGTTTCCTATTTCGATTTTGTACATATTATATCCCTCCCATTTTTATTTCGTTTTCTCCGAGTATTTCGCTTAAAGTCTGATCGTCCCGCAAGTACACTACGTCGCCGTACTTCGTATACGCTCCGCCGTTCTCTTCTAAAAAATCTTGCGCATACTTTTCGTAATCGATATAGTCGTCTATTTTTTCAGCAGCTTCGCCTATTTCGTTTTCAATGAGTTTTGTTCCTAAATTATAGTCGTTACCGATTTCTCTGTAATATTCGAATTCGTCAAGGCTTTGAGCGAGCCGAATAATCTTTTCCGTATCTGCCGACGTTACCTCGGCGAACTCCATAACCGAGGATAGTTTATATAAATTCTCCGAAATCGCATCCAAGTCTGCGCCTAGACGGTTAATGGCTGACGAAATGGCGTTTACGCTTTCTATATCGTTTTTCTGCAATAAATCGTTGAAATAATCCTCCCATTCTTCATCGCCGCCGCAAAAATCTATGCTTTTATGGCATTCGCTTATATCGCCTGCGCCGATTCGTTTCAACGCCCTTTCTATTTCGGTCTTCTCACACGGGAAATATATATAGTCTTGCTCTCCGTTCTTTTCTATTTCCACTCCAAGCACTTCGCCGCCGGTGTAATAGTACGACGGAAAGCCTTTGCCTTTATACACGGCTTCAAACACTACGCCTTCGTTTCGAAAAAGCAACCCGTAATTCGTAGGTATTCCTTTGCCCGTCGACAGCAATTCTCGACCGATTTTTTCCAAATCCATTTTTTCGAGTTCGTCTACACCTATACAACCCCTACTGCTTAGCACCCGATTATATCCTATATTTTTCAAATTCGATACGTCGCGTATCAGCGTGTAGCAATTCAAATTAAACGTTAAATTTATAAGGTCTTTCGTTGAAACATAATCGCCCGCTTCTACCGCCGCAAAAAAACTAAATAGTTCTTTCTGCTCAAAACTATCCATTCTTTTTGCAAGATAATTTATCTCGTCCAAATTCACGAACGTGTCCTTTTTTAACGCCAATGCTTTCGGCTCAACCACATCTCTCACAAAAGCGTAATTGTCTTTCAACTCCAATTCTCTGCACACCGCCTGATATTCCGCTTCCGTGCAAGGGAATATCACATTTCTTTTCACTCCGTCGTTTTGTAACACCAATTCGATTTGTTTCATACGCGCCCTCTGTTCGCCTCCTGTAAAGCCGCCAAGCCGCAACGCTTGATTTGCATCGCCTGACTTATCAACTTATATATTTTCGGCGAAACAAGACTTCTGTCCGATAAATCGCCGAGCGTCAGATATTTCGTGCCGTATTTGATATCCTTTGCCGCGCCGAGCAATATATATCCGTCCTCCGTTATCCCCGACAACCGAACGTTGTTCAACAATATTTTTCCGTAAATCGACGCCTGCTTTGCTCGCCGCCATAAGCACGGCTCCGCCGACAGCAAATATACCGCGCTCACCGTTTCCTTATCCTTGCGATTCGTCTTTTTCATTCCTTCCCGAAATGCCTGCCTGTGCCGTTCATTTTTGAAATACATTCTTTCTACCTCCGAATTTTTGATATAAAAAAAAACCGATCACGTTTCCGCAATCGGCTGTCTTTCCATTATAACCGCATTGTCATATTCATAGATAAATCTTCAACCATTTCTACGTTTTCAAGGTATTTCGGATCGATGATCAATTCCGATTCTCCGCGTTGGTCGATATATGCGAATATATGCTTTTTATCTATTTCTGCCTGATATATTTTTCCTTGTTCCTCAAATCTCCCTGCAAACCATTTTGCCGTTTCGTAATTAGTCGTCCAGGACAACACCCGAACGTTCTTTCCGTTATATTCGGTTACTCCGCGATAAGCCGTTACTTTTTCCGGTAGTTCCTGCCATTTTTTATATCCCGCTTCGCTCATTAAAAACTTTTTATCTGCGCGCCTGAACATCCTCGTCAGTTCCGTTTTCGTGAAGTTGGGATTTATATTCGGCTGTTCATCGCGTACCCAGCACTCGGCAAGCGTTTTGGCAAAATCTTCTTCCGACAAATACTCCTGCACATATTTTAAAAACGTTAGACAATACGGTTTCGTAACGTAGAAAAATATTTCACTCGCAGACTTCGCTTTCTCTATACGAATTTCTTTTTCTTTACGCCATTTCTCAAAACCGTCTTCCGTCATAATATTCTCAAAAGATGGTACGCCTTCTTTAACGCTTACTAACGCATACCCCGAATCGGTAAACGGGTGTTTTACTATTGCCGGCGACATTTCCGTCCTTATCGGTTTCATTGCCAAAAATATTTTCGCAACTTCCTTCACGCCGTCCAAATTCGTCTGTTTCATTTCTCATATTCACCGTGTAAAATCGTCTTCGTTCGTTTCGCTGACCTTATTTATTCCCGAAAAAAGCGTTTTTTGCTTTTTCGCTAAAACCGGCATTAACTGCGCGCGGTATCTTATATCGGCTACCTTGTCGAGGTATATCCCTATCGTCGTAATGAACAACTCTCCGTTATTCAATATAGTAACGTCGCCGTGTTTCCCGTGCTTACAGATAAATTCTGCTATTTCTTCGATGCTTTTGAGTTGCTTGCTTTCGTCTTTTGAATAACCCCTAAGGTTCAATTTTTCTGTTAAATTCACAATCACTATTCTCCTGTTTTTTCTGCATAAAAAAAGACGTATAGTTTTTACGCTATACGCCAAAACTTTTTATGTAATTTGAAAAGACGGGAGTTCAACTCTGCGCAGAATTAAAAAGCATCTACGAAAAACGCTCTGAAATTTTCGTGATTTCGATAGCAAAAAAGCCTGATAAAATCAGGCTTTTTCGCGCAGGTATCTTTTTTGTTCACCTGAGATGGTGGAAGTGGTGGGGATCGAACCCACGTCTTACTCGGCTGCCAAAAAACTTTCTACATACTTAGTTTGCCTTTATTCTTAAAAAACGGTTGCGGGTAAACGCGCCGCCGCTTTCGCACGGGATAATTTTAATCTTTCCGTCCCCTCCCGCCGGAACAAAAAGATTTTTTCGTCTTGATTTACGCCGCGTCTTTCACCGACGAAAAAATGAAAGCCGACGCTTTGTTTAAAACAAAGTTACGCCGCTAAGGCGTATTCTGCATTGTTATCTGCATTTAAATTTTTCGGAATGTTTTTAACGCAGCCACTCCGTCTGCGGTATGCTTATCTTTCCGCTCACCGGCAATCGAAACCTTTACACCCCCGTATTATATTTTTCACGCGCGCGCCGCTTTTTCGGTTTTCCGCCGCTTTCGCCGCACCTTCGCGTTTTATATTATTATACACGTATTTTCCGCAAAAGTAAACGCTTTTCAACCTTTTTTCGCAATTTTTTTCACAGAAGTTCTGTGTTCCGTGCCGCTTAACAGCCGCCATACGTTTTTATGATGCGCCCCCCACGTGAACACGTTCAACAGCAGCAACAACAACATCGCCGCCGCGAAATACACGTTTTTTTCCGCTCCGTAACGCAACAGAAATATCGTTCCCTGCCAGATTGCAAACCCGGAAGTGCCGATCAGCGAGCCCATCGAACCCCACTCCGTGAAAAAAATGTACAGCGCCACCGCCACGAAAAACAAAAAGCCGAGCAACAGAAACCACGGATTTTCGCAGGCTAAACCGAACCAGAATCCGCCGAATGTGGAAGCAATGCCCTTTCCGCCTTTAAAGCGGTTCGTTACGGGGAAAATATGTCCGATAATAACAAACAGCGCCGCAAGATATCTCGCTACATCCGCCACGCACACGTCGGAACCGGAAAACACGAATTTTCTGAAAATCAGATGCGCGGCAAGCGTGGGAAGTCCGCCCTTAAACGCATCGCAGAAAAAGGTAATCACGCCGATCTTCCAGCCGAATTCGCGGCTCATATTCATCGTACCCGGATTTCCGCTGCCGATTTTCGTAATGTCTTTATGCTTCTTTTTGGAGATAAACCGTGCGAAATTGAAACAGCCGATAAAATAGCATACCGCCGCCAATATTAAAAATTGCCAAAAATTTTCCGTAAAATTCCAAGACCGCACCGCCGTACGCACTCCTTTTATCGTTTCTTTTTACTCTTCGTCTTTCCGTTCCCGCACGACGATTTTAATCGGCGTACCCGAAAAATCGTACGCGCCGCGAATCACGTTTTCGAGGTACCGCTCGTACGAGAAATGCATCAGCCCTTCGTCGTTCACGAACAGCGCAAACGTAGGCGGACAGACGCTCACCTGCGAAGAATAGTAAATTTTCATTCTTCTGCCGAGGTAAGAAGGCGGTTCCGAAATACGCACCGCGTCGCCGATTAAATCGTTAAGCGCGCCCGTGGGCACGCGGAACGTGGCGTGCGCGTACACTTCGTCGCAAAGAGAAAGCAGTTTTTCCGCACGCTGCCCCGTTTTCGCCGAGATATACAGCGATTTATAATAGGACATGAATTTCAGGTCGTTCTGCAGTTTTTCTTCAAACTTATTCACCGTGTGGGTATCTTTTTCCACAAGATCCCACTTATTCATCACGATGACGGACGGTTTGCCCTGTTCGTGCACGTAGCCGATAATTTTCACGTCCTGTTCGGTAAGCCCTTCGTTGGCGTCCACCACAAGGGCGCACACGTCGCTTCGGCGCACCGCGTCGAACGCGCGCATATTGCTGTAATATTCCACGTCGTCGTCCACGCTGCGTTTCTTTCTGATGCCCGCCGTATCGATAATCGTGTATTTTTTTCCGTTTCTTTCAAACAGAGTATCGATAGCGTCGCGCGTGGTGCCCGCCATCGGCGTAACAATGCTTCTTTCCTGCCCCAGCAACCTGTTCACAAGGCTGCTTTTGCCCGCGTTCGGCTTGCCGACGATGGCGATTTTCAGCGACTTATCCTCTTCCGTTTCGCCTTCGGGAAAATATTCCACCGCCTTATCGAGCACGTCGCCGATGCCGGAGGAATGTTCCGCCGAAACGGCAAACGGTTCGCCGAGCCCCAGCGCGTAAAATTCGAACACTTTATCGGGCGAATATTCGTCGATTTTGTTCACCACCAGAATTACCGGCTTTTTGCTGCGGCGGAGTACGTCCGCCACGTCGTAATCGGAGGCGGAAAGCCCCTCTCTGCCGTCGGTGAAAAACAAAATCACGTCCGCGGTATCGATAGCCACGTCCGCCTGTTTGAAAATTTCGCGCCACATCGTATCTTCCGATTTCAGTTCGATGCCGCCCGTATCCACCACGGTGAATTTTTTGCCGCGCCATTCCGCGTCGGCATACAGCCTATCGCGCGTAACGCCGGGGCGATTTTCCGTGATGGCGATTTTTCTGCCTGCCACTTTATTGAAAAACGTGCTTTTCCCCACGTTGGGGCGCCCCACGAGGGCGATCAGCGGATTTGCCATGATTATTTCTCCGTTCTGCTTTTGTATCCCGTTCTATCCGAACTTATCTTTGTACCCGTTTATTATACCCTGTTTTTCCGATTTTGTAAAGAAAAAAGACGGACAATCGCAAAGATTGCCGCCTTTTCCGAAAATTTTCAACGTTTTTGCTTACTTGATTAAGCCGCCCATCACGCCGAATACGCAGCCGAGCACATATACGACAAGCGCGATCCAGTAAATTACGCGCCACGCCGTTTTTTTGCCGCGGGTATAATCGTAAGCGGGAATGCCGATGCCGATAAGTACGAAAAGTTTTGCAATCAGATTGATGATGCTTGCCACGGAGCCGGTGAAAATTCCGCCGATTAAAAACATCGTTGCGGCGATAACCAGTGCAAAATAGCTGCATCCCTTCAGAATGCCGTACTTCGTAACGGTACCCGAAGATCTTTTGCGTGTGGTGGTAGTTGTTTTTTGGGTTGCCATAATAAATCCTCCTGAGATTTAAATTTTTTTCTTTATTCATCCTGCGCGTTACCGCCGCCCGTAAGCGTGGCAACGTTCAGATTCACGCCGTATATTTTGTCGAGTTTTTCCAGCAAACCGGAAAAATACGGCGGCAGCGGCGCGTAAAAAGTAAGCCGTTCGCCCGTTGTCGGGTGCGTAAAACTCAGCGAATACGCGTGCAGAAGCTGTCCGTTCAGAGAAAATTTCTGCTTTTTATATCCGTATACCGGGTCGCCTACCACGGGATGCCCCATATATTTCGCATGCACGCGTATCTGATGCGTGCGCCCCGTGTGCAACATAAACCGGCAAAGCGTGTAATCGCTGCCGTAGCGCGCCGCCACCTCGTAATCGGTAATCGCGTTTTTGCCGCGCCCTGCGGGCAACACAGCCATTTTCAGCCTGTCCGCGGGACTTCTGCCGATGTCCGTGGCGATTCTGCCTTTTTCCGCTTTTACGCAGCCTTCCAGCAGCGCATAATACTTTCGGCTGCAGGTTTTATCGGCAATCTGCGCGGAAAGCGAAACGTGCGCCTTATCGTTTTTAGCCACAACCAGCAAGCCGGACGTATCTTTATCGATTCTGTGCACGATGCCGGGGCGCAGCACGCCGCCCACGCCGCTTAAATGATCGAGCGAGGCGAGAAGCGCGTTTACGAGGGTGCCGTCCGCCTGCCCCGCGCCCGCGTGCACCACCATGCCCTGCGGCTTGTTGATGACGGCGAGATCGTTATCCTGATACACGATATCGAGCGGAATGTTTTCCGGGCGCGCCTTGCACTCTTTTACTTCCGGAAGTTCGATTTTTACCGTTTCGCCCGCTTTCACTTCGCGCGAAGCTTTGATCGTCGCGCCGTTGATACTCACCGCGTTTTCGTCGGCAAGCTTTTTCACGCGCGAACGCGTTTCGCCCGTTTTTTCGCTTAAAAACACGTCCGCGCGGGCGTAATCGGTTTCCGCCGTAAATTCGCGAGAAGTCATTGCCCGCCGCCCTCTTCGCCGGTTTTATCGCTCTCGTCCGCGCCGCCGTCGGTTTTGTCGTTCGCTTCCGCATTTTCGTTTCCGCCGCGTTCCGCCGCCAGCGTTTCCGCTAAAGCTTTGCTCTTTTTTGTGGGGAACAGCGCTTCGCTGTCGAAAAACAGAAACGATAAAACCAGCAGAATCGCGCCCGCCGTAATGAAGAAATCGGCGAAATTGCAGATGCCGAAATTAAACGAGCCGAATTTTATACCCGATACGTCCACCATATCGCGCACGCCTTTCGCGCCGCCCGTCTGCCACATTTTAAACACGATACGGTCGATTAAATTGCCGATACCGCCCGCTACCACGAAAATCAGCGAAATACGAAGCGTTTTCCGCCGCTTATCCAGCAAGGCATAAAACACGGAAAGCGCAATCATCATCAGCGCCGTCAGCACGATAATCGCGATTTTTCCGCCCACGGAACTATCCGAAAACATTCCGAAAGAAATGCCGCGATTGTACACCAGCCTGAGCACAACGAAATCGCCGACGATTTTCACCGCCCTGCCGTCCGCAAGATACTTTTCGGCAAGCGCTTTGGTTGCAAGATCGAAAACAATCAGAAAGACGAACAATGCCGCGCCCCACAGCGTAACGCCGCCGAGCGAAAGCTTCTTTTTCAGTTTTGCCGTAAAACCGCCTTTTCCCATGTTTCTCCCTTTACTTCTCCGCGTTTTTCTCGCGGATTTCCGAAATCATATCCGTTTTCAGCTTGTGCAGCTTTTCCGATAAGTCCACTTTGTACAGCGCGGGCATATCGATACGCAGATATTCTTCCCAGAACGCCGAAAGCTCTTTCTGCGCAAATTCGCGAAGCTCGGTAAGCTTCGGAAATTCATACGCGAGTTTGCCGTTTTCCACGATTTTGTGCAACAATTCTTCCGCGCGGAAATTCGTAACCGTGGTGCGTTTCCACGTTTCCAGCGGGTGAAAAATGGTAAGCGGTTTGCTTTCGTCCACCGTTTCGCCGCGCAACGTGATTATATCCGCCACCGCTTTGCCCGTCTTTTTATCGTATAAGCGGAACAGGTTTTTAAACGACGGGTTCGTGATTTTTTCCGCGTTATCCGAAAGCTTGATTTTCGGAACGATCGTTCCGTCCTCCTTCACAACCGCGGCAAGCTTATACACGCCGCCGAGTGCCGGCATCTCTTCGGAGGTAATCAGCTTGGTGCCTACGCCCCAACTGTTGATTTTCGCGCCCTGATTTAACAGCGAAGAAATCGAGCGTTCGTCCAGATCGCCCGAAGCGCATACAATCGCTTTTTCGAACCCCGCTTCGTCCAGCATTTTACGCGCCTTTTTGGAAAGATAGGCAAAATCGCCGCTGTCGAGGCGGATGCCCACGGGTTCGTGCCCTTCCACGCGCAGTTCTTTAAACACGCGGATGGCGTTGGGTATACCGCTGTGCAGCGTATCGTAGGTATCAACAAGCAGCAGGCAGTTATCGGGATACACTTTCGCGTATGCTTTGAACGCCTCGTACTCGCTTGCGTAGTCCATCACCCAGCTGTGCGCCATCGTTCCCAGCGCCACGATGCCGTAATCTCTGTCCGCGATTGCGCAGGCTGTACCGGCGCAGCCGCCGATATAAGCCGCGCGCGCACCGTAAATGCCCGCGTCCGGTCCCTGAGCGCGACGAAGCCCGAATTCCATCACCACGCCGCCTTGCGCCGCGCGACAGATTTTTGCCGCTTTGGTGGCGATCAGCGTCTGGTGGTTGATGATATTCAGCAGCGCCGTTTCGGCAAACTGCGCCTGAATCAGAGGCGCCTTGATTGTGAGAATCGGCTCGCCCGGAAATACCGGTTCTCCCTCTTTCACCGCGTACACGTCGCCCGTGAAACGCAAGTTTTTAAGATACTCCAGAAATTCTTCGTCGAACGTGTTCAGCGAACGGAGATAGGCAATATCGTCCTCGGAAAAATGCCAGTTCAAAAGATAATCCATCGCCTGTTCCAGCCCTGCGAACAGCGAATAGGTAATCATTTTGTTCTGACGGAAGAAGATATCGAACACCACTTCTTCCTCGTGCTTTTTCTGTTTGAAAAAGCCGTAGCCCATTGTAATTTCGTAAAAATCCGTCAATAAAGTAAGGTTGCGCATCGTTTATTCCTTTTTCTCTGCGTCTTCGTCGTTTTCCCCGTCTTTTTCCGTTTGTTCTTCCTGTGCTTTTTTCTGCCCGCTTTCCGCCTGCGATTCTTCCGATTCTGCCGTTTCTTTCGTTGCGGGCTCGGCATAATTTTCGGGATAAATCGCGCACATGATATTGATTTTATTCTTCACGGGAATTTCGTTTTTCGAATCCCCCCTGTATTCGGTAATCGCGTACGGATCGCCTTTGAGCGAACCGAACAAAACGCCCTCTTTCTTACGATTGCGGATGAGCACGAACGCCATCATCGACGCGCCGAATAAAAACAGCAACAGCGAGAACACAAGCGACCACGGCACTCCGCCGCCGCTTAAAATATAATCGGGATCGCGCAAAGGTTCCATAATCGAGCGCACCGCGCCGTAGTGCATGAAATACCACGCCGTAGCCACGCCGTTCGGCTTTTTGGGATTCTTCCACACAAAGAGGAATATCAGCAGCGCGCCGATTAAATTCGCAAGGCTTTCGTAGAAGAAAAACGCGTAATGCCACGTGCCGCCCGTGATGCCTGCGTCGAACCCGAACCATTTGGAAAAGGTAAGCGTAAACGTTTCGAGGCAGCTGCCGCCTTTATGAATATACACGGCGAACGGAAAGCATTGCAGCGCCGTATTCGTTACTTCCGCGCCGTACACTTCCTGATTCGCGAAATTCCCCCAGCGCCCCATCGCCTGCGCCAATAACAGCCCCACCACGATGCAATCGCCCGCGCGGAAAAAATTCACTTTCTTGATATAGCTTACAAGCGACACGCCGAAAACGCCGCCTAAAATGCCGCCGATAATGGAAAGCCCGCCGTCGCGGATGGATTTCATGGAAAACCATTCGTTGATCGGCATGCCGTCGGTAATGCAGTAAAAAAGCCGCGTGGTGATGATGGCAATAGGAAGCGTAACGCAGAAATACGTCATAAACAAATCGGACGACATGTTTCTGCGTTTGAATAACAGCGAAATCAGAAAAAACGCCGCAATCATGCCGCTTACGATGCAAAGCGCGTAAGCGTATATTTTAAACCCGAAAATCGTGATTCCGGGGTTATCGGCAAGCAGCGAATAAGTCATTTTCGGTTACTCCTTTGAAAAGATTACTTTTCAAGTATAGCACATCGCAGAAAAAACGTCAAGTCCGCGCGGGGCGCCCCGTCAATTTTTCTTGCAATTATCGCATTTCTAAAACAGTTTTATATTGTGCGCCGCGTATTTTTCGGCGTTTTAATCTATTTTCGCTTTCACCGCTTTCGAAGAATTCACCACGGGAATCAGCAAAATAAACGCAAGCAGATTCGCGGCGTTTTCCGCGACTCTTAAAAGCACGATCATGCGATAAGCGATATACCAGAAATAATTGATATGAATTTCGCCGAGCCCGAACACCTCGAGAAGTTTCGAAACGATGTTATTGAACGTCCAGTGCCGCACGTATTTATAATAGAGAAAATAGCCGCCCGTTTCTATGCCCGCGGTACAAATCAACAGCGTGAAAACACCCGTAAGCACGGCTTTGAAATACACGCCTCCTTTTTTCTTCGTGCGGAAATTGCACATAATTATTCCCGCGATAAACCCCGAAAACGCCTTGGATAGACTCACCCACGGAAAGAACATATACCCGCGCGAATTAAACAGTAAAAAACACAGTAAATCGCCGATAAGTCCCACCGAAAAGCCGTAAAACGCCCCTAAAATACTGCCCGAAAGAAAGCATACGCACATATTCAGAGAAATCATATTCGGCGAACTCGTAGGAACAAGCGTGGGTACGGGAAACGTTAAAAGCGCGTTCACAATCACGCAAAGCGCCGTTAAAACGGCAACTATCGCTATTTTTTTTCCCTCGGAGGTCTGCCCCCTGATAAATTCGGAAAAGAAAATTTTTCTGAATTTTTCTCCCATTGTCTTCCGGACACACTCGCGGGTTTCAAGCTCGCCCGCAGGCGACAGTCCTTCTTGTATTTTTTCCATAATAAAAAACCTCCTCGTTGAAAAACGAGAGGTCCGCCGTTTTGTATACAGCCCTCACGGGCGAAAGACAAAGCGAAAGCGGACGCGCCGTGGTCGCCGCAGAACGACGCCCGCACTATCGCGGGCCCGCCCTTTCGTCCGCCGACAACGTCCCGTCCGGCGGCACTTAACGCGCCAAAGCTACTCTTGTTGCATACAGTATACCCCAAACGCAAAAAAAAATCAATGAAAACGGCGCCGCTTTTCAAAGAATTTTTCCGGAAAACGGCAAATAAACGCGCGGAAATTGCCTATACTTTTGTTATGAGTCTTATTTTCGTACGAACGATTTTAATTTTCATTACGCTTTTATTCATCATGCGGCTGATGGGAAAGCGACAGATAGGCGAAATGCAGCCGTACGAACTCGTCATTACGCTGATCATCGCCGATCTTGCCTGCATCCCCATGGCAGACCCATCCGTGCCGCTTCTGTACGGGCTTGTCGCGATTCTCGCCATTTATCTGATGCACCAGATCGTGTGCCTGTGCGACTTGAAATCCAAAACGATGAAGCGCATATTAAGCGGTTCGCCCAGTATCGTTTTAAATAAAAACGGCATAGACATCACGCAACTGAAAAAGAACAATCTTGACGTTTCCGATCTGATTGAAAGTCTGCGCGGAGCGGGATATTTTTCGCTTGACGCCGTGGATTACGCGCTGTACGAAGCGAACGGCACGTTTTCGGCACTGCCGAAGCAGGACTATGAAAAACTGCAGTCCTCTTTATCCGTCATCATCATCGACGAAGGGAAATTCGAAGAAAAAAACGTGCTTTTAAGCGGAAAAACGCGCGAAGAATTCTGCCGCGTTTTACGTGAAAACGGGTGCGATAATTATAAAAAAATGCTGATTTTAACGCTGGACGGCAACGGAAAGATGTATTTTCAGCAAAAAGGCGAAAAATTCAAAATTCTGCAAACGGATACGGGAGGCGCAAGGTTATGGTGAAAACCATCGTAAGCATTATAATATCGGCTTCGCTGCTGCTGTTTATTTCGTTGTTCGAACACTTCTGCGTAAACGCCGTATTTTACGGCTTCCGCGAACGGCTGACGGCGCTGTACGAAAAAACGGAAGAAGGAAAAGCCACGTTCTGCGACGGAGATAGCGTGCGCGCGTTCTGGACGGAAAAAAGAAAAGAGCTGCACGTATGGGTTACGCACACCTCTATCGAAAACGTGGATTATCAGTTAAACGAAGCGATCGGCTATCTGTACGAGGAAAAATTCGACGACGCGCTGCCGAAAATAGAAGTGCTCATCGAAATGACGAAAAAAATCCCCGCCGCGTATTCGTTCAGTTTCGAAAACGTGTTCTGACCGCATCGGAAATCGTTTGCGGAAAAAATGCGGAACCGCCGCGCATCACACCAGCCCGTAGGCGGCAAGGATACGCAGATCCGCGTCGAAAATATTCTGCAAAAACGTTTTGACGGCATTGTTCGTGGCTTTATCGAACGTGCCGTTTTCGTTGCTTTTCAGCATCGCCACGATGGCGTTGAAATTTTTGTAAATCGACTGCGCGTCCTCTTCTATCGCCGTGTACGCTTCCTCTTTGCCGCCGTGCTGAATCGCGTACATTTCGCGGATAGTGCCGTTCATTTTATGCAGAATTTCTATCTTGCCCGTGGCGAACGTTTCCGCACATTCGTGATTCAAGTCGGATAAAAGCGCGATAAATTTTTGCAGTTGTTCGTTGCCTTCCAGTTCGGTAGCCATAATTTTCTCCTTCGCGTCCGCCGCGTTGTTCATGCGGCGTTTCCGGCGACTATTTTATAATGTTACGCCGTTTAATTCAAGCAGCGCGCGCGCCGTTTCAACGCTGTCGGCGCCCGTAGCGTTCTTCACGGGGGCGAATTCTTTTTCGCGCCGCACTTCGCAAGGCAACACACTGCCCATAAACGAGATTAAATCCACCGCCAGCGTTTCGAATTTCAGCCCGTTTTCCCGCTGCGGTTCGCATTTTTCGCCCCGCTCGTTTACATACGGAATCTTTTTTTTCACGATATGTACGGGGATTGTTTCCCGTTCCGTTTCTTCCAGCCGTTCCAGCGAAAACAGATAATTTAAAATCACGCCGTAAGAATATTCCAGGCTGCCGTCCGCCGCCCGCGCGTTTGCCGTTTCTTCCGTCAGTTCGTAATATTCAATCACCGCGGCTTTGCCGTCCTTTTCGCAAAGCACCCCCACTTTTTCCTGCGGGCTGTTCTTTCGCACGCACTTTGCGCCGCACGCCTTTCCGCTTTCCAGCGTGGCGCCGATAAACACGGGATCGAACGGGCGCTGCAATACGTTATCCACCGCGTATACGTTCAGCCACTCCGCTCCGCCGTTTTTCAGTTCTTCGTATAATCCCGATTTTTTCAGCGACGAGAACCAGCCTCCGTTGCCGTTCGGAGAAGTGGCGGGCGTATCTTTTTCTTCCGGAAGAATTTTGCCGTTCATGTCCGTGCACGGCGCGGCGTCCTGCACGAAAAACCGCACTTTTTCCGCATCGTAACCGAAATACCCGTTTTCCTTCCAGAACTCCTGCGTTTCTTCGTTGTTTTTTTCGCTTGTCATCACAAGCAGAAGCGGGCGCGCGCCGCTTTCCCGCAAATCGTTCAGAATGTTGTTCATCTGACAGGCAAAAATGGAAAGTTCGCGCGTAACGCCCATATTAAACGCGCCCTTCGGTCCTTCCGTGCCCAGCCGCGTACCCTGTCCGCCGGCAAGAAGCAGTCCCGCGATTTTTCCGCTTTTCAACGCCTCGTTGCCGATGGTTTTAAAACGCTGTTCGTTTGCTTCGATCTCGGCGACGGAAAGTCCTTTCACCGGCGAAAGACGCGAACCTTCGCCGGATAAATTCTGCGGATGTTTTAAATTTTCAAGTACCGCAAAATCGAGTCTTTCGATATTACGCAGAAGCTTTTCTTTACCGGTTTCGTCCAGCTCGTCCCAAAAACGCAGCAACTGCTCCTGCCCGTTCCGCTTTAAAAGCTCTTTCGTCTGTTCGTAATTCATATCTTCCTCCGGGAATTTTACGCAACGGTTTCATTGTAGCAGATCGGAATAAAAAAAGCAAGCCTTTTCCCCTCGGCAATGAAATTTTAAAACTTTGTTTGCGATTTTCTCACTTTTTTGTAAACGACTCACGATAAAAAGTTTACTTTTCCCCCTTTACGTGTTATAATTTAGAGGATGAAACGCGGTTTTCTTTCAAAACTGTATATGCGCGTCCGCCAACGGCTTCTGGGGATAACCTTTCCCGTGGAGGACGATTTGTTCCGCTGCTTTACTTGCGATTCGCAGGGCGCGCTGGCGCAAAGCCGCCCCGGCGACGAATTGCAGCTGGTACACGTAAAAAACGGAAATAATTTCGCCGCATACGCTTACAGCATCCGCCTGAACCGCCTGATCGGCGAGCTTGGCAGGCAACTGACGCAGGATCTTCTGAAAATTTTCGGGAAAGGTTTCTGCCTCGACGGCGAAATCGCCGCTATATCCAAAGACGAAAACGAAAAATTCCGCTGCAGCGTACGCGTATTTAACACCTCTTCGATGATGGCGCCGTATCTGGAAGAACTCCCCTATCTGTTTTCGGATCGGAACGAATAAAAATCTCCGGATAAAAATTTTGCCGACCTGTTTTCAAGGTCGGCTTTCGCTTGCTAAAAATCAATCAATTGTTCTCTTCCAGCAGCTTGCCCGCCTTTTTCTGGCAGACGAAGTAAATCGGCACGAAAATCAGCGTGGTTAACAGCCAGCTTGCCGGGTACAGAAGATACAGCGACGTAAGAGTATTCCACGCTTTCAGCACCGTATTCAGCCAGAGAATACGGAACAGGCAGGTGCCTCCAAGAACCACGAACATCGCCGTCATCGATTTGCCCAGCCCGCGCAGACAATACGCGAATACTTCCTGCAAACCGCAGAGAAAATAGGTAATCGAAATAATCAGCATACGCGTATGCGCGTAGCCGATGACTTCTTCGCTATCCGTCATAAACGAACACAGCGGACGGGCAAGAAGCGCAAGCAATCCGCCGAGAACGAGCCCTATAACGGTAGTTAAACCGAGCGCCGTATACGCGGATTTTTTCACGCGGTCGAATTTTTTCGCGCCGTAATTCTGGCTGACGAATACCGTGGAAGAAAGGCTGATGCCGTACATCGCCTGATAGGTAAGATTATCGTACTGCGAAGCGATGGTATTCGCCGCCATGACGGATTGACCGAAGCCGTTGATGGCGGATTGCACAAGCACGTTGGAAATGGAAAACAAGCTGCCCTGCAAACCGGAAGGCAAACCGATTTTCGCCATATCCGCAAGCTCTCTTTTGTAAATTCGGAGATGTTCTTTTTTCAGCTGCGCGGCGCCCGTTTCTTTAAAAAGCGCCAGAATGGCAAACACCGCCGAGATACCGTTGGAAACCACCGTGGCGATCGCCACGCCCTCTACGTCTTTTTTTAATACCAGCACGAAAAATACGTTTAAAAATACGTTGGCAATGCCGCCGATGACAAGATAAATTAACGGGCGGAACGTATCGCCCACGCCGCGGAGCACTGCGGTGGAAAAATTGTAAAGCATGATGATAGGCATGCCGAGGAAGTAAACTTTAAGATACTTCACCGCCATATCCAGAACCGCCGGATCGCATTTCATCCATATAAGAAAAACGCGCGCGCCGAAAAAGCCCACAAACAACAATATCACGCCGCAAAGAAGCGAAGTTACCACCGAACACCCGACGATCCGCTGCGACCTTTCCGTTTCGCCGCTGCCAACGCAGCGCGCCACAAGCACGTTTGTACCTACGGAAAGTCCTACGAACAAATTGATAATCAGCTGAATCAGCGAACCCGTAGCGCCCACCGCCGCCACGGCGCCGTCGCCGCTTTCGCTGAAAATGCCCAGCACCGCCACGTCCGCCGCATTGAACAGAAGCTGCAGAAGATTGGTGGCTATCAGCGGCAGCGCGTATAAAATCATCGATTTTAAAATCGGACCGCCCACTATATCGATTTCTTTTTTTCTTTTAACGTTGGTAAGCATATACGTTTCCCTCGTGCCGAGCGAAAACAAAAAATTCCGCGGCGCGGCACATCCGCCCGCAAAAGCAGAAAAACAGCGCGCGCAAAAAAACGCGCACGCCGCATTTATTGTACGTCGATTTCAGAAAAAGCGCAAAAACGCTCAGTCTTCCAGTCCCTCGTTAAGTTTCGCAAGAAGCTTATCGAGATCCTCGCCGTGAACGGCAACCGCTTCCGCAACCGTTTCGCCGTGCGCCATCGCGCAACCGAAGCAGTGCATGCCCGCCGCCATAAGAATATCGGGTGCGTCCGGGTTGAGCTGTAAGCAATCCGCAATCAAAGTATCCGCAGTAATTTTAGCCATTGAAATTTTCTCCTTAAATCAATTTTTCTACATTGTAGCACATCCGAAAAAAAAAGACAAGATTTTAAACGGTGTTTTTTCAGGGGAAACAAGAAAAATTTTCCGATTACGGAGAAAAAGCGACGTTTTGAAAAAATTTTCAAAAAAATTAGAGCGCACTTGCCGAAAAACGGTTGACAAACGCAGAAAAAAATACTATACTATGTAAGCAGTTTTGAAAAGGCGCGCTTGTCGCGGCTGTTTTTCAAAGAAAGCAAAGCAACGGAATATGCACCTTTAGCTCAACTGGATAGAGCGTTGGTCTACGGAACCAAAG
>ERZ779729.345-NODE-345-length-48797-cov-7.291145_pt1 | contig 48797 bp, 29 predicted proteins | sample MGYA00511072_ERZ779729 | MGnify/ENA primary metagenome ERZ779729 (study PRJEB29588, sample SAMEA2156675) | human gut metagenome | biome: human gut; feature: human-associated habitat; material: faeces | place: Denmark | collected 2008/2010 ...
GGCGGCAGCCGCAGCTATCTCGAGACACTGCGCTACGCGAACCTGTCCAACCCCTTCACCCCCGGCTCCGTCGAGCGCGCCTGCGGGTACGCGGCAGAGATCTTGCTCGGGCAGATCGCAGCGCAGGAGCAGAACGCATGATCGCACACTTCCGGGCCGGAAGCATGTGATCATGATGTAACGAAATATACACAGAGCGTCGGAGAGGATGATCGCATCCTCTCCGACGTTTTCTGCATCGGCATTGAAAGCGAAATTTTTTTGAAAATGTGCTGATCTGGCTTGCTGGATTGTTATATGGATGAGGCCTCAAGGAAATGGAGAGACGGTATGGAACAAGAACGCGTGCTGGCGCTTTATGATGCGTATGCGGACGGGGTATATCGGGTGGCGCTCGGGTATTTGCGGTCGGCGCACGACGCGGAGGACGCGGTACAGGCGGTATTCTGCCGGCTGCTGGAGAAGGAGCTGACCATCTGGCCCGGGCGCGAGCGCGCGTTTTTGACGAAGCTGACGATCAATCACTGCAAAAATCAGCTCGCAGCGGCAAAGCGCTTCGCGCCGGAGGCGCTGGACGAGCTGTGTTTGCCGGCGGAGCCGGAGGACCGCGCGGTGCTTCGCGCGGTGATGGAGCTGCCGGAAAAGTACCGGCTGGTCGTGGTGCTGCACTGTCTGGAGGGATACTCGTTTTCCGAGATCGCCGGGCTGCTGCAGCTGACGCCGTCCGCCGTCTCCATGCGCCTGCATCGGGCGCGAAAGATGTTGCGTGAACAGCTTGGGAGGGATCAATGATGGAAGAAAATTTCAGGCGCATTGCAGACGCTGTCCGCCTGCCGGAGGGCAGCCGGGCGCGGATCCGGGCGCAGATCGCCTCCCGGGCGGAAGAACAGGAGGCTTCTATGCAGAACAAACCAAAAAAACACCTGCCACGGCTGGCGGTGGCGGCAATTATCATCGCAGCGGCGCTGACGTTGACGGCGGCGGCTGCGGCGGTCGTCCACCGATTCCGGAATGATATCATTGTCTCAAGTGTCAGTGAGCTTCCGGCACCGACGGAGGATACGCCGACGGCCGTGGCTGTTGTGACCGACAGTCAGAGTGCGGCACAGACGCTGGATGAGATTTTGGCGGAAGGCCCGTATATCACTGCCGAGGAGTGGGAAACCGGAGAAAAAATCGGTGGTACGACATCCGCTCAGTATGGTGGCTGGGATACCGCGGAGCTCATCAGCAGTGACCCGGCGCTTTCCGTCCGCCGGATCACGCGCGACGAGGACGGCGCGGAGAAAATGCAATACATGGCGGCCGATCCCGCCGACCTTCTGCCCGTGCTGACCGGGAAGATCCGCTTTGATCTGACGTGGCTCTCGGAAAACTACAAAGCTGTCACCTTGGACGATCAGGCATTTATCGTCCGGGACGAGGACGGAAACCCCGTCAGCGAATACTTCTGGGCGGCCTATGGCGCGAATGACGGAAAGGGCTGGTTCAGACTTGAGATCATGCATGACACGACCTGGAACCTGTCTCCGGCCTATATCATGGACGGCTCGTTTGAAGAAGCGTACTATTACACGACGGCAAACGGCTGTGAATTTCTGATCACCGCAGACGGCGATACCGTCTGGGCAAGCTGCACGACCGCAAAGACGAGCGTCAGCCTGTACGGCGCGTATCTGACCACCAGCGATCTGGAACAGATCGTCGAGCACCTTTCGGTCTCGATCGCTGAATAAATATAGCAAAGCGGCGGAGGGGATGAACTTTTATCCTCTCCGCCGCTGGTTTGTTTTGGATGCGGGCGCGCTTTGCTGGCTTCCCCGGTCAGATCGTTGCTGCGCTTGCGATCTGATCGTCGATCGGTACGTTTTGCGCTGCGTCCAGATACTCTTCTTTGGTGATCATCATGTGGAGAACACCGTTTTTGACACCCAATTTCTGAAAGCCTGCTTTGCGATGGGTCTGCCAGGCGGCGATCTCGTTCCGGGCGACTTCGAAGTCGTTATGGATCCTGGAGATCCCGCAGACACGGAACGCGTGATCCAGCATCAGCTTCAGCGCGGGAACGGCGTAACCCTTCCCCCGGAAGGGGGCATAGATCACGATACCCATATCCCACCAATCCTTTTCGGGTGTATAATGAAAATTTACATCACCGATCCATGCGCCGTCGGAGCTGCGTTTGATATAAGCATAGAAACGCTCCGGCTCCTTTCCTACCCATTCGTCGTACCAATCGGCAAGAGCCTCGTCCGGATGGTCAATGCAGCCGGTGTCCCGATGGTATCCCGCATAGTCAACATCCCAGCCTGCGTTGTAGGACATGGTTTCCGGGTCGGACGTCATCTGTTGATAGAACCATAGATCTTCCGGTTTGGGGATGTACAGTTCCAGTTTTTCCATATTGTTCACTCCTTGTTTTTCGTCCCTGCATGCCTGTCCCGCCGCCATTGGGCGCGGGGCCGATGCGGGCTTTCCGTCTGCCAGCCCCGGCAGAAGGACAGGGCGGTATCGATGCTGCCGATGCGGTAGCCGGCGGCGGCGTGGATAATGTGGCGGGGGCGGTCGCAGAGGAGCAGGAGCGGAAGCGTATTCCGCCGCGCCGCTGTGCGGATCGAACCGCGCCGCTATGCCAAGCGCCCGGCAGACCGCGACGAACAGCAGCCGCTGCGAGCGCAGGGCCTTCGTTTTTATGAGCGTGGATATGCGGTTTTCGGAATGCCGCTCAGTTTTCCCGTGTTCCGTCGCCGTGCTGCTCGCAGAAGCGGGCGAAGAAGGACGGGGCTTCGCCCGCTGCGTCGAGGTGCGAGAGGTCGGCGAAGCGGGACATGCGGAAGATGGCGGTGCCTTTCTCACGCTCTTCTGTGGTGACGACGGTGACGCTGCTCGGCAGGGCCACCGTATGGTGCCAGAGCGTGACGGGCGAGCAGTCGAACAGGCGTGAGAGCAGCACGCACTCGACGCCGAAGTGGCAGAAGAGCAGCAGGTTTTCCGTGTTCGGCCGGACGGCGCGGTAGAGATGGTCGCTGCGCTCGTAGCCGTGCTTCGCCAGCAGCGCGTCAAGGCCGTCCGTCACGGCGCGGTAGACCGGCTCAACGCCGGAATCCCGGTAGGCCGGGGCCTGCAGCCAGCGCTCGGGGTCGTAATACAGCGGCTCGTGCGTCCAGGTCTTCGGCGGAAAGTCCCAGCCGAAGCCCTTGGGATTATAGACCGGCGGGACCGTATAGCCCGTGTCGAATTCGCGCAGCCACGGCAGGACCTCCGCCTCCTGACCGACGGTCCTGAGCGTCAGGGACGCGGTGTCTCTGGCCCTTCCGAGCGGAGACGTGTAATAAAATGCGTTCCGGATCTTAGACAGACGATGGCTTAAAAGCTCCGCCTCACGCCAGCCCTTTTCGGTCAGCGAGTCATGCTCGTAGTCCGGCTCCGCGTGCCGGATGATGTAGATGTTCATAGATGCGCCCCCTGATCTGCGGCTTTTCTGCGCTATTGTAGCGCGGGCGGGCGGGTTTGTCAAACGCCGGCTCCGTTTATTTCTGCGCTGTCCGGGCAGCGGCAAACGCGGCTGGACCAGAGCAAAAAAGCGGCTGGCAGCGCGTGGCTGCCAGCCGGGAAAACGGTTTTGCTGCACCGGCCGCTCTGGATCCGGCCGGTGTTCCGGTCACAGCAGCGCCGCCGGGTCGAGCGTGGAAAAATCCGGTGCGCTGGCCGCAATGTCTAGGTCGAGCGCGAGTGCGTAGATCGTCAGGATCGCATCCGTATAGGGCGTCGGCACGCCATAGCGGCGGCCGAGCTTCTGGATCGGGCAGATCCCGTACGGCAGGTCCTCGGTGAAGTGGCGATAATGCGTGGAAGGAGGCCCCATGCTGGTCTTGTAAGCTTTTACGTCCAATAACCCCTCAAGTAAATCGGTATAGCTTGCAGACCAGGCGTCGTTGACGATCTCCAGGCAGCTCTGCCCATGGATCCCCATCGCGCGGATGACGGCCATGCGCTCAGCGTCGATCTTTTCGATATACCCGACGCTGACCGGCGTCGCGCCGTCCGCGTAGAGATAATAGGCCTCCCCTTTGTCGATCCGCGCCAGGGAAAACAGATCCAGCGGTGCATGCAGGATGGGGTTCGTCGCGTTCAGCGAGGTCTCAAAGACCGACGCCGCGGGCTGGAACTGCGGAAACACCGGGCGCAGCTCCGCCGCAAGCCGTTCGCTTTCCGCCGCCGGGATCGCTGCGAGCGACATTTTCTTTTTGATGGAGCGCAGGAAGCACTCCCCTGTCCGGTTCAGGTTGGAAAGCAGCAGCATGCCGCCGGTCTCACCCACAAGGATCTGCTTCTCGCGCAGCTCGTCGTGCAGGACCTGGTCAAACTCGTACGCGCCCCAGTTGCAGTTGAAGACGATGATCCGCTGGCCGGGCTGCAGAAGTCCCCGCAGGCGTTCGGCGACGGGCTTGTGGCCGTCGGCCGTCGTCATGACAAGGATATATTTGCTGTCCGCGACCGCATCGGCAAGGCTGCTCTCCGTGTGGATCGGGAAATGCCCCTCCAGCGCGCCGCTGACCCGGATCCCGCGCTGCTCCAGAACGGCAAGCTTCTGCGCATCGCGGTCCCATGCGGTCACGGTCTGTCCCTGCTGCAGCAAATATGCGCAGACGGTGTGGCCGGTCTTGCCCATGCCCAATACGGTAAATTTCAAACGCTTGCCCTCCTGTTCCGGAACTTATTTCAGATCGTCCAGAGAAACCGTCGGCTCGATATCCAGATGCTTTGCGGTGTTGATGGCAAAGATCTTGCGGATGGCCGCCTTGCTGACGCCGTAGGCCAGCAGGAGCTGGATGGCCCAGCGCACGCCGACAACATGACGCGGGTTGTGGATCTGACCGTAGTCCGTGCCGAACACGAGGTGATCGGTGCCGAGCTCTTCGATCATCTGCGCAGCATAGATCGGACCGGTCTCATGGATCGGGAAGCACTCCATGCCAAGCGCGTTCAGCATGATCATGACATCCATGTCGCAGTATTCCTTCATTTGCTTGATGGTGTGCTTGGAGTGGATATGGGTCGGATGGATGAGCTCGCAGTGCTTGACGCTGAGCTTCTTGGCCTCTTCCATGACGATGATGCTGTCTTCATACGGATAGTGGCCGGAGGCGAAGACGAGGTCGTTGTCCGCGCAGATGCGCATGATCTCTTTCAGCTCGCCCTTGACCTTGCGGTTACCGTCGAGCAGCTGGATACCGGCGTCCGGCGCCCAGTTGTCATAGACGACGCGCTGATGATGATAGGAGTCGACCATCGGCAGCCAGACATACTTCATGCCGGGGAAGCCGAGGCATTTTTCGACCGCGACCGGATTCAGACCGCCGACCGTCTTGTTAAGCGTAATGCCGCCGAAGACCTTGACCGGCTTCACCGGCTCGGCCTGCTGGCTGGCCCAGTCTTCCATCATGCGGTTGATGAGCATATTGCGCGAGGCGGACGGCGTGTACCAGGTCTTGAAAACGACCGCGGCCATGCCGGCCTTGGTGTATTCCTTGCAGACCTCGTCTTCCGGCAGAAGCCGGTCAAACGGGTCGGAGCCGCCGTGCGCATGGATATCGATCGCGCCCTGCATCAGCTCGTCCACATCAGCGGGCGTAAACTTGATGCCGGCCATGAATCTCGCGTACGTAATATTGACCTGCTACGCCCACTGGCGGAGCATAAAGTCCTTGACGGCCTCCGGCGTGCCTTCCGGCAGATCCAGGCGCGTCAGTTTTTTGAGGTTTTCCACGCGTTCCTGGCTGACTTCAATGTCCAAAACCTGTCTCAGGCTGAAATCTTCATACATAATTTAGTTACCTCCAACTTCTTTTGCTTCAAAAATGGTTAACCGTTTCTTTTTCCCAAGGAAGAACATCACGCCTGCAAGCACGATCCCGACGAGCGAGGTATAGGTGTTCGGGAGGAACAGCAGAATGCCGACAAGCAGGCAGACGATTCTTCCAAACCAGTTGATGCGGGTCGTAAAGTAGCCGATGAGCATGGCGCTGATGAAATCCAGCGCGAGAATGGCCGTAACGACCGCAAGAATGACATGACCAGGCGTGCCGCTGAGCAAAAACGCTTCGTCATACATGAATACGAACGGAACAATAAAGGCGACGATCCCATACAGGAACGCACGGACGCCAACCTTGAACGCGCTCGCGCCCTCGATCAGGCCTGCCGCGGCGTAGGCCGTCAGGGCGACAGGCGGCGTGATGGCGCCGATGATGTCGAAATAGAACACGAACAGGTGCGACGCGAACAGGGAGAAGCCCATCTGCGTCAGCGCAGGCGCAACGACCGTCGAGACGACGATATAGACCGCCACAGGGGGCAGGCCCATGCCAAGGATCAGCGCAGCGATCGCCGTCATCAGCAGCGCGACAAACGGCGAGCCGCCGCTCAGACGCGTGATGCTGCTGGTAAAGTTGACGCCGACGCCCGTCAGGTTGATTGCGCCGACAATCAGTCCGGCCGCAGCACAGGCCGCAGCGACAGGCGCCATACCCTTGACCGCGCTCTTCTTGGCCTCGCAGGCCTTGCGGGGCGTGATTCGGCTTTCCTTGCGCAGATACGAGATCGCAATGAGGATCAGGATCGTCCAGAACACGGTCTTCTGCGGGGAGAAGCTGCGCACCAGGCAGTAGATCAGGATCACCAGCGGCAGAAGCAGATAGCCCTTCTGCTTGAGAATGACCAGCGGCTTCGGAAGGTCTTCCTTTTTCTGGCCGACGAGGCCGTTTGCCGCCGCTTCTTTATCGACGCAGAGGAACAGGCCGAGGTCGTACAGCACAGCCGGAAGGATCGCCGCCCAGCAGACCTCGCCATAGGAGATGCCGACGTACTCCGCCAGAATGAATGCTGCCGCGCCCATCATGAGCGGCATGATCATGCCGCCGGTCGAGGCGACCGCCTCGATCGCGCAGGCGCTGTTTTTCTTGTAGCCGGACGAGACCATCAGCGGGATGGTGAACGTGCCGGTGGTTACAACGTTTGCAATGGACGAGCCGGAAACGCAGCCCATCAGCGCGCTGCTGACGACAGCCGTCTTGGCCGGGCCGCCGCGGAAGCGGCCGGCAATTCCGTACGCGATGTCAATAAAGAACTTGCCTGCGCCCGCCGCCTCCAGCATGTCGCCGAAGAGGACGAACATCATGATAAACGACGCACTCGTGCCGAGCGCGGAGCCGTAGACGCCCTCGCTCGAGAACAGCAAAAACGGCGCGACACGGCTGAGCGAATACCCGCGGTGCCGGAAAATGCCCGGCATATACGGGCCGAGGAACATCAGATAGATCAAAGCGATGGCCGCCGTAACGGTCAGCGCGAGGCCGGTGGTCCGGCGGGCGATCTCCAGGATGACAAGCGTCATCACGAGGAACGCGACCTTGTCCAGCGTGCTGAACAGCGGGTCATTGGTGGAGACCTGAATGGTTCTGGTCGGCCGGACGACCGCAACGTAGATCGTTGCAAACAGCGAGGCCGCCAGAAGGATATAGTCGTACCAGCGCATCGTCTCCTTCTCCTTGACTGCGGGATAGGACACGATCGCAACTGCGGAGATCACAGTCCAGTGGATGGTACGAAGCGTCATGGACGAAATGTTGGAGATCCCTCCCGCATACATCTGGAACAGACATAAGGCGACAGATACGACCATGACGATGCCGGAGAATATCTTTGTTTTCTTCCGGTAAACGTTTTCTGCCATAAAGCGCTCCTTTCTCTCTTTCTTTTATATCCGGCCGGACCTGTCAGGCCCGGCCGGCTTCAGGTTTTGTTCCGTCGTGCGATCAGCCGATCGCGCCGGCCTCCTGATAGTAGCGCAGAGCGCCGGGAGCGATATCGATCGTCGTTTTCGTTGCGTTTTCAAGCGTGAGGGAATCTCTCAGCGCCGGTATGGCAGCGTAGACCTCTTCGATGTTCTCCCACAGCGTGCGGCAGAGCCAGTAGGATTCATTCTCGTCCATGTTCGGGCTGACAATGATGATGTTGGCTGTTGCAATCGTGTTGACGACCTCATCCTGGCCCTCATAGGTGCCCGGCTGCAGGTCAACGGAGGCATAGAAGGGGTTCTCAGCCAGGAAGCCATCGCGCTCCTCGTCGGACCAGCTCAGGAGCTTATAGTCCTTGCCGGCAGCGGCAAGCGTCTGGATGGAGGAGTTGGGAACGCCGGCCGGGACGATCGCGCAGTCGACCGTGCCGTCCACCAGAGCCTGACATCCGTCGGAGTAGCTCATGTAGCTCGGGGTAAAGTCGTCCCAGGAAATGCCGAAATAATCAAAAATCGTGGTAATGGTGGACAGGGAGCCGTTGCCCTGCGCACCGACGGCGATCGTCTTGCCCTTCAGATCGGAGAGCGTCTCGATGCCGGAGCCGTTGAGGACCGCAAAGTGGACGACGCCGGGCTACAGGCCCGCGGCCAGACAGTTCAGCGCGATGGGCTGGCCTTCAAACTGCGCGGTGCCGTTCACAGCCGCGTAGGCGATATGCTCGTTGGTGAAGCCGATCTCAAGATCGCCGCTGTCGATCAGGACAGGGTTTTCCAGAGCGCCGGCCGTGATCTCAACCGTAACGGAGGTCGGCAGGTGGCTTTCGAGCATCTTGCCGATGGCAACGCCGACGTTATAGTAAGCGCCGCCGGTCGCCGCCGTGCCGAGGGACATCAGCTTGGGCCAATCCACGTCTTCCGGAGATGCGGCAGCCGCTTCTTCCGTTTCAGCCGGAGCTTCCGCCTGCTCTTCCGCGGGGGTCTGTTCTTCCGTTGCTGCGGGGGTGGATTCTGTTGCTGCGGGTTCACTTGTTTCCTGTTTCTGTGCGCTGCATCCGGCAAATACGACCAGCAGAAGCGAGATCGTAAGCAGAAGTGCAATCATCTTTTTCATGTTCTTGTCTCTCCTTTTGATTTTATGATTTTACCAAACGCCAATCTGGCCAGACATCAGCGCAGGCAGAACCTCAGATTTTTTCGACCGAGTTTCGCTCGATCACCTCGACCGGGAGCAGGATCCGGGTCTGCGGCAGCTCCTCCTGCCCCAGCAGGAGCTCCACCGCGCGGCGGCCGAGCTCATACAGTGGGAACCCGACCGTTGTCAATTCCAATTTCGTCTCGTCGCTCTGCGCGCCGATCCCATATCCGTGTCCGACGGGGAAATTTCCCATGCCGGTCAGAGACATATCCTGCGGCACACGCAGCCCCATATCGTTGAGACAGCGCAGCGCGCCATAGGCGAGGTGATCGTTGGAACAGCAGATCGCGGTAAACTCGGCGCCGCTCTTTAAAAGCTGCATGCAGCAGTCATAGCCGCCCTGCCAGGAAAATTCTTTTCTTGCAACATATTTAGGATCATAGGGGATGCCCATGCTCTCCAGCACGACGCGGTAGCCCATGAGCCGCTCTTCATCCGAGATGTGGTCCACATAGCCGCCGATAAATGCGATCCGGCGATGATTATGGCGGATCAGATAATATGTGATCTCACGGCCGGCGTTGAAATTGTCGATCGCGACCATGGGCATCTTCATATCCTGCGGAGCCAGCGCGATGGTCTTCAGGCCCATGCTCTGCAGCGCGCAGATCATGCGGCGGACCGAATCGTGCTCACTGGTCCGGTAACCGCCGCCGATGAGCACGCCGCTCAGCTGCCATTCCTGCAGCCGCTGATAAAAGCGTTTTTCCAGCAGGGTATCCTGCATGGAGTTGAAGACCATAGCAAGGCTGTCATATTTGAGCGCCGTCTCCGTCACGCCGCGCACGATCGGCAGATAATACGGATCGCCGATATTCCGGACGGTCAGTGCCAGACCGTTTCCCTCCCGCTTGCGGAGATTGCGGGCCGAATGGTTCGGGACATACTCCAGTTCCTGCGCGCTTTTGAGCACCTGATGACGCACCGCGTCCGAGACGGGATAATCCGTGTTGTTCAAAACGCGTAATACTGTCGCAATGGAAACGCCCGCGTGGTTGGCGACGTCCCGGATCGATACTGCCATTCCGCACTCCTCCTGTTTTCAGGGTCGTGAAAACGTTTTCTGCCAAACAGCGGTCCTTTTTTTATAAGCAGGAAACGCTGCATATATTTCCCTGTAATTCCATGAAAAACTCGTTTTCTATTGACTTTTATGCGTTGAACTTGATTTTTTTATCTATTTTATTCATGAATTTCGCATTGTCAGCACATAGGAAACGTTTTCTGTTGTTTCTGTCGCTATGTCCAGTTTGCCTGTGTTCGATTTGTTCACTATGGTTTTTTCTACACAAAAAAATGAGCCGGCCGTTTTCTTTTTCTGTCCGGCTTCCGTTCTTTTCTGCTCACTCGGGTCAAACGAACCTGCCGGGGCGCGGTCGCCCGGACAGCTCTCTTCCCGCAAAAGGTCCTGAACGGAGCCGCAGGGCAGCGGCCTTCCCTCTGAGCGGATATTTTGCCGAAAAATGGCATGGTGTTGGAGCGTGGGCGTGGATGGGGTGCATATTTTGTGCAGGGTGACGAAAATGGGCGGGTGGATTGCAAACATCTGCCAATGGCGGAGGCTTGACTTTTGTAGTATAATGCAGATATACTGCTCCGGGCGTTTGGCGCGGGGTAAAAATTAAGGGAGGATACTATGAAGAAACTGATCGCGCTTCTGCTGGCAGTATGCATGGTACTGGGTCTGATGACCACGGTATTCGCAGCAGATGAGAAATCCAACGACATTGTGATCCTGTACACCAACGACGTGCACTGCGCCGTCGATGACAACATCGGCTACGCCGGTCTTGCCGCGTATAAGAAGGAGATGCAGGCGGCGTACAACTACGTCGCGCTCGTCGACTGCGGTGACTCCGTGCAGGGCGACGTCATCGGCACGCTGTCCAAGGGCGAATATCTGGTCGATATCATGAACGAGCTCGGCTATGACTTCGCTTCCTTCGGCAACCATGAATTTGACTACACGCTGCCCCAGCTGCAGAAGCTCATCGACAAGGCCAAATATCAGTACCTGTGCTGCAACCTGACCTACACGGCCAAGGACGGCAAGGGGCTGACCGGCTACAAGGCGTATGAGATCAAGACCTACGGCAACACCAAGGTCGCGTTTGTCGGCATCGACACGCCGGAATCGTTCACCAAGTCCACGCCGACCTATTTCCAGGATGCAAACGGCAACTTCGTCTATTCCTTCGCCGAGGGCAACAACGGCGCTGACCTTTACAACAAGGTGCAGGAGACTGTCAACGCTGCCAAGAAGGACGGCGCGACCTATGTCGTCGCCATCGCGCATCTGGGTATTGACGAATCTTCCGAGCCGTGGCGTTCGACCGATCTGATCGCCAACACCACCGGCATCGACGTCGTGCTCGACGGCCATTCCCACTCCACCATTGAGAAGGAGATGGTCAAGAACAAGGACGGCAAGGAGATCCCCCTGTCCTCCACCGGCACGAAGCTCGTCAACATCGGCAAGCTGACCATCTCGGACGGCAAGTTCACCACGGAGCTGGTCACTGACTACGCGGTCAAGGACGACGCTACCGACACATTCGTCAAGTCTATTCAGGAAAAGAACGAAGCGCTGGTCAACACCGTCGTTGCAAAGAGCTCCGTGGACCTGACCACGAAGCGTGCCGACGGCACCCGCGCCATCCGCAACCGTGAGACCAACCTCGGCGACCTCTGTGCCGACGCCTACCGTGCCATTTCCGGCGCTGACATCGCGCTCGTCAACGGCGGCGGCATCCGTGCCGACATCCCGGCCGGCGACATCACCTACGGCCAGATCATCAAGGTCCATCCGTACGGCAACGCCCTGTGCGTCGTCGAAGCGACCGGCCAGGAGATCATCGACGCGCTGGAATGGACGGCCCGCAATACCATGTCCACCTACTCTGACGGCGAGAACTCCGTCGGCGAAATGGGCGGCTTCCTGCAGGTCTCGGGCCTGAAGTACACCATCGACACCACAGTCAAGTCCTCGGCCAAGGGCGACGACAAGTCCATGTTCGTCTCCGTTGACGGCGCTTACCGCGTCAAGAACGTCAAGGTCCTGAAGAACGGTAAGTACGTTGACATCGACCCGAAGGCTACATACACGGTCGCTTCTCACAATTACATGCTCAAGGATTCCGGCGACGGCATCAACATGTTCGCGGACAACAAGCTGCTGCAGGATTCCGTCATGCTGGACAACCAGGTCCTCATCAACTACATCAAGGATGATCTGGGCGGCACCGTCCCCGCTTCCTACGCTGCGCCGCAGGGCCGCATCAGCATCATTGCCACTCCGTACACCGACGTTGTCGACGGCAACTGGGCTGTTGAGGCTGTCAACTATGTCACCGAGAAGAATTATATGAAGGGTCTGAACGAGACCACCTTCGGCCCGAACGGCGCTCTGACGCGCGGGATGCTTGTGACGGTCCTGTACCGCATGGCGGGCTCTCCCAAGGTCGAGGGCAAGGTCAGCGAAAAGTTCTCCGACTGCACGGACGGCAGCTGGTACGCCGACGCCGTTCTGTGGGCCAGCGCGAACAAGGTCGTCGACGGCTATGAGGACGGCACGTTCAAGCCCACCAAGTCCATCACCCGTCAGGAGATGGCCAAGGTCCTCTACGGCTACGACAAGATCGGCGGCAAGACGGCTGAGGGCATCACCGAAAAGCTCACCTACACCGATCTCGATGCCATCGCCGACTGGGCGCTCGAGGCTGTCACCTACTGCACGGCTGAGAAGTATCTGGCCGGTTCCAACGGCGCGTTCAGCCCGAAGGGTACCGCGACCCGCGCCATGGGCGCCAAGGTGCTCATGAACATGACGAAGGAAGCTGCATAAGCGCCTTTTCCCGCATTTCCCGTTTCCCCCGGGGCCTTCGGGCTCCGGGGGAAATTTTTGTCTTGACAGCGTAACAATGTTATGCTAATATACGACCGTAACATTGTTACGGAAGGAGGCACGGGATTGGAAGAGGAGCTGATCTCCAAAAAGGAGCTGCTGGAGCAGTACCAGATCTCCTACGGAGCGCTGTACCGCTGGAAGCGGATGGGGCTGATCCCGGAGGGGTGGTTCCTGCGGCGGTCCGCGCCGACCGGGCAGGAGACCTATTTCCGGCGCGCGCAGATCTGCCCGCGCATCGAGCTGATCCTGCAGAGCAAGGACCGCGTCTCGCTCGAGGCGCTGGCCGCGGAGCTGGCCGGACAAAAGCAGGCAGCAGCCGCACGGCGAACGCTGATACTGGAAACAAAATACGGAACGAAAACCTATCCCCTCGACGAGCTTCTGCATTTGTATCTTGCCGAGGGCGCACAAAGAACGGATATTCTGGAGCATCTGAAGGAGGAAACATTATGAACGAACACATCGATATGAAAATTTCCGGCTCGAGCACCATGCCCGGCGGCGAATACGGCAGCGTCTCGATCAGCGGCGCGGGCAAAGTCAACGGCAGCCTCAAATGCGAGGAGCTGCACTGCTCCGGCGCGGCGAAGGTGCAGGGCGACGTGGACTGCGCGGGCGAACTGCACACGAGCGGCGCGGGCAAGATAGCCAGGAGTGTCCGCTGCGGCAGCCTGTCGGCCTCGGGCGACTTTTCCGCGCAGTCGGTGCAGGTAGAGGGGCTTGCGTCCGTCTCCGGTTCCCTGCGGACGGAGCAGGCGCTTACGGCAGACGAGCTCAGCGCGTCCGGTTCTCTGGAAGCGGGCAGCGTCCACTGCCGGGCGTTCCGCGCCTCCGGCGCGTGCCGGGTCAGCGGGGATCTTGAGGCAGAGACAGCCGTTCTGAGCGGCGCGGCGGAGATCGACGGGCTGCTGAACGCGGAAACGGTCGAGATCTCGGCGAACCCCGCGGTGCACATCCACGCCATCGGCGGCGGAACCATCCGCGTGCTGCAGAAGGACACGACGACGTTCCTCGGCATCTTCCGCACGAGCCCCGGCCGCGCGCGCATCGGCTCGATCGAGGGCGACGATATCGAGCTGGAGAATGTCGAAGCCGATATCGTCCGCGGCAAATACGTCCGCATCGGGCACGGCTGCCGCATCGGGACGGTCGAATACGGCGAAAATCTGGAGGCCGAGCCCGGCACCGTCAGCCGCAGCACGCAGACCGGCGCGAAATAAATATCAATTCCGCGGGAAAATGTAAATATTTCTTAACTTTTCTTCAAATGGTTTGATTCCTGCCGCGATCTGTGATAGAATGCAGTGGTATGTGAATTTCATGATAACTGGAGAGATTCGATGTCACAGGTCAAATTGTTCAGCTCGTCCGGCGGCGCACGGGTCGCCAAGCGCTCCGGCCGGCAGAAAAAGCAGAAGGTCAAAAAGCCTCTGAAGACGCTGGCCATCTGGCTGCTCGTCATCCTCTGTCTGGAAGGGCTGTACTTCTTCTGTATCTATACCAACAATTCGTTCGTCAAGAAATGGCGCACGATCTACATCAACACCGCCATGGATACCATGCGGCACCAGTGGCTGGCGACGTATTTTATCCCCAAGGACGTGATCGACGAGGTCCGGTACGAATACGGCCTGGTCAAGGCCGGGACCGTCGGCAAGGAATCGACCTGGGGCCGGACCGATCCGGCGCCCGCGGACCAGACGCCGTCGACGTCCGATGACAACATCGTCACCCTCGACCCCAACGTCACGCATGAGACCGACCAGCCGGACGCCGAGGAGCTGACGCAGGAAGAGCTCGAAAAGCAGGCGGAGGAAAATTTCTATTCCGTCTTCTGGGAGCTTGACCGGACCTCGATGGAGACCTATCTTGCCGAGCACCCCGACACGCTGGCCAACGGCTGGGAGCATATTTACATCAACGAAGCCGGGTTCGACGACGAGGGCACGTCCATCCAGTCGACCTTCGGCGAGCAGGTGCTGGCCATCGACGCGTATAACGGTGTGCTGCTGCTGCGCATCTCCGGCAAGGGCTACCGCGGCGTACTGGCTGTGGGCAAGGACCCGTCGCGGCTGTCTATCGAGATGGCAACGACGCTCGGCACCGCCGGTCAGCTCTCCGGCACGATCGCCGAGGCGCACAACGGCGTGCTGGCGATGAACGCCAACGGCTTCCTCGACCCGAACGGCGCGGGCAACGGCGGTCTGCTCGCAGGCTATACGATGTCCAACGGCAAGGCCTACGGCGACCACTTCTCCGCCTACGCCTACAAGCGCATCGAGCTGCACGAGGACGATCTGTTCTACATCAAGGACGCGCTGTCCCCCGTCAGCGAAGACTGCACCGACGCGGCGGAGTTCACCCCCGCGCTGATCGTCGACGGCAAGAAGATCATGGACGATTACTGGACCGGCGAGCAGCCGCGCGCGTGCATCGGCCAGAGCGAGAAATACGAGATCCTGATGCTTGTCATCGAGGGCCGGTATCCGCTCGAGGGCATTCTCGGCACGAGCGTCAACAACTGCTCCGAGATCCTGCTGCAGCACAAGTGCATGCAGGCCATCAACCTCGACGGCGGTTCGAGCGCCATGCTGTGGTTCGACGGCGAGTACGTCACGCAGTCGTCCTCCTCCCCCCTGCGCTACACCGGCGGCCGCCCGCTGCCAAACGCATGGGTCTATAAAAAGGCAGAGTCATAAAAGTAACCCCCCGGACGATACGTCCGGGGGGTTTGTCTATGCCTTCCCCTATGAGGGGAAGGTGGCACAGCGAAGCCGTGACGGATGAGGTGGGGCAGTGCGTCTACGCGACGCTGTCTACCTCATCCGTCGCCTGCGGCGACAGCTTCCCCTCATAGGGGATGCCATGCCCGCTGCGGCGGGGTTCACCTCTCAGGCCCTTCGGGCCGGCGCCCCTTGACAAGGGGAGGCCTTTGGGGTGCGGATTCTCAAAGGCACTCTGGAAAACCGGCACCTCTGCGAGTCCCTCTGCGTATGCTGGCGCAGAGGGGGGAATCGATATATGTGTGTGAAAACGGAGCAGCTGGGGCTGGTGCTGCTCGGGGCGGGGATCGGGCTGCTGGTGTCGTTTGCGCTGTGCGGGTGGTTTCTGCGGGTGTTGGTGGCCATCATTCTGATCGTGCTCGGACTTTTGCTGCTGAAATGAACATATCCTTGTCCGGCTCCGCGTATAGATATCCCAGAACATACAAGGAGTTGAGACTATGGAGCTTGCATTCGAACAAAAACAGCGTTCCTGCCTGAAGCGCACGGCGCATCTGTCCCTCGCGCAGGAGCAGACGCAGGAGCTCATCATACCCGACGCCATGCCCGACGCCGCCCGCACGCTCATCTGCTACGCCGAGCCGGAGCTGCAGAGCAAGACCAGCCGCGCCGGAAGTCTGCTCGTGACGGGCAATCTGCGCGCCTCCTGCCTCTATGCCGACGAGGCGGGCGGATTGCAGCTGCTCACCACCGACGTCCCGTTCACCCTGAAGCTGGAAAGCAGCGACCTGCAGGAGCTGACGCAGTCCGTCGTCCGCTGCTCGGTCCGCAGCGCCGACAGCCGACTCATCAACTCCCGCAAGGTCCTGCTGCGCATCAGCGTGCTGGTCCAGGCGGACGGATATGAGCCGTGGACGGAGGAGGTGCGCGCGCTGACCGACGCGCCTGCCTGCCTGCAGCAGAAGACGCAGTCCTATTCCAACGCCGTCCCGGTCGAAACGGCCGAGCGCGCCTTCCAGGTCAGCGAGGAGCTGAACGTGCCGGAAGGGCGGGCGAAGATCGTCCGGCTGGCCGACTGCATGCTGCAGCCGGTCGTGACGGAGCAGAATCTGGTCGGCAGCAAGGCCGTGATGAAGGGCACGGCCAATTTGCAGCTGACCTATCTTGACGAGCAGAATGAGCTGCGCACGCTGAGCCTCGCCGTGCCCTTCTCCCAGTACTGCCAGCTGCAGGGGGACTATGAACAGAACGAGGACGTGGAGACCGCCCTGCTCGTGACCGGCGTGCAGCTCGAGCCCGTCGACACTGAGACCGGTCAGAAGCTGCTCTTCGGCGCGGGGATCCTCGCGCAGTGCACCGTCATCCAGCCGCAGACGCTCACGCTCTGCGAGGACGCCTATTCCACCCGCGGCGATTTCCAGCCCCAGTGGCAGGAGCAGGAATACAGCATGCGCCTCGACGTGCAGACCCTGCGCGAGCCCATCCGTCCGTCCTTCCCGGCGCAGGCGTCCGCCGTGCTCGACTGCCGCGTCTATCCCGACGCGATGGCGCTCGAGCGCACGGCAGACGGCGTGATCGTCCACGTGCCCCTGCGCGCGGACACGGTCTACACGGACGCGGACGGCGCGGTGCAGTCCGAATCCTTCCGCACCGAGGTCAGCTGCAAGACCGCACTGGACGAGGACTGCGCCTGCGAGGCCGTCTTCCAGCTCCAGCCGGAGGGCTATGCCGCGGCCGGCAGCGGTGCGGTCGAGCTGCGGTACGACGCGGTGTTCCAGCTGCAGTCGTTTGCCAAGCAGAAGCTGCAGAACCTGGTGGGCGGCACGCTCGATCTGACGCGGCAGCCGCGCGCGGAGCGCGCGTCGGTCGTCATCCGCCGCACGGGCGCGCAGCAGCCGCTGTGGGACCTTGCCAAGCGCTACAGGACCACGGCGCAGGCCATCCAGACGGCCAATCATCTGACGCAGCCGGAGGTAGAGGCCGGAAGGCTTCTCCTCATTCCCATGTAAGGCAGAGGAGGCGGACTATGGAACACAGATCGATCTATGAGCAGATCGCCGGGCGCACGGACGGCACGGTCTATATCGGCGTCGTCGGCCCGGTGCGGACGGGAAAATCCACATTCATCAAGCGCTTCATGGAGCAGCTCGTGCTGCCGAACATCGAAAACGTCTACGAGCGCGAGCGCGCCACCGACGAGCTGCCGCAGTCCGGCTCCGGCCGGACCATCATGACCGCGGAGCCGAAATTCGTCCCGAACGAGGCCGCGCGCATCAGCCCCGACGGCAAAACGACGCTGCGCGTGCGCCTGATCGACTCCGTGGGCTACATGATCCCCGGCGCGGTCGGCGACACCGAGGACGGCAAGCCCCGCATGGTCACCACGCCCTGGGCCCCGGAGGAGCTGCCCATGGCGCAGGCGGCGGAGCTCGGCACCAAAAAGGTCATGGAGGACCACAGCTCCCTCGGCGTCGTCGTCACGACAGACGGGACCGTCACCGATATCCCGCGCGAGGACTACCGCGAGGCCGAGGCCCGCGCCATCACCGACATGCAGAAAACGGGCAAGCCCTTCGTCGTTCTCGTCAATACGCAGAGCCCCGGCGCGGCCCCGGCGGAGGCCCTGTGCGCGCAGCTGCGCAGCGAATACGGCGTGCAGGCCCTCGCCATGGACTGCATGCACATGCAGACGCAGGACATCGGCCGTCTGCTCGAGGCCGTCATGTACGCCTTCCCGGTGGAGGAGCTGCGCTTCTTCCTGCCGAGCTGGGTCCGCGCCCTGCCGGACGGCCATCCGGTCAAGGCCGCGCTCTACGACGCCATGCTCGAGCGTGCGGGCGCGCTCACCAGCCTCAGCGAGGCCGAAAGCGTCCTCGGGACGCTGCAGGAGCTCGAGCCGGTCGACGAATTCCGCGTGCGCGAGGTCGACCTCGGCACCGGCACGGTCAGCTGCGAGCTGCATCTGCCGCAGGCGCTGTTTTACGAGGAGCTGTCCCGGCAGGCCGGGGTGGAGATCGCCGACGATGAAGCCCTTCTGCAGATGCTGCAGGAGCTGGCGCAGACGAAAAAGCTCTACGACAAGGTCCAGACCGCGCTCGAGCAGGTCAAGGCCACGGGCTACGGCATCGTCATGCCCGGCGCGGAGGAGCTGAAGCTCGAAAAGCCGGAGATCGTCAAAAAGAACGGCAACTACGCCGTCAAGCTCCGCGCCAGCGCCCCGTCGATCCACATGCTGCGCGCGCAGATCGAGACGGAGATCAGCCCCATGGTCGGCGGCGAGCAGGAGTCCCAGCAGCTGATCGACTATCTGCTCGGCGAATACGAGGAGGACACCGACAAGCTCTGGCAGAGCAACATCTTCGGCAAGTCTCTCTACGAGCTCGTCTCCGAGGGCGTCACCGCCAAGATCATGCGCATGCCGGACGACGCCCGGCAGAAGCTCACCAAGACCCTCGGCCGCATGATCAACGAAAACACCGGCGGCATGATCTGCATCCTGCTGTAAAAGGCTCCCCTCTCAGGGGAGCTGACTGAAAGGTCGTCGCAAATTTGCGACTGTCGGATGCCTCCGGCGGCCCTGTCTTTTCTCTCGCAAGAGAAAAGATAGGGGAGAAAAGAGTGCTTGGGGACGCGGGGTGCGTACTGCCTCTGAATTTAGGCAGGAACCAATGTTTCGGGCGTCGTTCCACACGATAGTCACCTTACGGGCGTCTGACTACGCGCCGCCTGATACGTAGGAATCAGATTTGTAAGCAGTTACCTTTGAATATTTGCAGTCAATAGAAGGTGCAGCCTGAGTTTGTCAGACTGCACCTTTTTGCGGGGAAGTTTTATGGATTTGCATGCACCCAAGGCTCCCCTGGATGGGGAGCCTTGGATAAAGAAAGAGCCGCCTGTGGGAGCGGCTCTTTTGGGGTGGGTTATTTGGTGATGTTTTCTACGAAACGATGGAGGATCGCGGCGACCTGGGCGCGGGTGGCGCTGGCGCGCGGGAGGAGCTTGCCGTCCGTGCCGTTGACCAGCTTCTCTGCGACAGCCCAGGAAAGCGGAGCCTTCACGTAGGTGGAAACTGCCGCGGCGTCGGAGAAGGCGCTCAAGCTCGCGCTTGCCGACGTACCGTACTGCTTGTACTGCGCGTAGCGGCAGAGGATGGCTGCCATCTGCTCGCGGGTCACATTCTCGCTCGGGCTGAAGGTCGTGGCGCTGGTTCCGTTGACGATGCCGTTGTCGGCGGCCCAGGTGACGGCGGCTTCATAGTAGCTGCCGATCGTGACATCCGAGAAGCCGCTGCGGCCGGTGACGGCGGGTTCACCTTCGAGCCGGTAGAGGACCGTGACGAGCATGGCGCGCGTCATGGGGGTGTAGGGGCTGAAGGTCGTGGCCGTGGTGCCGGAGAAGAGGCCGTTTTCGTAGGCGAAGACGACGTCGTCATAGAACCAGTCGGTCTCGCGCACGTCGGTGAACGGCAGCGTGCCGTCGGTGAATTCCACGGTGATGCGGTCGTAGATCTTCAAGCTGCTGCAGGTGTAGCTCTCGACCGCGCCGATGGACTTGCCGTTGACCTTGACGTCCTTGACATGGCAGCCCTTGTCGGGCGTGAAGGTGAACTTCACGGTCCGGCCGAGGTCACTGAGCGTCAGTACGGGCGCCGCCTTGCCGTGCTTGCCGGCCGTGACCACGTCGCCGATGTAGCGGCGGGCGTATTCCGCGGGAGAGATATCCGCGGCCGTGAGCCAGGTGGAGGTCTCCGTCGCGTAGTTGTCCACGTAGTGCCAGACGATGCGGTCGCCGTTCTGCAGCACGTGCTCATCCAGGGCGTAGTTGCCGTGCGTGCCGTTGACGGTGAACATCCAGCCGGAGCCTGCGCCGTTGTCGAACTCGCTCAGCGTGTAGCCGCCGAGGATGGATGGGGCGGTGATGCTTCTGACGTAGCCGGAGGCTGCGCCGGTGCTGGTCAGCCCGGCGTCCTGCAGGGCTTCGGTGAAGACGTCATAGACGGTACTGCCCTTCTTGACGGTGTAGGTCTCCGTTTCGATCCAGGTGGCGTAGCCGAGGTGCTTGCCGGTGTAGGACTCGGGGAAATCGCCGATCAGACGGAAGCTGACCTCGATGGTGTCGCCGTTCACGTAGGCGTCGATGTCAGCCTTGGTCTGCTTGAGCGCGGCGTCAGCCTGCTCGGCGTACTGGGCGCTGCTGATGGAGCTGCGGCCGGTGCGATAGGCCTCGGTGATCTTCGTCCACTGGTCGGTGGTATAGTCGGTGCGCTTGAGCTTGTCGTAATAGGCGTCGAGCTCGGCGAGCTTGGCCTTGCGGTAGGCCTCGAGGAGCGTCTGGAAGGTCTGCTTTTGCTGCAGGAAGGTCCCATAGTTCGTGACCTCTGCCTGTTCCTCCGCCGTCAGCCCGGCGTAGGCCGCTTCGATCTCCTGCAGGGCAAGATAGGTCTCGCGTTTGCAGTCGGTGACGGTGCCGAGGGCGGTGATCTTCGCCGCGACGTCGGCTGCGCCGCTGGCTGCCGGGAGGAGGTCGACGGCGTCGGACATATCGTAGAGGCTTTTCACGCCGCGCTTGAAGCGGTCATAAGCGACGAGGGCATAGGCCGCCTGCTCGGTCGGACGCGGGGAGACTCTGGCGTTGGACGCAGTAGAGTCGAGGGAGAAGCCGCCGGAGGCCGTCTGATAGGACAGGAGGCTGGTCAGCGGGTTCTTGCCGCCTCTGGCGTATCTGGCGTCCGTGCAGTCGATGCCGAGGGCCGAGTAGGCCGTGACGAGCTGCGCGTCGGTGCAGGCGTTGCCGTAGCCGGTCAGGCCCTCCAGATAGGTCAGGGCCTTGTCGATCGTGTCCTGCACGCCGGTCTCGCTCTTATGCGGAGCCAGGGCCGTGAGGACCATGGCGGTGGCGTCCACATTGTCGGCCGGGTTCTTGTCATTGATCTTCCATGCGCCGGAGGGGTTCTGCATGCTGAGCAGATACTGGATCATCGCCGGGACCGCAGCGGTATCCGCGACGGTATAGGGTGCGGAGTCGATGGCGATGATGGCGAAGGCAGCGCTGGTGGTGCCGGGGACAGTCGCCTTGTAGGCGCTGCCGGTCTTCGCGGTCAGCGGGGTGACCAGATCGTAGGTTTCGCCGCCGACCGTATAGGCCTTGGCGTTCTGCCCGAGCGCGGTCAGCGCGAGGACGAGGCGGGCATTCTCGTTGGTGGTCTCAAAGCTGCCGCCGTTCGCTGCCAGGAGCTTCGCCAGTTCGTCGGCATAGCCCGCGTACCAGCGCTTGTCGGCGTCAGAGCTGAGCCCCGCGCGGGCCAGGGCCATGACGGCCCAGTCGCCGTTCGTGCTCTGGTTCGCCTTCGGAGTGACGCTGCTGCGGATGTAGGCCAGGACGCTCTGCAGCTGGGTCTGGTAGCCCTGCGCGTTTTTCAGCTCGTTGAGCTTTGCTTCTGCGGCTTCGAGCACGCCGAGCTTCGTGACATGCTCCTTGGCGGCGTCGCTCAGGCCTTCATATGCGCTGCGGGCAGCGGTGATGAGGCCTTCCTTTTCCAGCGTGACGGTGCCGATGGCTTCGATCTTTGCGTCGACGGCGGCGGCCGCGTCGCGGTCGGCCTGATCCTGCGCGGCGTCGGCGACGGCCTTCTTATAGTCGGCTTCGGCCTTGGCGAGCTTTTCTTCCGCATCGGGGAGCAGCTTCTTGGCCGCATCGGTCAGGCTCTTGTAGGCGCCCGAAGCCTCGTTGATGGCATCCGCGCTGTCCTTGGTGACCGGGAAGAGCGCGTCGATCTTCTCCCCGGCGGCTTTCGCAGCCGCCTGATTGGCCGTGCTGACGACGGTGACGGTCACGCTGACTTCCTCGCCTGCCAGCTTTTTGAGCGTATCGAGGACATCCGCGTAGCTGCTGTTGTCCTTGCAGGTCTCGTAATAGCCGCCGAAGCGTGCGCTCTTGAGGTTGGCGGTGATGGTAACGGTCTTGTCGTCGGTCGCATGCGGGGTGACGAGCAGGTTTTCATCGGCGATGACGGCGCTGTTGCTGCTGCGGAAAAGCCGCCAGGGCTGTGTGCCCATCGAGTCATAGCCAGGCAGATCCGTCGGGACGATGCCGGTGCCCAGCGTTTCGGCGCTGGTGTAGACCCAGATGAGTTTTCCGTCGGCATCCAGACGGGCCTCATGGAAGGCGTGCAGGTTCTTCGTGACGGCATCGGCCGAGATGTTCTGGTCGTCGTTGATGCCGGCGAAGAAGTTCGCCTTGGCCTTCTCGAGCAGGGCCAGCTCCGCGGCGAGCTCGGAGGGCTTCAGCGGGGTGACGGTGATGGTGCCGAGCTCCTTGGTCTGGGTGTAGCGGGTATCCAGATCCTTCCCGTTCTTCTTCGTGACAGTGAGGGTCAGCTTGACCTGTCCGGCCGTCTCCGCGAGGCGGCAGATCTTCAGGCGGTAGCCGTTCACTGCCGCGTAGGTCGTCGCAGTGCCATCCGGCGCGGTCGCGGTCACGGTCATGGCATAGCCGTCGGAGCCGGTATGGAAGCTGACCGTCGTAAAGTCCCCGGAGCGCAGGAGCTGGATATCATTCGTCACGTTGACCGGGTCGATTGGCTCTTTGGTGACGGAGTCCGTCAGTCGGGCCAGCGTGTACTCCGCGCAGATCTTTTGGATGGTCTGCATGTAGTCGCTCGCCGCGCCGGGGATGGTGACTTCGATCGTCTTTGTGACGGTGATCGGCGCCTCGACGTCCTTATTATAGTCGTCGATGTTCTTGTTGAATGTGAAGGTGGCGGTCAGCTTGGCCGCGGTGGCCTCCTCGTTGGGATGGATCGTGCCTTCCGCGGGGGTCAGCGGGCCCTTGTCCTCCACGGTGACGACGACGCTGGAGCTGGTCCAGCTGATCGTCGACCAGCCGCAGGTATCCAGTCTCACCGGGAGCGTCAGGGTCTTCGTGACCGCGGTGCTGATTTCGTTCTCGCCCTTGATGGTGTCGAACGTCAAGGCAGCCGCCGCGGTGGTCATCGCTTCGGTGACCTTCGCGCGGTCCCACGGGATGGAGACCATGCAGCTGCCGGTCGTGACGCTGACTTCGTTCGCGGTGCTGAGGGTGAACGTTACGCCGTTGACCCGCGCGTCGCCGGTGCCGATGCTGCTCTGGGACGGATCCTCGTAGTAATAGGTGACCTTGCCGCTGTCGTCGATCAGCGTGCCCGCACCGAGGCTCGTCTTGCCCTTGTCCGCAAGGGTCACGGTGATCTGGTCGGCGGTCAGGGACGCGCCGCTGGCGGTGATGGCGTCCGCGAGCTTGGCGCGGACGGTATCGAGGACATTCACGTCACCTGTCTGATAGGCCACACGGAAGCGCGTGCCGAGCTTGGCGACGATGGCCTCCAGCGCGGCCTTGTCCGCGGAGGCGGCCGTCCTGACGGTGAGGGTGAATTCCTTCATGTCGGAGACGCCGTTCTTCGTGATCGTAGCGGTCAGGATGACGGTCACGTCATTGCTCGTCGGGAGGGTGACTGTGCCGTCGTCGGCGATGATCGCCGGCTTGCTGCTCTTCCAGGTGATGATCGAGCCTTTCGCGCCGGTCGAAGCCAGCTCGAGCTTCCCGGCGGAGGTCACAGTCGTCGGGGTGACGGTCAGGGCCGCTTTATCGGCCGCGACGTCCTCGGCGTCCTGCGTGACCTGCGGGGCGCGGCCGCCCTGCCATTTGAGCACGGGGAAGCCGCCGTTGATGTTGTTCTCCGCGTCGACGTTGAAGGTCTTGTCCGTCGGGCTGAGGGTGATGGCAAAGGCGTCGAGCTTCATCTCGGACGCGAGCTTGCAGTTTGCCTCGCCCTTGTCCAGCGGGTAGCCGACCATCTCGTCGGTGTGGACGGTGCTGCCGGAGGTATAGGAATATGTGCCCTTCAGGAAGTAGCAATTTTCAACGCTGCCGATCTGGTCACCATTGCTGTTTGCAATCGTGCCCGCGATCGTGCCGCAGGCCGGGTTCGTAGAAGTACTGACGGAAACGATCTTGCCGGTGTTATAGCAGTTCTTTACGATCGCAGATGCAGTGTCGTTGGCAATGCTCACGATGCCTGCTGTACGGCTCGGGCCAGTGATCGTGCCGGTGTTATAGCAATCCGAAATCGCCGCGCTCTTCAGCACACCAGCGATACCGCCTACGCCGCCGTAACCCTTTTGTGCAACTGTCACAGCACCGGCATTGAAGCTGCGGGTAATTGGGCCAGAAGACGAACCGGCGATACCGCCGACCTCTGCAACGTAGGTCGGAGAATTTTGGTCCGCGCCGGTCCAATTGCTGCTGATCGCACCATAGTTGGCGCAGTCGGTGATATGACCGGCCGCATAGAGCCGCCCGACGATGCCGCCGACGACCGACCATTTTGCGGAGATGGTCATATAGCTGACGCAGCCCTCAAACGAGCCATAGGCCTGATTGCTGATACCGCCCTTCGGGGCCGTATCCTTGTCGTCTGCAGCGTGATTGCTGCCGTAGACCGTGACGTTTTTGACCAGAGCGCCTTCGCCGGTATAGCCGAAGAGCGCGGCGGTCAGACCGTAGACGGACTTGCCATTGCCGTCGAAGGTGCCAGTGTACATATGGCTGTAGTCGCCGATGGGGGTCCAGGTGTTGCTGGTCTGGCCGTAGTTGACGTAGATGTTGGCCGTCAGCTTGGCGTGATATGCGGTATTGCCCGCGTTGACCTGATCGGCGAACCAGGCGAGCTCCGCCGCGGTGCTGATCTCGTAGACGCCGTCGGTGGGCGTGACGGGTGTTTTGTCCGTGCCGTTCCAGGTCTTGTTGGTCTCGAGCTGAACTGCGATGGTCGCATCCTTGCCGCTGACGGTGAAGGTCGCTTCGACCTTGTAGTAGCGGGCGTCGTCGACGATGTATGTGTACGTGCCGTCTGGCAGACTGTAGGTGAAGGAACCAGCCGCGTTGGGCTCGACGCTCTCATCTGCATGTTTGACCGTGACGGAGGCCGGAGTGACGCTTGCGTTTTCGTCATTGGTGAAGGTCAGCGTGACGGTGTACAGCTGCGCGCCTGCCAGCTCGATGGGGCCGACGGTCTGCGCCGCGCCCGCGACGGTGAAGTCGCCGGTCGCGCTCGTGCAGCCGAGCTTGGAGACGGTGTAGTGGTATTTGCCGTTCGGCAGGCTGTAGACGTTCGCATTTTCCGCCGTGGGCTGGATCGTCTCCCCGGCCGCGTCCGTGACGGTGATCTTTGCGCCGGGCGTTGTGACGTTGAAGGTCACGGAGAAGGTCTCAACGCCGAGGTTGACGTCGACGCGCTGGCTCTCGCCATTTACAGTGACGGAGCCGGTGGCGGTGTTATAGCCCTGCTTGGAGACGGAATAGCTGTACGTGCCGTTTTCCAGCACGAAGACGCCGGGCTCCGCCGGGGTCTTGCCTTCGATGGCGACAGCCGCGCCCTCGGGCGTGACAAAGGTCACAACGGGCGTTGCAGCAGGATCCTGCCAGTCCAGGGTCAGCTTGCCGTCGCTGCCCGCGGCGAACGCGCCGCCGAGCAGGCCGATCAGGCGCTTGCTACCAAGTTCTTCAGCAGAAATAAAAGAGGCTTCGTCATCATCTGCCGCGTAGCTGCCGATGGTCGCTGTGCAGCTGCCAGCCAAGGCATAGCTGCCGCTGACCGCGGCGGCCACAGCATTTTTGCTGCCCACAAGCGCGCCGCCGTAGATCTCGCTTGTTACCGTGCCGCTGTTCAGGCAGGCCGCAACAGCGCCGTTGGAGCTATTATACAGTTGTCCAGCGATGCCGCCGACTCCCTCCGGGACACCCTTGTAACCAGCCTTTCCTGCGCCCGCAACTGCACCTGTATTATAGCAATTCGTGACCTTGCTGCTCGAATATCCGACGATGCCGCCGATCTTCGAGGAAGCACCAGTAATCTTGCCGGTGTTATAGCAAGCAGTGATGGGAATCGATGCTGTTGCCGCAATACCGCCGATCGAAGCTTTGCCGCTGATATTGCCGGTATTGGCGCAGTTCAAGATACCGGGGCTGTTGGAAGCGCCGCCGACGACACCGCCAACGTTTTCACCGGTCGTCCCGCCATCGATCGAGCCTTCATTCCGGCAGCCGATGATCACAGCGCTGTTGTCCGTGTAGTTCGTCATGTAACCGACAACGCCGCCGACATAATAGAGGTAAATACTTTCGCTGCGCGGCGTGATGTTCATGCAGTTGACGCAGTTTTCCACTCTGCCGCCAGCCAGGTATGCCACAACGCCGCCGCAGTTCCATTCGGCCTTCATTGCACCTTCCACAGTCACATTTTTGACAGTGCCGCCAGTGTACACATAGCCGAACAGGCCTGCGCCTCTGTATTTTCCGCTGATGAGCTCGCCGACCGGATTCAGGCCGGAGATGGTCTTGCCGTTGCCGTCAAAGGTGCCCTTATAACCGGTCTTGGCGCTGGTATCGGTCAGCTTGCTGATGGCTGTCCATGGGTGGCCGCCGAGGTTGATGTTCTCGGTCAGCCTCGCGTTCAGGGTGTAATTGCCCTTGTTCACCTCGTCGCGGAACCAGGCGAGCTCGTAGCTGTTGGAGATCAGATAGGTCTCGCCGTCCTTCTGCGGTTCGACCGTGGTCGAGCCGTCCCAGTCGGTGGTGTAGTGCATCGTGAGCGTGACGGTCTGGTTCGCAGTCACGTTCAGGGTATCGGTCAGGGTGGCAAAGGTCTTCGCCTTGACCTCGTAGGTATAGGTCCCCTGCGGGATGGTTTTTGCCGTGTTGTTGGTCAGGGAGAGCGTCGTCTTGCCGTCCGCCATGGTGAGGGTGATGACGGGCTCGTCTTCGGCAAACGCTCTGCCCTCCTCCGCCGTGACGGCGAAGGTGACGCTCGCGGTGTTGACCGTGATGGTAACGGTATTTTCCGCGGGGTCGGAATTTCCGTAGGTCTCGCCGTCGCCGATGGCGGTGACGGTGATGGTATAGCTGCCGGTCCCGGCGAGCTCAATTTCCGTGGTGTAGTCCCGGGTCGTTTCGATGAGCGTCTCGGTCACGAGCGTCTCACTGCCCTTCGCAAGCGAAACGAGATAGCCGCGCGCGTTCGGGACCGCCGTCCAGCTGGCAGTCTTGTCCGTCCACGTGATGACCGGGGACGCGAGCTTCTGCGGCTGGATGACCGGGAGGGCGGGCGCGTTCAGAAGATACGGGAAGCCCGCGTTTTTCAGGCCGTCGGCCCCGGCGTAGATGCCGAAGGCGCTGCCGAGCCTCGTGAGGATGGCCGCATCCTTCAGCTCCGCCGTGGTCTTGGGCGTGCCGGTGGTGTTCTTGCCGCTGTCCTTGCCGGTCAGGGCGCTGTCCTCGCAATAGAAGGCTTTCGTGACCGAAGCATAGCTGCCGCCTGCGATTGGGCCGAAGGTGCCGGTATCAGCCGTCACATCCACGACCATATAGGAGTTCTGGATCTTTGCTCTGGAGCTGCTGGACACGCCGTCACCGATCAGACCGCCGACATAGCCGTCGCCCGTGACTGTGCCGCGTGCAAAGCAGCTCGTGATCGTGCTCGCGCAGTAGCCGCCAACCAGGCCGCCGGCATAGTCGCCGGCCGCTGTTACGGTGACATGCAGCGCATAGCTCTCATTCACGGTCTTGCCGGTCATACCGATCAGACCGCCGATCTTGCTCGTGCCGCTGACCGTGGTATCCATTACCGCGCAGCGATTGACCGCTGCCGCGCAGTTGCCGATCAGACCGCCGACCGTACCTGTGCCGGTGACTGCAGCATTCTTCACCACGCAGTTGGTCGCGCTGCCGCTGCTGTACAGACCGCCGACCAGCACACCGGTGTTGATGGATACACTGGTGACCGAAGCGGTATCGATCGTCAGGTCCTCGGCGATAACGTTGGCATGGCCAAACAGGCCTGCAAATTTCGCACTCTCCGTTACCTCTACCTTGAGGTTGGAGATCACATGTCCCGCGCCGTCGAACGTACCGCGGAACGAATGGCTCGAATCCACGCCGATGGGCGTAAACGGCTTGTTGTTCAGGTCAATATCTGCGGTCAGCACATAATAGGCGGCATTGACTGCCTCTTTGTCCGCAGCGAGCTTGCTCAGATACGCCAGCTCTTCGCCGCTTTCGATCTGGTACGGATCCGCCGCGGTGCCGGAGCCGCCGGAGAAGCTCTCCGCCACGCTGCCGTCCCATGCGGTGAGGGCGGTCCATTCCGCGGCGATGGTCTTTTCCGTGCCGTCCATCGTGACGGTGCCGCGGATGCTCTTATAGCCCTTGCGCTGGATGCGGTAGCTGTAGGTCTCGGGCACGAGCGTGAAGGTATAGGTCTCCCCTTCCCGCGCGCCGGTCTGCTCGCCGCCGGCCGCATGGGTGACGGTGACGGCGGCGTCCGCCGGGATGTTCGTGAAGGTCAGCTTGCTGCCGGTCTTCGCCGTCAGCTCGACCGTCGTATCGGCAAGGCCGGTCGACTTGGCGACCGTGACGTCGCCGGAAGCGTCGGCGTAGCCGAAGCAGGACGCAGTATAGTGATAGCTGCCCTTCGTGAGGGAGTAAACGATCTTGCCGGTATCGTCCTTCGCCGTCTTCGGCGTGATGGTCTTAGCGTCTTCGCCCTCGCCCTGGGTCAGGGTGAAGTCCGCGCCCACGGGGTCGACAATGAAGTTGACGTCATAGGTCTTCGCCGCCAGCGTCACGGCGTGGGTCACGTCGGACGTCGCGATGGTGAAGGAGCCCTCCTGCTTCAGATAGTCGTTCTCGCCGTCGTCACAGGTGACCGCCCAGCGGTAGCTGCCCTTATTGAGGCCGGAATAGATGTAGGTCGCCTCGTTCTTTTCGCTGTCTGTGCGCACCTCCGGGGTGCCGACGCTGGCTGCGCCGGTCACCGTGACGGAGGCGTTGGCAGGCTTGACCGTCAGCGTGATGGTAAAGGTCGCATTCGGGTCTTGCCACTTGAGGGTGGGATAGGGATCCGCGTCTGCAAACGCGCCGCCGAGCGAGGCCGCCAGCGTTTTGAATTCCTCCGCGGTCTTCGCGGTGCCCTTCGTATCTTCGGGGCCGCAGCCGGTCAGATAGAAGCAGGCGGTCGCTTTCGCGCTGTAGCTGGTGCAGTGGCCGAACAGCGCTTTTGCATAGGTCCCAGTCGGGACGCTGCCGGTGGAGTAGCAGTTCGTGGCCGTGCCGCTCAGATAGCCCGTAATGCCGCCAAGATAAGCGCCGGTCTGGATATCTCCCCGGTTATAGCAGCTTTCGATCGTGCCGGCACTTTCATTCTTGCCGGCAATACCGCCAATATGGCCAATGTTCTCTTTTCCACCCGTGACCCGCGCCAGGTTATAGCTGAGCGCAATCGTCCCGCTGTTCTGGCCGGCAATGCCGCCAGCCAGCGCATAATAGGAGCTGGTGGCTTTTTCATTGTGTGTAACGGGAGCGCTTTCGTTTGCGCAGCCCGTGATCGTGCCCTCATTGAGAGCTGCAATGCCGCCTGCATAGCCGCCGCTGGAAATCATAGAGTTTTTCAGCGTGACATTGCTGATCGTACCGGCATTCGATGCGGCGGCGAGCGCCGTATAAACCTTCGAATTGTACGAGCCGGTCTTCATGCTCTTGACGCTCGCGTCTGCGATCGTGAGGTCGTGGATGCTGCCGGTCTTGCCGACGTAGCCGAACAGGCCGGAGATCGCGTCTTCGCCGTCCATGTACAGGCCGGTGATGGTCTTGCCGTTGCCGTCAAAGTCGCCGGTGAAGGCGGCGGCGCTGGAAGCGCCCATCGGCGTCCACTTCTGCGCATAGTCCCCCGGCTCGTTGAGGGTGATGTTCTTCATCAGAATGCCCTTCGCGCCCGGCTCGCCGCCGTTCACGAGGTCGGCAAAGCCCCTCAGCTCTGCACCGGACGTGATCTGATAGACGTCGCCAACCTTGGTCGGCACAACGCTGTCGCCTTCCCAGGCATCGCTGGCCGTCAGCGCGACGTTGACCGTCTGCGCCGCCGCGCCGACCGTCAGGAGCTGGTTTTTGATCTTCTTATACCCCTTGGCCTCGACCGTATAGGTATAGCTGCCGGCGGGAAGGTCATAGACGGTCGGGTTCGCTTCCCGGGCCGTCATCACGGTCTTTTCGCTGTTCCAGACAGTGATGGTGATGGCCGTATCCGCGGCCGCGCCGGTCACGTAAAAGGTAACGGCGATCTTGTCCGCAGCCGTCAGCGTATCCTGAATCTCAAGGTTTGCGCCGTTGACCTGGAACGGGACATTTTCCTTGCTCTCATAGCCAAACATCTCTGCGGAGTAGGTATAGCTGCCGTTCGGGAGGATCCAGGTGTTTGCCGTCTCCGAGACAGGCTGGATGGTCTCGCCCTGCTTGACGGTGATGGCCGCGTCCTTGGGCATGTTGGGGAACGTGACGGTCCAGACCTTCGTCCAGACGGCGTAGAGGTTCACATCTGCGCCGTTCAGCGTGATGGACGCGCCGTCGGCGTATTTGACCGCGCCGCCCGCCGTCTCGGACCAGCCGTCAAAGCGGTAGCCCGCGTAGGTGAAGGTGTTCTTCGTCAGGTCAGCCGTACCGAAGACGCCCTGCTCACTGGTCGCGTCCGTGCCGTTGTTGGCGTGGAAGATGACCTTGTTCGGAAGGGTGACGGTGAAGTTCTTCAGCCAGACACAGTCGCTCGTCCCATCGCCGCTGAAGTCCTTCTCAAAGCGGATCCGGATCTTTTCACCAGCCTGTACCTCCACACTGTAGGAGGCATAGTCGCTCATCTCTCCGCTGAACGCTTCTTTATCCGCCTCATTGAGCAGCGTCTCCGTTTCCTTGCCCGCTGCCTCCGTGATCCGGTAGACCTTCAGATAATCCCACTTGGCTTCCGAAGAAGTCTTATAGGAGAAAGTCAGCTTTGCTGTCTTCAGGAAAGAGATCGTCAAACCGGATTTCGATTTGCCGATTTTTTTGTTTGTCGTAACCAACGCTGTACCGTCTTCCGCTACTTCCAGCGGGTAGATTTTCTTTTCAATGTCTTTCGTATCATTGGCAACCGTTGCTGTGCCTGCCAATGCTGCGAAGAAGTTCTTGAACGCAGCGTCGGGATCCGTTACTGTCTTGACTGCGGTAACGGTGTAGACGCCCGGATTTACCTTTTCCGCGCCGCCGTAGGTGCCATTGTTCTGGCTCGGCCAGCTCTTCGCACCGACCACGACGGTGAACGTGTCGCCCTCTTTGATCGTGACAGTTTCGTTTCGGCGCACGAGCGTGGTATTTGTGTACCAGCTGTTTTCGTCGTTATTCAGCGCATCGATCTGCGTATCCGTCAGCGTGCCTTTGAACACGCAGGCGAGGAAGTTCTTGTTGTACGCCGTCGGAACGATCTTGACCGACTTGCTCTTCGCGTCGCCGAGCGGGATCTCATAGTGGGTGGAGTCGACCTTGTTCAGATCAACACCGGTCACGGTGAGGCTGGACAGGGTCTTGTTTGTATCATACGCGATACTGCCAACGTCCGAGCCGCCGAGGCAGGTGTACTTCATGCAGATCTCATCGCCGCTGCGTAGCTCTTTTCCTGCTCTGTAATACGAAGACAGTTGATTCGGGAACCAATCGTTGAGCGTGAACATCCAGCCGCCAGCGCCGCCCTCTTTCAGCCCGTTGATCGCCGAAACATAGGAATCCGAATGGGTCATGGAATACCCCTTGAGCGCTTCTTCCAAGCAGGTCATCGCCGTGGAGTTCTCGTAGAGTGTGACCTCCTTGTCGACGAGCTTCCCATGCCACTTCTCCGCGCCGGCTTCCCAGGTCCCGTAGTCGGAATCTGCCGCGCCGGTATCCGCCGTGTTATTTTCCACGATCACGCGGACCGTACCGATCGCACTGCCCAGATCGACCGCGGTCTCACTGTCGCTGCTCTGCGCGGCCGTCTGCGGCACGGCTTTGGGCGCCTGCCTGGGCTCCTCTGCCGGGATCTCTTTGGCCGGAGTTTCCTCTGCCGGGGTCTCTTTTGCCGGAGTCAGCTCCGGGTCGTTTGCCGGAAGCTCCTCTGCCGGGTCCTCCGCCGCGGGCTCGTCCGCGGACTGCGGCTGATAGACGATGGTCCGGCTCTGCGTCTCGCCCGCAGCGCTGACGGTCAGCGTATAGCTGCCCGCCGCCTCAAACGAAAGCTCATAGGCCGTCCAGCCGTCCGCGGCCTGCGTGCCGGTCAGCGCTTCGCCGTCCAGACTGGCGGTGTGCTCCACCGCCTCGCCGTCCGCCTCCGCGCGGATTGATACCGGAAGCGGCGACTGCGCCGCGGCATAGACGCCATCTGCCAGTGCGCTGTCCAGACTGGTCTCGATCGTGACCGTCTGCTGCGCGGGCAGCTCGTCCGCCGGTTCCGCCGCCAGCATGTTCACCGGCAGAACGCCGATGAGCATGACCAGTGCCAAAACCAGACTCAATACTCGTTTTTTCATTTGGTTCGCTCCTTTTTCTTTATTTTTCTTCGTGGTCGTATCTGCAGCGCCGGTATGGGGCGCATATACGCAAAAAAGCCGCCGTCTGAAACAAGTCAGACGGCGGCCGTACCCGTGCGCCGGGCGCACGGAAAAAATGAACGCACTGCTCATAAGATCAGTGCGCACAAAAATCGACATTGCAGGGAGAGCTCGTCCTGAATGTTTCACATCCTGAAAGCGCAGGATATCTGCGCCCTGACAGCAATTCTTCTGACTTGCAATCTGGAGGATCCGGGATCCTCCGCGTCCGTTTCCTACCTTCTCACAGGGCTCAAGTCCCCGCAATGGCTACCTTTCGGTCACGCAGCGCATGGCTGCTTTGGAACGTCCTCTTGCTCACAGCTCCGGTCGAGTGGATTGGTTACCTTTCCTTTTTCATCGCAGACTGCCAAGCCTGACAACCTGCGATTACACGTCACGGATGAAGCATATTCAATTTTCCGGCCCCGCCCCTCCTCCGGGCCCCGGCCGATTTCCCCTCTATTATACAAAACTCCCGCCAAAAGTCAATGCCGGCTTTTTGTGAACGCATGCAAACAGTGGGCGATGCCTTTTCATGCGAAGCATAAAAGGCGCTGCAGACCAATGAATTTTTCGCGGCACACTCCCCCGCTGTTTTATGATCTCAGCATGGTCACGTCATTGATCAGGAGGGCGTCGGGGCGGAAGGGGTGGATCTTTTTGAGGTTTTCCGGGGTGGTGAGGCCGACTTCCGGGGTCCAGGTCATGATCCACAGCTCTTTTCCATATTTGTGTACGCTTTGCGCGGTATCTGCGTTCAGCCATCCTTCGATCAGACGGATAGCGTCCGCCTGCGTTTCACCGAAAGCGGAGATGCTTTCCACGTCCGGCAGGAAGCCCAGCACTTTGATCGTGCTGTCATACGCTTTGACTTTTTTTACTGCCTCTGTGCTTTGAACGCCAAGCACCACTTTATGAAGATAGTCGTGTTTTTCGATGCTTTCCGGGAAGCTAACAAGGACTTTATCTTCTGCTGCATAAAACGTGCGGCAGCGCCGGATGGTTCTGGTGCTGCCGCATGTTTGCTTACGATCCTGTTTTGTCCATCAGGCGCTTTTCTCTGCTGCGCGGCGCCTGAGCAGCTGCTGGATGCAGATCGTGACGCCGACCATGACGCATGCGGAGGCCAGCAGCATCGGCTGATAGGTGCCGAGACAGTCGAAGGTCAGATTGGCGATCGGCGTGCCGACGGCGTAGCCGACCGTATTGACGGATACGATGATGCCAAGCATCTTGTTGTACTGCGGCCCCTGAAACAGGTCCTGCGCGATCAGCGGGAGCATGATCGTCTCCAACGGCAGCGCCAGCGCGGACAGGATGCCGTAGGCCATCGCCAGCACGCGGCCTGTGGGCGTGGCTGTGACCTCTGCAAGAAGGATCAGGACCGTGATCGCCGCGCAGTCACACAGAAGTACGGTCCTCCGAAGTCCCGCATGGTCGTGAATGACGCCCGTCAGGAATTTGCACACGGTCAGGCTGAGCGCATGCGCGCTCACGACCGCGGCAACATAGCCCGCATCCAGACCGACGTCCTTCATATGCGCCGCGCTGACACCGGTCGTGCTCTGAAGGCTAAAGCCGGTCAGGAAGACGCAGACAAGGAGCAGATAGAACCGGGCACCGCGCGCGGTGCTCTGCCCGCTTTCAGCCTGCTGCGGTTCTTTTTCTGCGCTCGTGCTTTCTGGGATTTTCTCCGGCGGCTCGCGATAGAGCGCGAGGACGATCCCGGCGGTCACGGCCAGGATCAGCGCCACGAGCTTATAGGCATTGCGATAGCCGAAGGCGTCGCCGGGCGCATAGATGATCGGTGTGACGATCTGCGTCGCGACTGCCGCGCCGACGCCGTTTGCCGCGAGGATCAGGCCCATGATCTTTCCGGCGTGCGCCGGACACCAGCGGTGCACGATGCTGCCGACCATCGTCGTTGTCGTCCACGCAAGGCCGAGGCCCAGCAGCACGCCGCCCAGATAAAACAGATAGATGTTCGGCGCATAGGCATAGAGCAGCATGGACGCGATGAGACAGGCGAAGCCCGCGGCGATCAGCCGTTTGCGGCCGAATCTCGCGCACAGCGCGCCGAAGAAGAGATTCACGACGGCCGTTGCGATATAGCGGCAGCTGTCATTGATCGAGAAAAGGCTGCGCTTGATGCCGAGGGCCTCGGTGATGGCCGCGAGATAGAGGCTTTTACTGCTGCTGCAGAAGCCGAGACAGACGAAGACCATCAGGAAGCTTGCGGCGACAATGACCCAGCGATACCGCTGCGGGGAGATCTTTATGTGCTTCATCAGACGCCTCCCTATGGTACGAGCAGTTCCCGGTGATCCGCCGGAAGGAGGATCCCGTGCAGGACCTTTTCATGCAGGCGCGGCAGATCTGCACGCTCCCAATCGCAGAGGGGATAGCGGTATGCGCCGTCTGCATCCGGTCTGTCCGCCAGCACGTCGGAAAAACGGAGCAGGCGCACATCGTAGTTTTCCTCTGCGTCCGCCGCAGTCAGGATGTAGACCGGCAGGATCTGAAGGCCGGTGACAAAGGTCCTCGGCCTGCCGTCCAGCTCCCCCTTTGCGAGCGTATAACGCGGGACATAGGTGATGCGGCTGTCGCGGCTCTGCGGGTGAAAGCTGACGAAGTCGCCGAGCGAGTAGAAGATCAGGCAGCTGCGCTGCTCGCCGTTTTGCGTATAGGTGTACTTTTCCATCGGCTGTGAGACATGCGGATGCGTGCCGACGATCACATCAACGCCCATTTCCGCGAGCTTGTGCGCGTATTCCACAGTCTTGGGGTGCGGATACAGCTCGAATTCCCAGCCCCAGTGCGCGTGCAGCGTGATGATGTCCGCCTTCTGCGCCTTTGCCGAGGCGATGAGCTGTTCGATGAGCGTAAAATCGCACGGGGTGTCGTTGAAGCGCACCTCATTCAGGAGCCACTTCTTTTCATACGCACGGTCGTTGAGGTCGAAGGTCGCGCTCAGCTCCGCGACGCGCACACCGCCGACGTCCAGCACGAGCGCCTGCGTCTGCTCCTGCGGACTGCGGTTCGTACCGGAATGCGCCGCGCCGCGGCGGTCAAGCTCGTCGAGCGTTGCGAGCAGACCCGCCTCGTCATAGTCATAGCAGTGGTTATTCGCCGTGGAGAAATAGCGGATTCCGGCGTTCACAAACCGGTCCAGCATCCCGGCGGACGTGTTCATGCGCGGATTGCAGTCTGTCCTGGTCTGGCCGGGCAGGACCTTCGGCTGGTTGCGGCCGAAGGGCGCGGCGGGATAGACCGTCGATTCCAGATTTGCCGTCGGCAGGTCGGTGGTCAGGTAGAAGTCCGCGATGGAATCGAACAGGTGCGGCGTGTACGCATCGCAGATGCAGTCGACTGCCATGCAGTCCGAGCCGTGGCTGACGGTGATGCGCCGCTCCTCGCGGAAGCCGGCAGGCAGCGGGAACTGCAGATCCTGCTGCCGGAAAAACTCCGCGAGGTTAGATCCGGGCATGGGCTGCTCCAGCGCGTGCCCCCAGCATTTGTAGCACCAGAATTCCTCTTCCTCCCGCGAGGAATAGACGCCGGGGCACGGATGCGGCTGGCAGAAGCGCACAGGATCTTCGGCGGCCATCGCCTCGAGGCGGGCGATGGTCTCCCGCGGGATCTGACTTGCGTATTTCATTTCAGGCGTCCTCCTTACTTATGCAGCGAGTCCATCGAACGCGGCTTGACGCCTTTCGGGATGGGGCATACATAGCCCTCCGGGCCGACCAGACGGCGGTGCTCCTGCTTCGCCCGCTCCAGCAGCTCCGCGTTGACCATCAGCTCCGCGCCCATCGCGGCAAGGGATTTTGCGATGTACAGCATCATCTTGTGCGCGAGCGGCATGACGCCCTGCGTCACAGCCTGCCAGCTGTGGCACGGCGTGCCGAAGGCCCACGTCGCGGCCTTGGCCTGCACCGTGGGGCAGACCCAGCTCACGTCGCCGACATCGGTCGAGCCGCATTCATACTCGATCTGGCCCGTGTAGGGCAGCAGCTCATCGTGGATGGGATGCACCGGATCGGCCTTCGGATACTCCATCAGCGCCTTTTCAGTCAGCTCGCGGGCGAAGGTCTCGTCGGCTTCGGTGATCTCGGGCACGCCGATCTGCGCCATTTTTTCATAGAGCACGCGCTGAAGCGTGTCGTTCAGGATCGTATCAGAGCAGGCCTTCACAAAGTCGATCTCGACCGTTGTGCCGGTCATGAGGGCCGCGCCGCGCGCGATGTCGTTGACGCGTTCATACAGCTCCTTGACCTGTGCGCTGCGCGGCGCGCGGATGAGATAGAGGACCTCCGCGTGCGGCTGCACGACGTTCGGGCTGAAGCCGCCTGCGTCGGTGATGGCGTAGTGGACGCGCGCCTGGTCGATCATATGCTCACGGAGGTAGTTTGCGCCGACGTCCATCAGTTCTACAGCGTCCAGCGCACTGCGGCCCAGATGCGGCTCGGCCCCGGCATGCGCGGCCTTGCCGTTGAATTTGTAGAGCACCTGGCAGTTTGCGAGCGAGGTCTGCACGCGCACGCCTGTGTTCTCGTCCGGATGCCAGCAGAGCGCGGCGTCCAGCTCGTCAAACACGCCGTCGCGCGCCATGAACGCCTTGCCGGAGCCGCCCTCCTCGCCGGGGCAGCCGAAGAGGATGACCGTGCCGGGGCACTTCTGAGTCTCCAGAAAGCGCTTGATGGCGATGGCCGCGCCGAGGCTGGCCGTGCCGAGCAGGTTGTGCCCGCAGCCGTGGCCGCATGCCCCCCCGCCCGCGGAACGTTTTTCCGTCACACCGCCCTCCTGGCTCAGGCCGGAGAGCGCGTCAAATTCCGCCAGCACACCGATGACCGGATGGCCGGAACCGAAGCGGCCGGAGAAGGCCGTGGGGATCCCGGCAAGGTTTTCTGTGACCTCGAAGCCCTCGCTGCGCAGCGCGCTGCAATAGCGCCCGGCAGCGTGGAATTCGGTAAAGGCGGTCTCCGGGTCCGCCCAGATGTCATCCGAAAAGTCGTTGAGAAATTGCGCTTTTTCGTCGAGAACAGACAAGAAATCAAGCTTGACCATGAATAAACCTCCCGAAATTTTTCTGTTTTCATTATAATCCCGCATCCGGGAAAATCCACCGCACTGCGTGTTGTTTCGTGAAGTTGCGCTGAAATTGCATAAAAGTTGCGTGCGGGAATGCACGCATGTCCACCGGTCATACGCTCCAAATACAAAAGCACCGCCACAGCCGGAGCGCATGTGCGCCCCGCCGCGGCGGTGCTTCGTATTCTTTCTATTCCATGCGGCCCGCAGCTTTTTCCCGGCGGGCGCTGCTGACGATCAGGAAGCAGATGCTTCCGAGGATCAGCACACAGGAAAGCATCTGGCGGAGCGTCAGCTGCTCATGCAGGAGGATCGCGCCGATCACAATGCTTCCCAGCGGCTCAAACACGCTCAGGATCGCGCACAGCCCCGCCCCGGCATACTGCACGCCGTATTGCAGGAAGACCGTAGCACAGACGTTATTCAGGAAGGCGATCAGCGCAATGATCCCGAAATTCGTCAGGATGCTCCGAAGCTGCAGCGTCGCGGTCAGCGCGCCGTAGATCAGGCCCACAACGGCCATGAGCAGGCAGATATAGAAGGTGAGCGTCTGCCGGTCTTCCTCCTCCAGAATGCCCGAGCGCTCCATGTACAGCAGCTGGAACGTCCACGTAAGGACGGACAGCACAGCAAACAGGAGGCCGCGCTCCGCGCCCGCCGTGACATTTTCAAGAAGGAGCCCCATGCTGATGGTCAGGACGGCCAGGGTGATGATGGTCGTTCCGGGCAGCTTCTGCCGGAACAGCACCGCCTCCATCACCGCAACAAGCGCGGGGTACATAAAGTGGATCGTTGTGACTGTTCCGACCGGCAGATACAGATACGCCAGATTCAGAAAGATCTGTGTCGCCACCGTCCCGAAAACGCCGTACAGCGCGATCTTCGGCAGACTGCGCAGTTTGACGGCTGGGGGCTTGCGCCGGATGCAGCCTGCCAGAAGCAGCAGGAGCATGCCGCAGCCTCCGCGTCCGACCAGCAGCGTCGCGACGGACATGGACTCCTTTGTCGCCAGCTTGATGAGCGCCGCGCCAAGTCCGTACAAAAGCGCCGAGGCCGTCGCAAATACGGCGCCTTTGAAGCGTGTCTTTTCCATTTTTCTCTCTCCGATGTAAAAAAGTCGTATGCGCTCCGAAGAATGCCGCCGGTGGTCCGGCGGCGTCACACTCAGAGACGGATCTGGGCGGTATCTTCGTGGTACTCGATCAGTTCCCGGTCGCGCAGGATGGCGTCCAGCGTGGCAAAATACGCCGCCTTGCTCTCATAGGGCGCGTGATAGCGTTCCACGACCTGCTTTGCGCGCGCCGCGCCGTTTTCCATCAGCAGCGCCATGAGCAGCAGCTGGCCCTTGGCCGAGTTGACGCAGGCCATCTCGCGGTCAACGAGGTGATAGTCATCGCCGTGCGACTTTCCGGCCGCGCCCGCGATGTGCGGATGCAGGACCGGCATGATGCAGCTGACGTCGCCCATGTCGGTGCAGCCCGTCGTCCACTCGTTTGTGATCTTCACGCGGTCCGCGCCGATCAGCGCCCGCATGGCCTCGCCCACCGCCTCGACAAGCTCCGGGCTGTTGACCAGCGGCGCATAGCCAGGCCGGTCGCTGACCGAGACCCTCGCCCCGAGCGCCAGCGCGCCCGCGGCCAGCGCGCGGTCGACCTTCCGGTTCGCGTCCAGGATCGCGTCGAACGACGCGCCGCGGATGTACGATTCCAGCGTCGCCTCGCAGGGAATGATGTTGACGCATGCGCCGCCGGCGGTCATGATCGGATGGATGCGGATGTGGTCATCGTCGCGCAGCGTCTCGCGGATGGCGTTGATGCCCTGCAGGCCGAGCGACGCGGCATAGAGCGCATTGACGCCCTTTTCCGGGCTCCCGCCCGCATGGGCCGCGACGCCTTCATAGCGAACGGTCTTGGCAATGCAGCCGTTCTGGCCGTAATGGCAGTCAAAATCGCAGTCAGTGCGTGTGCTGGTGTGGAATAGAAACGCCAGATCCACGCCGTCCATGTATCCGCGGTGCATGAACTCGGTCTTGCCGCCAAGATAGTGGATCACGCCCGCGCGGCGCAGGCCGTCGCGGAAATCCAGCTCGATCAGCTCCTCCGCCGGGACGCACATCAGCCGGACCGACCCGCTCAGGCCGTCGAGCGCGCCCGGCTCCTTCAGCGCCAGCGCGATCCCGGCCATGGCCGCGCACTGCGCGTGGTGGCCGCAGGCATGGGCGCAGCCGTCCACCGCCTGCACATGGTTCGGCGCGCTCAGCGCATCCAGCTCCGCCATGATGAGCAGCTTCGGGCCGGGCCGTCCGGTCTCGATATCCGTGTAGAAGCCGGGGATATCCCCCGCCTTGACGAGCGTATAGCCCGCCTTTTCAAACACGTCCTGCATATACGCGGTCGTCTTCCACTCGCGGAAGCCCGTCTCCGGGTGCCGCCAGATATAGTCCTCCGCCGCGAGGATCTCCTCGCGGTGCTTGTCAATGAGTGTCTCATAGAGCTGGGTCTGCATGGCGTAGCCTCCTCATGATCTCATTTAAATAAGGCCGGAAGCGCAAAACTCCGCATTCCGGCCCTGGGTGTATCGCTCAGATCTCGAAGTATTCCTGCATCAGCCGCATCGACAGCTTCGCGCCGTTCGGCAGCTGATCGAGATCGATCTCCTCCTGCCGCGTATGGCAGCCGCGGCCCACCGCCGCGCTGACGCAGATAGCCGGGATCCCGGCCGCGAGCGGAATGTTGGCGTCGGTCGAGCTGGGGCCGTGGATCGGCTCCGCGTCAAACAGCTCGCGCACGGCGCTGTCCGCGCGCGCAATGAGCGCATCCAGCTTTTCCTGCGGCACATCGCCGCCGCACGGGCGGTCGCCGACCAGCTCCACCTCGACCTCCACACCCATCGCGCGGTAGGCCTCAAACGTCTTTTCAAAGAACGCGCGCATGGTCTCCAGGCACTCGCGGTCGTTCGAGCGGTACTCGCAGAGCATCGACGCCTCCTGCGCGATGGTGTTGACCGACGTCCCGCCCTCGATCACGCCGACGTTGTAGGTCGTCTTGACGCCCTCCTTCTGCGGCACCTTCATGGTGTAGATGGTGTTGATGATGGAGGACAGGTAATAGATCGCGTTGCGGTTCCCGAACGCGCCGTAGCTGTGTCCGCCCTCGGTGCGGACGGTCACGCGGTAGCGGTGCGAGCCGACCGCGCTCGTCACGACGCGGCGCAGGTTCGTACCGTCGAAGGTGTAAAATTCGCGGATGCTGCCGTAGTCCTGTACGATCCGGCGGCTGCCCTTCAGGTTGCCGAGCCCCTCCTCACAGGAGTTCGCCACGAACAGAAGGCCGCATTTTGCCCGCAGCTTCCGCTGCACGAAGTAGCGCGCGCTGACCATCATCACGGCGAGATTTGCCGTATCGTCGCAGACGCCGGGCGCGTACATCTTCTTTTCATCCTCGCGGAAGGGCATCGGCTCGGTGTCCGGGAAGACCGTGTCTGTGTGCGCCATGAAGACGACCAGATCATTCTCGTCCGTCACCTGATACCGGCATACGACGTTCAGCGCCTCATCGATCTCCACATCTTCAAAGCCGTTGGCCCGGAACCACGCTTTGCAGTATTCCGCACGCTTTTCCTCATGGTGCGAGGGCGCGGGGATGGCGCACAGGTCCCGGATGATCCGCTTGATATCCTCGATATTTTCCGCAATGTACGAAAGCATTTCCTTTGTCAGCATCATTTTTTCCCTCCGCTTTACAGCAGGACCGTTCCGGTCCCGTCGCTGCCGATCTCGATCTTCGTCCCATAGGGCAGGCTCATTTCCGCGAGCCGCTCCAGAATGCCGCTGTGCGCGTCCGGGGCGGGCCAGCCGCCGACCGAACGCTTTTTCCCGAAGCCGAGCTCGACCGGCAGCAGCTTCAGCTTGCGGAGCTTTCCGTCCTCCGCCTCCCAGTACGGGACGACCGCCTCAAACATGACGCGGCTGTAATACAGGCCCTTCCGCCCGTGATCCGAACGCTTTTCAAACATCTCGTCCAGTCCCTCGCTGCCGGTCATGCCCTGCTTTTCGAAGAAGCCCACCGGGGCCTTTTTCACGGTCTCCAGCTGGATGATGAAGTCGCCCAGCGAATAGAAGATTGGGCAGCCCTTGTAAATTTCGATCGGGCGGAGCATATGCGGCCCCGTGCCGACGATGGCGTGCGCGCCCGCGTCGATGCAGCGGTGCGCAAATTCCACGCAGAACTCCGCAGGCTCGCTCTTTACCGCGCCCATGCACTCGTGCGAGTGGATGGAGACGATCACATAGTCGGCCATGAAGCGCGCCTCGCGGATCATTTTTTCCGTGCGGGCCATGTCGGTCTCGTTTACGCGGGTACGGATGCCCGGTTTGTCTGCGCGCGCGATGCGCATGGTTCCAAACTCCGCCGCGCCGTCGGGCAGCTCGGGGAGATAACCCTGCGAGCGTTCCAGCTCGCGGTCGGCGTTGAGGTCCAGCGCGGCCGCGATCTCGCGCAGCTGCGCGAGCTGCGCCTCCGGCAGCTCATACCGGGTGTCGAACCGGAGGCCGTTCAGGCCCGGACGCCCCGGCATGGTGCGCGTCTGCTCGCCCGCCATCGCGTCGGGATAGAACGTCGAGCACGCGCCGATCACGGCATAGCGCCCGCCGGGCGCGTCCAGATAGATGGGCGCTGCGGCCTCGGCCAGCGAACGGCCCGTGCCGCAGGTGGGCAGGCCCGCCGCCTGCAGGTATTCCAGGGTCTTCAGCAGTCCCGCGTGGGAATAGTCCATGGCATGGTTGTTCGCCGTGGTCAGCATGTTGAAGCCGAATTCCTTCACGCCGTCCAGCACGCGCGGCTCCGCGCAGAACCAGCTCCCGCCGGACAGCGCCGCGCCGTAGGTCTCAAAGTTGTGGATCGTCGTCTCCAGATTCAAAAACCGGAGCTCGCCCTGCGCGATAAAATCCCGCAGCGCTTCAAAGCCCTCATAGTGTCCCGGCAGCTGCCGGAAGATCATCGCGTCGCCCGCGGCGGTACATTTCATGACGGACATCTCCGTTTCCTCCCTTTTCTGCGCGGCTTTTTTATGGAAGTCGTCAGTTCTCCGCGTTTTCTTCGGTCTCGTCGTCCTCAAAGCGCAGCTCGTCGAGCCCTGCCGAGCGGAGCTGCACCTCCGGCTGCTCCTGCTGCGGGAGCGTCTGGTACAGTTCGCCCGCCGCATGCCCCTCCTCGCGGCGCATGACGCGCGCCTCGATGGCCGGGTAGGTCAAATACGTCGTGATCGACGCGACGAACGAGAACATGATGAGCGCCGCGAAGATGAACGAATACGGCAGCAGCCCCACGCCGAGCCCGATCAGCAGCACAAACAGCAGCAGCGCCAGAATGGTCTTGCCGATGTTGCCGAAGACCAGCGCCATGCTGTTTTTCAGCAGCGCGCCCAGCGGCAGATCGACCATTGCGAGCATGGGAAAGAAATAGAAGCTCACGCACAGCGTCAGCAGCACCACGCACGCGGCGAAGCCCGCCAGCAGGACAAAGACCTTGTTGACCTGCATCAGATTATAATAGAAGACCGTGCTCAGAACGAACAGCGCCATCACCGCCGCGATGGCCGCGCCGCCGCCGAGGCTCTTCCAGAAATCGCGCCGGAAGGCCTTCCAGTAGTCCGGCCACAGGAAGTGATTTTCGTCGCGCACCATCACCGACGTGATGCGGTGCATCGCCGTGAGCGCCGCCGGGATCGTGATGATGGGCACGCACGAGAGCACGAACAGGAGATTCAGCTTCAGAAGCTCAAAAAACTCCCGCCAGAGCATGTCCATATAGCCCACAAAGCCGCGTTTTCTGATCGCGCTGCGTTCCAGATCCGGCCGGTCCTTGCGCGGCTCATACCATCTTCTCATTGCGCATCCTCCTTCCGGACAGGACAGCACAGATTGCGTTCGGTCTGTGCATCAAACACCTGAATATTCCACGGGTCGACCCGCAGCGCGAGCGTATCGCCCGGCTGCACGCCGGAATGGTTCGTCAGAACAATCAGGAAGCGTACCTCGCCGCAGCGGAGCTGCACATGCAGTCCCGCGCCCATCGGCAGCACGTTCAGCGCCTCTGCCTGCAGCATCGGCTCGCTGCTTGTATCCAGCCGGAAATCCTCCGGCCGGACGCCGAGGATCACGCGCATGCCGTCCTCCGCGCCCGCCGTGTCCAAAGGCAGGCGCTGCGCGGGCAGCTCCAGCGTCTTCCCGAGCAGCCGGATGCTCCAGCCGGTCTCTCCGCGCCGCAGGTGCGAGGCGAAGAAGTTGATCTTCGGCGCGCCGACAAAGCCCGCCACATAGACCGAGTTCGGGTGGTCGTAAATTTCCTGCGGCGTGCCGGTCTGCACAATCCTGCCCATGTCCATGATCGCCAGCCGGTCGCCCATCTGCATGGCCTCGGCCTGATCGTGCGTCACATAGACGAACGTCGTTTTCAGCCGCTCATGCAGGCGGATGATCTGATCGCGCAGTTCTGTCCGCATTTTTGCGTCGAGGTTCGACAGCGGCTCGTCGAGCAGGAACACGACAGGCTCGCGCACCATCGCCCGCCCCAGCGCCACGCGCTGGCGCTGGCCGCCGGACAGCACGCGCGGGCGGCGGTTGAGCAGATAGTCGATATCGAGGATCTTTGCCGCCGCCTCCACGCGGCGCTTGATCTCCTCCTGCGGGAGCTTCATGCTCTTGAGCGGAAACGCCATGTTCTTATAGACCGTCAGATGCGGATAGAGCGCAAAGGACTGGAAGACCATCGCGACGTTGCGCTTCATCGGCTCGAGCGTGCTCACGTCCTCGCCGTCAAAGCGGAGCGTCCCCTCCGTCGGCTTTTCCAGCCCTGCAATCAGACGCAAAAGCGTGCTTTTTCCGCAGCCGGACGGCCCCAGCAGCACGATGAACTCGTGATCGGGTACCGTCAGGTCGACCTGCTTGAGCGCCTGCGTGCCGTTCGGATAGACCATGCTGACGCCGGAAAGTTGAATTTCAGCCATTTGATTCGCTCCTGTTTCATAAAGTTGCGCTGCCGCAGATCCTTTCACCCGCGGTCTCACTGCAATAACGATAGCACAGGCCCCCGCGAAACGCAACCGCGCCCGATGCGCTTCCTTTCGCTGTGCGGCGCGTGCGTCTCAAAAGCAGACCGGGCCTTATCGTACTGCAAGGTACGGCAAGGCCCGGTTCGTACAGAACGTCATTGCTCCGGCGTGCATTTCCGCGCGGCGAAAAACTCAGCCCTTGACCGCGCCCTGCGTAATGCCCTCGACGAACATCTTGTTCATGCACAGGAACAGGATGAGCATCGGCAGCATTGCAAGCATCGTGCCGGCCATCATGAGGTTATACTGGCTCGCGCCGGCGCCGCCGGAGGACTGCAGCTTCACGACCGCGACCACGAGGGTGGTGGCAGCCTGATCTCTGGCGAGCATCAGGTTCGGAAGCAGGTAGTTGTTCCACGAGGCACGGAACGTCATCAGCGCGACTGTCGCAAGGATCGGCTTGGACAGCGGCAGGATCACGCGCCACCAGGTGGAGAAGAAGGAACAGCCGTCGATCTTGGCCGCGTCATCCAGTTCCTTGCTGATGGTCTTGAGATAGCCCATCGTCAAAAAGAGGTTGCTCGCGCCCGCCGTGCCGAACTGGACCAGCGCCAGACCGGGCAGGTTGTTGAGGCCGAGCTTCGTGGTGATCCGCAGCAGCGGGAACATCGTGACCGTACCGGCGCCGATGAACATGGTGGCCATGAACAGCCAGTACAGGAACTTCTGACCGGGGAAATTGCCGCGCTGGAAACAGTAGGCCGACATCGACGTGAACAGCACCACCAGCACGACCGTCATCAGGGAGACCTTGATGGAGTTGATGGTATAGTCGGTGTAGGTCACCTTGCTGGCAATGCCCGTGCCGCTCATGCTCCAGACAGTCTTGTAGTTGTCGAACGTGAAGGTCTTCGGGATCAGGTTGATACCGCCCGTGGCGATCTCCATGTTGGTCTTGAAGGAAGCGGAGACCGTGTACAGCAGCGGAATGACGGTCAAAATGACCATAAAGATCAAAAACAGATACAGAAAGAACTTCGCTCTGGCGCTCATTCGCATTGTCATCGCTTGCAGCCTCCTTTCTCAGTAAACGTCGCTGGACTTCTTGGTCGCACGCAGATAGATCAGCGTGACGATGCCCAGAATGACGGCTGTGACCACGGTCAGCGCCGCGCCGTAGCCGAAGTCAAGGCCGGATGCGCCGCCGTCGCCGAAGAATTTCTTATAGATGTAGGTCATCATGACCTCGGTCTTGCCGCTGGGCTTGCCGTTGGTCAGGGTGAGGACCAGATCCGTGACCTTGAGCGAGCCGAGGATCGCGTTCATCAGCACCATCTGCAAAACCGGACCGAGCAGCGGGATCGTGATGGTCAGGAACTGGCGCGTATTGCTCGCGCCGTCGATGGACGCCGCCTCATACATTTCCGGTGGGATCGCCTGCAGACCCGTCATGAAGAACAGCATGTTGATGCCGAAGTTCTGCCAGATCGACGCGATCATCAGCATGATCATGGCCGATGTGCCGCCCGAGAACCATTTGACGCCCTCGCCGCCCAGCAGCCGGATCACGGAGTTGACGACGCCCTGGTTGTGGTTGAACAGGTAGGTGAACACAACACCGATGACCGCGACGGAAAGCATCGACGGCATGAAGAACACGGAGCGGAAAAAGTCGCGGCCGCGGATCTTCTTCGTCAGGATGAAGGCCAGCACGAGCGCCAGCGGGATCTCAACGAGCAGCTTGCCAATGGCGAACACAAAGGTGTTTCCGACTGACAGCCAGTATTTCGAGGACGTGCTGGAAAACACGCGTATAAAATTCTTGAGGCCCACGAACTTGACCGTGCCGAACCCCTTATAGCTGAACAGACACCAGCGCATGATCCACAGCAGCGGGATCACAACGAAGATGATCATGCCGAGCACGGTTCCGGCGATCATGAGATAGCTTTGTATCGTCGCCTTTGTTCCTAATCTTTCCCCTTTGTGCACGAAAAAACGCTCCTTTCGACCGACCGCGCGGCATGGCGCCGCGGAGGTGTCAAATTGTTAGTCCCATTTTACGTTGCGGACGGAGCATGTGTCAAGTTTTGCGCAACGCAAACACTCGGATTTGACATTTTCCGAAAAAACAGGCTTCTGTTTTTGTTTAATTTGCATACGTATCTTCCCTCCCTTGCGGGAAAGTTCGCTGTTTTTCCCACGTTTTTTCCCCGGCACGGCGTCCGCCGCGCCTGTTCCGCTCAGTTTCCGCAGACTTTTTGCATGGATTTCCGCAAAAAGCCGGAAAACTTTTTTCTGTCTTGACACGCCCCGGGCACATTGCTATCATTGGAATTGAGACAGGGCGGCAGCGAAACGATCGCGCGAAAGTTGCGTAGTTGTTGCGTTAATTCAGCCGCTGCACGGGAGGATATGATAGTTATGAGTCATTTTCAGATCGGCTGGGCAGAGTATTCTCTGACACCGGATAAAAAGGTATCTCTTGTCGGCCAGTTTGCCGAGCGCATTTCCGAGTACGTGGAAAAACCGCTGTGCGTGACCGCCATGGCCGTAAGCACCGACAGCGACCAGGCTGTCTTCTGCAGCTGCGACCTCGTCGGCGTTTCGTGGTCGCTGCGCGACGCCGTGCGGGAAAAGCTCGCGGGCAACACCGTGGGCCTTGACCCGATGAAGGTCATCATCTCCGCCATCCACACCCATACCGGCCCCGGCTATACGGGCCGCGGCAATTCCTCCGGCCGCTTCTCCAGCAATTCCAGCGGCTTCCGCGCTCTTCTGGAGTCTGAGCTTCCCGCCGGAAAGAAGTATGTGGAGAGTGCCAACGTCACCGCCAACCCCGAGATCGCGCAGGACGACGAGCTTCTGGAGTTCCTCTCCGGCCAGATCGCCAAGGCCGCGCTCGAAGCGTGGGCAAAGCGCGCCCCCGGCGGCTTCTCGAACGCGTTCGGCCGCGCTGTCGTCGGCATGTGCCGCCGCGTGTGCTATAACGACGGCTCCGCCCAGATGTGGGGCAATGCCGAGACCGCGAAGTTCACCGAGATCGAGGGCGGCAACGACTCCGGCATCGAGCTGATGTATGTCTTTAATGAGAAAAACGAGCTGACCGGCATCGTTGCGAACCTTGCGTGCCCGGCGCAGTGCGTCCAGCACCGGCTGTTCGTCTCCCCCGACTTCTGGGGTGAGGCCAAGATGCTTCTGCGCAAGCACTTCGGCGAGCACATCTTCCTGCTGCCGCAGTGCTCCGCTGCGGGCGACCAGTGCCCGGTCGACCTCGTCCGCTGGGTCGAGCCGGAAAGCGACGTGCACGATCCGAACCTCAAGCGCACCAACCCGCACAAGCGCAAGGCCGATCCGTCGATGTTCGACCTGTCCGGCATGCGCAAGGCCGGCAAGCGCATTGCAAACGAGATCATCGAGGTCTACAACGAGGGCCTCGACGCCCCGCAGACCGACCCCGAATTCGTCCACGAGGTCCATATGATGCAGCTGCCGCTGCGCCGCACGACCTTTGCCGAGGTCGCCGCCGCGCGCCGCCGCATCCATGACTATCTGGCCGAAAAGCCGGGCG
>ERZ779729.353-NODE-353-length-48026-cov-7.687311_pt1 | contig 48026 bp, 67 predicted proteins | sample MGYA00511072_ERZ779729 | MGnify/ENA primary metagenome ERZ779729 (study PRJEB29588, sample SAMEA2156675) | human gut metagenome | biome: human gut; feature: human-associated habitat; material: faeces | place: Denmark | collected 2008/2010 ...
TGCCTTCTATAGTATCTGCTGTTTCAGGTATCTCATCTGAGCAGTTAATATCCTCAAGACTATATAAATCAATTTCTTCATTCAATATAGAAGATATTTCTTTTATCTTATGCTTATTATTTGTAGCAAATACTAATTTTTTTTTCATTTATTTTTTATTGAATTTTTTACTTCTTATTTTTTACCAAATTGCTTTAATGCTTCAAAGTTGGAATTTAAATTTTCCTCTTCTTTTTCTAAAATATATATATGGTTTATATTTCCAGGTTCTAGATACCAATAGGTACCTATTTTTTTGGCTTTTTCTGTATCATATTTTTTAGAATTAATTATTTTTTTCATTTTTTAACCTCCTAGCGTAAGGGTGGCTATAAGCCACCCGTTAATTTAAATAGAATAAACATTAGTTGGAGCTTCCCAATCACAAGCCCAACCTTCATCATCTCCGTCTTCTGGGCTATAATTATCTAATATGTTCCAGACAACAATATATTTGTTTCCATTTTCATCAATAGCAGCAGCTTCATAATATTTGTTTTCATTAGTTCCTGCTATATATGCTTCTTGCGTTAGTGTGTATTCCTTGTTTTTAAAAATTACTTTCATTTTTATTTCTCCTTTATATTTTTATTCTGTTCTCTCTTGTTTACAAATACATTATACTATATAGTTGTAAACAAGTCAATACTTTTATTTGAAAATACTGCACAAAAAACAAACATGTATTTTGTATATTTTTAACAAATGTTTGTTATAAACTATTATAAAGCGAAAATGGAGCCAAAGTTAAATGGCTCCATATTTTTTATTTTGTGTTATTATATATTAATATAATGAAAGTCTTTTTTAATATTCATATTATTTTCCCCCCAAAAATTAATAATTAAGATATATAAAATATAGCATATTAATCTAATTATGTCTACCCGATTTTAAAGAGTAAATAAATTTATTTTATATTCTAAACATAAAAAAGAGACACGCATTATACGTGTCTCAGGAACTAATTATTTTTTAACATACATATTATTTGACAAAATAATCTAGTATCAATAAAAAATAATTGTTCGAATGTTAATTGATTTGGTGAGCCATTTTGCGCGGCAGTCGATTTTTCTATCAATTTTATAATATCTTCGTAGCGGTCTTTTGTATTGTCATCTTTCGAAAAGTTGTATAATATGTAAATTTTATCGTCAAATACAATCACTTTATAGATTAACACATCAACAAGTTTTTGCCTGAACTTCTCATCTTTAAAATCTCCGTTGGAGTATTGCGACAAAATAAATTTTATAGTATCATAATCCAAAAATGGATTGTCATTTTTTTCTTTTATTATTTCGCTTTTTAGTATATCCTTTGTTTTCTCAAGTTCAAGTAATCTATCTTTTACCGAAATTGTAAAGATTCCTGATTCTATTGCTTTTAATATATTTTCAATCTGTTTTTCTGTCTCACTTAATTTTTGCTCAAGCGAATTTATTATTTGGGGTGTGTCGTCATACATTTGGGCTTCTACGGCTTTTTTTGCTATTCTATCAATTATTTTATCATTACATACAATTGACCTTACTGCATTTATTACTGTGTCTTCAAGGTAATATTTATCAATAGTATGTTTTGGACAATCGTTTTTATTGCGTTTCTGCTTGCCACATTTATAATATCTATATACACGACCGCTTTTGTTTTTCCCGGATTCTCCGTTCATTTTGTCTCCGCATAAACCACAAATTACTTTTCCGCTTAATAGATATTTTTCTTTTGGTTTGCTTGCGGCTGCGTTTCGCTTATTTTTTATCATCATTTTTCCCACCTTTTCAAATAATTCATTATCTATTATTTGCGGTATTCCGCCAGGTATTTCTATATCTTTATACTTATAGATACCTATATATTTTCTGTTTGTAAGCATGGTGCGTAGACTGTTTTTATTAAATTGACCGCCTCTACGAGTTTTAAAACCGTGTTCGTTTAGATAATCGCAAATATCTTTTGCGCTGAACCCATCTGCATACATAGTAAATATTTTTTTTACTACTGGTGATTCAATTTCATTTACTATATATTTTTTGTCTTCTATTTTATACCCTAAAGGAACCGGGGCACCTGTTGAATGACATTTTAACGCTGTTTCTCGCATTCCTCTGTTTACTTTTTCTGAAAGGTCGGCGGAATAATATTCTGCTATACCTTCAAGCAGACTTTCAACTAATATTCCTTCAGGGTTATCAGATATGTTTTCCATCGCTGAAATTATCTTAACCCCGTTTTTTTTCAATTTTACTTTATAGGCAGCAGAATCATATCTGTTTCGTGAAAATCTATCCAACTTCCATACAATGATTATGTTAAACGCCCCATTTGCACTATCTTTTATCATTCTTTGGAATTCCGGTCTATTATCCGTCTTAGCGGATAAAGCGCGGTCAATATATTCTCCAATAATAGTTATATCATGTTTTTCTGCATATGAGTAACAATCCCTTAACTGTCCCTCAATGGATTGTTCTGTCTGCTTATTGCTTGAATATCGGGCATATATTACGGCTCTATTTGTTGACATCGTATTACGCTCCTATTATGTTATATTTTCAAAAATGCTTGTTGTTCACTCATTTTCACGCCCATTTTTATTACACATACAATAAATGAATTATAAGTCTAACGAGTTATTATGTCAATAATATACAAATGTTTAGATAAAAAAACAGTAAAAAAGTCACATAATATGAGTATATGTGACTTTTTACTAGTTTATTTTTTGCTTAAATCAAAACATAAGGGGCACGGTCTATGTTTATGCTTCTTTTCTTCGTAAAGATTTGAAATATCAACATCTATCTCGTCAATTATACTCTCACATATGTGACCGTGATATATTTTATCTTTATGCTTTACGTAGACAACTTCGCATTTTTCTCGCATATTTATGTATTTTTGGTCTGTCTCGTTTTGAAGTTTTTTATATGCGTGATTTTTTATAATCCCGGCAAAAGTTTTTAGGATAACACTATATTTAAGTTGTTTTTTACATTGTCGTATAAATGGCTTAAATAATTTTAACGTTTTGATTCCCGGCTCAGGATATACGTCTTTGTAAAAATCATAATATTGGTGTATTTTATGTGGCGGAACATTGCATAGTTCGCTTATTTCCTCTACGTCAAATACTCCAATGCGTGTTAAAACTACAGGCGGTGTCATGATAAGAAGGGTTAATATCTCAGCTATTCCCTCAAATTTTTTGTTATCGTCCAAAAGAAATAATGCAATAGATTTAATTATTAAGTAATCTTTATGTATTATTTTATCGTTGTAAAATAATACTGTATTTCCCCCGCTGTTTATTAATGTTGTATTTTTATTAAAATCTATTGCATTTTTTATATTGTCGTCTTTTATTTCAGAGTATGTTTTAGATTCAATTTTATATGCTTCTAAAATTGAATCTGCTGTTACCGGTAGTTTTGCTACATTAGCTTTACTCAATATTGAGTAGGCTAACTTATTAAGTGATTTAATATCATTTGTTTCCACGTTATTTCCTCCCTATTTTTTATAATATTATAACATGGAAAATATGTAATTTAAAGAGGAAATAAATACCAAAACTATTCTTCGTTCACATTGCTTAAAGCATTTATAATAACTTTTATATCTTTAAGCTGTTGAATATTAAGATTTGCGGTTTGCAGAAGTTTAATAATTTCACCTTTAATTCTAATAGCTTCATATTCATCATTAAGGTTAGGTATTTTTTTGTCAAATATCTTTCTAAACTTATTAGCATCTTCCGGCGAAATTTCAATTTTTTCATTATTACCGCCAAAGCTAAAAATTAATCCGCTCTCAGTTTCTTCAATTTCCGGCAGTTTAAAATTATTACCGGATACATTATCACTAATACCTAACAAATAATCAACGGTAGTTTCAAAAAATTTTGCTAACTTTGCTAATACTTCCGTGCTAGGGTCTCTTATTCCCTTTTCATAATTAACATACGTAGTATAAGGTACATTAATACGGTTAGCAACTTCCCTCATACTTAATCCATGTTCTGTGCGTAATTGTTTTAACCTATTCATTTTTTACACCCTCCATATATATGGTATTAATATTATATACTCGATTTACGTAAATGTCAACTCATTTTTATAATAAAGTTAGTGTGAAAAGTATGTTTGTGTAAAACTGCCAAAAATAATATAAGTTATTTGAGTAATTATTATATTGACATATACTCAAAACGGGTATATAATTTTAATAAGCAAACACAAATGCGTACAATAAATTATATGTTGAGTAATTTTAAAAATAAAGGAGTGGTTACAAATTTTTATATCAAAAAAGCATAAAAATATTATTCTTTATGCTCTAATGGAATTGAGGTATTTATTACTTATCATCAGTAATATTTTCACGGTGTTTTTGAAAGGTCTTAATCATATCTAAAATGAAGTCTTGTTCTTCACTAGACAGTTCTTTAGCAGAATTATATATTTCAGAGAGTATGTGAGAACTTTTTTCGGTTTCGTTAAGAGTCTCCATTGCACCATTTCCATTTATAAGCCATTGTTCATTTATATGCAGTGTTTCACAAATTGCACGTATCACTAATGGTTGTGGTTCAACCTTTCCATATTCAATATTAGTAATTACACCGCGAGAAGCTCCAATAGCGGCAGCTAAAGATTCTTGAGTAAAACCTCTCATTTTACGGACATATTTCAATCGTTCGCTTATAGTCATTATATCACCTTCCTACGTGGATTGATATATACATAATAATACTTAAAAAATAATATTGTTTATTGCTAACTATTGCTCATTTTTATCAAATGACCTTTTGTACGCATCCAAAGATTTAATAAATGCCTTTACAGCTATTAAATCTGATTCATCCATTTGCTCTATATCAGAAATAATTTTTCTCTGTATTGGCGTAAAATCCTTGGTATTGTTTTTTTTGCTAAACTTTGGTTCGGAACCGTTCAATATCCAATCAATTGAATAACCGTATAACTCTTCAATAAGAGTAGCGGTTGAGTTTGACACCCCACTTTCGCCACGTAGTAATTTTGAAATATAACTTTCTGTGACGTTTATGCTTTTGGCAAACTCTTTCTGTTTTAAACTGTTTTCTGAAATTATAATTTTAATTCTATCTGATAAATTCATCGTATCACCTCGTTGCATTTATCATATCAAAAAAAATGTAGTAAGTCAAGAAAAAGTTCTTGACAATGTAGTAAATCAATGTTAATATGTAGTTAGTCAAGTCGAGAATGGAGGTGTTCAATATGTATAACAAAGATAATTATAAAAAAGAAATAATTGATTTTATAAAAAAATCATCGGAAGAGGATAATTTTATAATTGCAACATTTATTGCTGGAATGCAAGCAAAAAAAATAAATTATTCTAAAAAAAATATTAATTTAAAACATGAAAATCGTCCCGCTTAGGGCATTATAGAAAGGCTTGTTGATTCAATACATATTTATTAAATAGAATTAGAAAGAAGTGATAAAAAATGAGAGCAACAGAAAAATCGGTTGAAGTAGTAGAAAATACAATTGATATAGATAAGATACCGGACGATTTTATAAATTTTCTCGCTAAATTTTGTTGTGAAAAATATAAAAAATTATCGTCAGACCCTGAATTTATTGAAAAAAATAATAAACGGCAAGTAAATCGCGCCGTATGAAAAGAGGTGGGGTTATGAAAAAATATCTAATTAAATATAGCTATATACCTGATGATGGGGTGCCGATAATTAAGACTGATTATGCAATTGTTGACGCCAAATCAACAGAAAAGGCGAAACAAATATTTATAGCGAGTTTCCCTAATTTTAAAATATTAAATATTTATATGGAGGTGAAGTCAAATGTATAAATGGATAATAAGAGTATCAGCGGCGACAGTAGGTACGGTGTTATTAGTAATGATTAAATCATTAAATTTTAACCCTATACTTTACATATTCCCGATTATGATGATACTTTTTGCATTTTTGGACTGTGCAGAAGACAGTGAGGGACGGCCTGTTGCTGATGATGTACGTAAGGTCGTAATAAGGCCGGATAACCGGCGTTGGGACTTTGATGACGAAGAGTGTAGCAGAACATCTAAAACGATAGAAGAAAAAAATCAAAGAAATATTAAAATTGGTATAGGAGTGAGATAAAATGAGAATGAGAAAAATAAAGAGACCTGTACGCAAAACAGTGTAACTTTTAATGTGGAGGTGAAATAAGATTATAACAATTCATTCATGGAGCGGTGGAAAGGATAGCACAGCAAGCATCATACTTGAGCGTATTCATAATTTACCGGCTTCAAAAATAATTTTCAGCGAAGTCATGTTTGACAACAAAAATAACATAAGCGGTGAGTTACCCGAACACATTGATTTTATACATAATAAAGCGATACCAAAATTCCGTGAATGGGGATATGACGTTCAAATTTTACGTAGCGAAAAGGATTATTTAGATTTGTTTTATCACGTCGTTACTCGCAGCAAAAAACCGGAAAGGAACGGTAAATATGCAGGTTTTTTACTTGCTGGAATGTGTGCAGCTAAGCTTTTAGCGCGGAGGTAGACGACGAAGAGTGCTATAGAGAAACCAAAAGGCCGGAAAGCAAAAGAATACATAAAATTGTAATGTGAGGTGTTATCAATGCAGTGTAATAGGGATTGTTTTAATTGTATTTTTGAGGACTGCATAGTGAATGAGCTGCTACCTGAAGATTTAAAAGAAATTAACCAAAGAGATAGAGAGATTAGATTTATTAATAAAGATAATAAACGCAAAAAGATAGCAGAACGCCAGCGAAAATATCACGAAGAGCATAGAGAAGAAATAAATGAACGCCAGCGAAAACACCGTGCTGAACACAAAGAAGAAATAGCAGAGTATAGGCGTAAATATTATGCTGAACATAAGGAGGCGATAAATGAAAGCCAGCGAAAGTACTACGCCGCACATAAGGATGAATTAAATGAACGTAGGCGAAAATATCGCGAAGAGCACAAAGAAGAAATATTGAAACGCCAGCGAAAATATCGTGCCGCACATAAGGATGAATTAAATGAACGTAGGCGAAAAAATTATCAAAGAAAGAAAAATAAAAAGTCCGGCTGTGCGGAACCACAAACCGGACTAAAAAATATATATAACAAGAAATCTATATCAATATAACATATAATAAAAGATTTGTCAAGTTGTGAAAAGGAGAAAATATGAACAGGATACAGAATTTATTAACTAAAGAAATAATAGAGCCTGAGGATAGGCTTACATATGCGCTGAACCGCTGCGGTATTGGGATAATCAACGAAAATTCTCCTGACTTTGACTGGTTTGTTAAGGAGATTATTCCTGAGTTTTTAGAGCTGTTTTACAGCGGTAATTATGCTGAGATCGATGAGCCGGAGGAAGAACTGCCGGACTATGGATATTATGACAAGCTGGACGCTGAGTATGAGGACAGGCGTTTGGCATGAAAGGAGCGAATAACTTTGGAGCTTTTAAGAGTTCGGGACACTAAAAGCCTCAGCCGTGACGAGTGGCTGGAAGTCCGCAGGAATGGTATAGGCGGCAGTGACGCCGCTGCCATACTTGGGCTTAACAGATTTAAAGGGGCTTTTTCGGTTTACGCAGACAAGGTGCTGGGGCATCATGACGACTTATCTAACATTGAGGCTGTTTATTGGGGGAATGTGCTTGAGGATATTGTGGCAAAAGAGTTTGTTAGGAGAACCGGTAAAAAAGCTGAGAGAGTCAACGCTGTGCTGCGCCACCCGGAATATGAGTTCATAATTGCTGATTTAGACCGCAGAATAGTGGGGGAAAACGCTGTGCTGGAATGCAAGACTACAAACGCCTTTAACGAAAAAGAATGGCTGAAAGACGAGGTGCCGGCGGCGTATCTCTGCCAAATACAACACTATATGGCGGTGACCGGAGCTGATGTTTGTTATATTGCATGCCTTATAGGCGGTCAGAAGTTTATTTATAAAACCGTTCTCAGGGACGATGACTTTATAGACTATTTAATAGAGCGTGAGGTTAATTTTTGGGAAAACAATATCCGCAAAGAGATTCCGCCTGAAATTGACGGAAGCAGGAGTGCGGAGAGGTTTTTAAAAGAGACTTATCCTGAAAGTATGGATACCTGTATATGTATGACTTCCGATATTGAGGCAGCCTGCAGGGAACGCCGGGACTTGAAAAATAAGATAAGGGAGCATGAGAACCGAATCAAGGTTTTGGACAATAGAATAAAACTGGCGATAGGCGAAAACTCTTATGCACAGGGGAGGAAGTTCAGCGCTTCATGGGTAAGCGCTAAGCCGCGCAGGATACTTAACACTGAAAAGCTGGCGGCAGATTATCAAATAGAAAATTTAGATAAATATTATGTTTACAGCGGTCCTAACAGACAGCTGAGAATTAAGGAGGTAAAATAAATGGCAACAATGAGCAGTTTAAAAAACGATATGCAGCAAGTAAAGCCGCAGACCCCGTCACAGCTGATGAACAAGGCGATAAGCTCGGCGTCTATGCAAAATCTGCTTGAGCAAACCCTGCATGAAAAGAAAGGTCCGTTTATAGCGAGTATAATTGATTTATACAGCAATGATAAAACTTTGGCGGAGTGCGACCCGGGGGACGTTATAAAAGAGGCGTTAAAAGCGGTTTCGCTTGACCTTGCAATAAACAAGCAGATGGGGTTTGTGTGGATTATACCGTTTAAAAACAGAAAACTGGGAAAGACGGTTCCAACGTTTCAGCTGGGATACAAGGGATACATACAGCTTTGTATGAGGTCGGGAATATACAGAACAATAAACGCCGGCGCGGTATATGAGGGTGAGGAGGTAACAAGGGATAGGCTTTCGGGAGATGTAAAGATAAGCGGTGATAAAAAGAGCGATGAGGCTATCGGATATTTTGCGTATTTCCAAACGCTTAACGGTTTTGAAAAGTGTTTGTACTGGACCCGTGACGAAGTGATAAAGCACGCAGAAAAGTACAGCAAGGCATATCAAAGGGGCAGTGAGATTTGGAGAGATAATTTTGACGAGATGGCAACTAAGACGGTTTTGAGAAACTTGCTTTCGCACTATGGTTTGATGAGCGTAAATCTTGTTAACCAGCTCAAGGAAGACGGAGATTATCAGGACAGCGATGTTGGCGAAAGTAAGACTAAGGATACTGTTCCTATAGAGGTTAAGGCAGAAGCGGCTGACGATACGTTTAAGTTTGACCCGGATACAGGAGAAGTATCTGATATATACGCAGGAACGCCGTTTGAGGATAAAAAGTAAATATTAACTTAGAGGTAAAAGAGATGATAAACAAGGTTATTCTAATGGGACGGCTGACCCGTGACCCGGAACTCAGATACACAAGCGCGAACAAGCCTGTGTGCAGTTTTACGATTGCTGTGGACAGCGGATACGGGGACAGCAAAAAGACGGATTTTATTAACTGCACAGCATGGCAGAATCAAGCCGAGTTTTTAAATAAGTATTTTACAAAGGGTATGATGATTATAGCGGCCGGAAGAATTTCTACTCATATGTGGGAATCTGAGAGTGGGAAGAGAAATTATTCCACTGATGTAACAGTAAGCGAGATAAGTTTTGGAGAGAGCAAAAAAATGGGTCAGGGCGATAATGATGTGCCGGATGATATGCCGTTTTAGTTTTGCTGGCTGTTATATAAAGCAAAAAGTTATTTAAGCAGTTAATTTATGGCACGCACTGTCGTTTAAGTTGTTTTACAATAATAACGTATTCTTTGAATACGGTGCTGCCAAATAAAACAGCAGTTCACAAAAAATATTTGGGTAAGTATCCAATAGAATTAATATATTTATATAAAATTTGGGGTGGCATTATCGTTTGCTGAAAAGGCAGGTTGTAATGCTGTTCCGTAACAGGGGTGGCGCTGCCGTTCGTATAAATAGGGTTGCAGCGTTGTTCCAAAGGAGAATTCTTATGGGAAAAGAAGCATTTGATTTCTTTCCTTTAGACGTGCATCTTAGTGATAGGATGGAGCTTATAGAAGCAGAATTCGGGTTAATAGGGTTTGCGGTAATCGTTAAGCTGTGGATGAGAATATACGGCAGCAGAGGTTATTACTGTGAATTTGATGAAGAGGTTGCATTGATGTTTTCCCACAAAACAGGGGTTGGTGTCAATGCCGTTTCTGAAATATTGAACGCAGCATTTAAAAGAGGTATTTTTGACAGGACGCTGTATGAGAAGTACAAAATTCTAACATCAAAAGGAATACAGGAAAGATGTATGAAAATGTGCTCAAGAAGGAAGCGTTTTGAAGTCGAGAAGAAATACCTTTTAATTAGTGTACCCATTAGCCTTGAAAATGTATACATAAAGGGCGAAAATGTTAACATTTCTGAAGAAAATGTATACATTTTTACACAAAGTAAAGTAAAGGAAAGAAAAGTAAAGGAAAGTAAAGTAAATAAAATACCGGCTGTGCCTGAAGAGAGCAAAAAACAAAAACATAAGTATGGAAAATACAAGAATGTGTTATTAACGGACGAAGAGGTTAAACAGCTAAGAGAAAAGCTGCCTAAAGACTGGGAAAAGTGGATAGAGACATTTTCGGAAGGCCTGGAGCTTAAGGGATATAAGTATAATAACCATTATTTAGCCATACTCCAGTGGGAGGAGAGGAACAGGCGGAAAGAAACCGGAATTAGGAAAAGCAAGTTTAATAATTATATTGACACCAACAAAACCGATTATGCAAGTATAGAAAATAAATTACTTGATAACATGTTAGGGGAACAGAGATGATAAAATTCACGATAAGCGGAAGGCTGCCGAGCCTTAATGATTATATCAACGTATGCAGGCATAACAAATATAAGGCGGCGGCATTTAAGAAGCAAGTTGATACTCAGATAATTTCGGAGATACGGAAACAGCGGATAGGCAAAGCGAAAACGCCGGCATACATAGAATTTTTATGGGTTGAGAAAGACAGAAGGAGAGACCTTGACAATATATACTCGGGTAAAAAGTATATACTGGACGCACTGCAGACCGCCGGAGTAATACCAAACGACAGTCAGAAGTATGTTATAGGCTTGGTGGATACGGTTGCTTTTGACAAAGCAAACCCCAGGGTAGAAGTAACAATTTGCGAAGAATAGGGGAGTTACAAGTGAGAACTAAATGCACTAAGCCGCCGAAAGTGCCAAGACCTACGCTGTGCGGCAAGGCACCTGACGGAATAGATTGTTTTGTTTGTAAGTGGTATGTAAAAAATGTAAAGGAGAATACAAAAGATGATAAGTGATAAAATAGCTTATTTTTTGTCGTATATAGAAGAGCAATGTAAAATGTATGATATTTCTAAAGATATATTAAAAGAATGTGATGAAGCCACACAAGATTTGTTGCATAAAATGGAAATAGACCCGGTTAAATATAAAGAGCGTGCGAGACTTGCAACTAAATTACAAGCTGTACGCCGCCAAAGAAGAACCGCAAAGGATATGACAGAAATAACAAAAATAATAGCAATATGGGCAAAAGATAATAAATCAATTATAGGGTCATTACAACGGTTATTAGGGGATATAAGAAAAGCAGAGAAAAAACAGCAAAATAGAACCTATATACCCAGGACGAATGTTATAGAGGAGATAAGGAGAATATGAAAATGAAAGATTATAAACAAAAAGAATGTTGGGGTTGCGAAAATTTCACGTCGCTAGGTGAAGGCGACCATCTTTGTTGTGAGAATATAAGGAAGGAGAGGCACAATGGAAGCAATACTGAATATATTAACAACAGAAGATATGACAGAGTTAAGACAAGGTATTAAGAATTTAATTTTAAACGCTGTAGAAAGCGACCTTAATATGCGAGATGAATATATAGTATCACCTAATTTTGTCATTGATATAGTAGATGATGTTGTTGAATATATGCGACCTAAACTTGAAAGAAAAGCAGAAAAGGTAATGACTAAAAGAATAAATGATTATTTAAATGCAATACAGCAGACAAAGGAGAATGAAAAATAATGTTACATGCAGTAAAAATCGAACCGGAATATTTTAATAAAATAATAGAAGGTAAAAAAACATATGAAATTAGAAAAAATGACATGGATTATGTAGCCGGAGATTGCATTGCACTAAATGAATATAAGCGTGGAGAATATACAGGACGTTTTATATTAACTGGCATTGTTAGTATTGATGAATATCCTCTATACTTAGATACAGGATATGTTATTTTACAATTAAGCCCGTTAGGACTGAAGATAACATAAATCATTTCGAAAGTTATGTAAATCCAGAAAGATTTAAGGGGGAAAATTAAATGAAGAAAAAATATATTAAAAGATTAATTGAAAGAGATACGCCAAAGAAACCATATTTAGATACTGACACATTAAGAGCGGTTAAACCTGCCGTTAGATGTCCGATGTGTGATTATATTTTAGTTCTACAAATGGAACAGTTTTGTCCTTGTTGTGGACAAAGGTTTGTAGAGAAAAAGAATAAATAATATTATTTAAACAAAAAAACGCCCTGCATATGCGAGGACGCTCGAAAAATAATAAACATATTATATCACATAATAGTGATAAAGTCAAGGAGTGTTAATTAATATGCAGGGTGTGACTATAGAAGAAACAAAACAGTGGTTAAATCGTGGTTATAAACTACGAGAGACGATAAGAATTTTAGAAAAAGCGCAAATGCGCGCTTATGACATAGTGACGGGTACGACAATAACACTATCGGAAAGGGTACAGGAAAGTCACGGGAATGGAACAGAGAATAAATTAATTACATACGCAGATTACTGCAGGCAGATAGACTGTCATAAGACAGATTTATTTGAAATCTTGAAACAAATAACAAATGCAATAATGAAAGTTGAAAACAACATCTATAAAAACATACTCATATCAAGATACATTAATTTCGAGACATGGGAGAATATATCACAAAATATTGGATATTCATACAGACAAATACTGAGATTGCATGAAAAAGCGCTACGAAAAGTTAAAGATGTCCTTGAATGTCACATTGAAAGTGTGATATAGTGTATAATGTAGGAAATAAAAAATTTCTCCTTTTTAAATTTTTTTCTATGAGCCGTTACCTTATGGGGACGGCTTTTTATATTGCGATTTTAGGTCTTGTGGGAATGATACATCATAAATAAATGCTGAGGGGTGGGCGGCTGTGATGTTAATGGAGGTAATTAATTGTGGAAATAATATATAAATCAACAAAAGAAATTAAGCCATATGAAAATAATCCGAGAAATAATAATGAAGCTGTTGAGAAAGTAGCAGTTAGCATAACAGATTACGGATTTAGGGTGCCAATTATTATTGATAGTAATAATGTAATAGTCGCAGGCCATACAAGGTATAAAGCCGCGTTAAAAATAGGCTGTGAATCTGTACCATGTATAGTTATTGATGACTTAACACCGGAGCAGATAAGAGCATATAGATTGGTAGACAATAAGACGGCAGAATATTCAAGTTGGGATTTTGAAATGCTTGAAAAAGAATTAAAAAGTTTAGATATAGATATTTCAGAATTTGAATTTCCTGATTTGGGAGAAACATTGGATATTTCAGATGATGATTTTTATACAGATGAGACAGTAAAAAATGTTAAAGTGAAATCTATTAAATGTCCGCATTGTGGAGAAACTTTTGAACTATGAAAATATATCTTGCTACATCAAGTAGTGGTGTGAAAAAAGAACAAAGAAAAGAAATGATAAAATGTTGTAGACCATTATATTTACTAGAGACTTTTTATTCAGGCGAAAAATGTTGCGCAATGGTTCAGAATGATGTTGGCACGGATAATTTTCTTCTTGACAGTGGAGCATTTTCATATATGAATGGAAAGTCTATAACAGAAAAACAAATGGAGGAATATATAGAAAAGTACATCTGCCATATAAAAAAATACAATGTAAAATACTTTTTTGAGATGGATGTTGATTGTATATTTGGTCTTGAAAAAGTTGAAATTTGGCGCAAAAAAATTGAGAACCAATGTAATAACAGGTAAAATCATTAATACCGGTATTCCGTTTTGGGGTTCAGTGATAACGATACCCTGTGCGGTTTTATGCTATCCTATAACATTTTTAATTACAGATGTAGTCGGTGAGGTTTGGGGGAAAAATGAAGCAAATCATATAGTAAGATTAGGACTTATTTCACAGATAGCTGCTACGATTATAATTATTATTGGGAAATATTTACCTTTTATTGACGCAGAAATGCAACAAGCATATATAAAAATATTAGGACAAAATTGGATATTCGTGATTGGTTCTTTAACTGCTTATCTAGTAAGTCAGAATCTTGATGTTCATATATTTCATAGATTGCGAGATAAGTATATTAAAAAACATGGCAGTACAAAAGGTGGTCGCTGGATATGGAATAATGCAAGTACAATGACAAGCCAATTTGTAGACACATTAATTTTTATAACGATAGCTTTTGGATTTGGATTTGGTTGGATATTTAACAATCAGATTACTCTAATAGGTATGTTGATAGGGCAGTATCTAATTAAGTTGATAATAGCGGCACTTGATACGCCGTTTTTTTATTTTCTGACAAAAAATATAAAAGAAATAAATTAGGCAGTGTGGGGTGCTGGTAACGCCCCACACTTACGCTAGAGCACCTACCTCTAACGCAGATAGCCCTTCTCGGCCGAGATTGCTACCTGCACCATTATATAGGAATTAGAGGTGCGATGTCAATGGAAATAGATACCAAAATAAAAGAAGCGTTAGAAAAACGTGCTTATGGTTTTGAAGTTGAAGAAAAAGAGTTTATAAAAAATAAGAATAATGAAAATACTGGGAGAATAAAAGTAACAAAAAAATATATTCCCCCGGATGTAACTGCTTTAAGAACGATTTTGCAATTAAAGCAGGCAGGGAAATGGTGAGGTTATGGCAAAGGGCAAATATAAAAAATGGTTGAAACCTGAAAATTTATTATTAATAGAGGGCTGGGCTAGAGATGGATTGGTTGATGAGCAAATAGCGCATAACATGGGTATAGCGTGTTGTACCCTGTATGAGTGGAAAAATAAATATGCAGAGATAGACGAGACCTTAAAAAAGGGTAAAGAGGTAGTAGATTTAGAAGTTGAGAATGCACTGCTTAAACGAGCGTTAGGTTATATAGTAGAAGAAAAGAAGATTGAGGAGAATGGTATAGGCGGAGAAAAAACTATAACTACTAGAAAGCATATACCGGGAGACACGACAGCGCAGATATTTTGGCTTAAAAATCGCAAGTCAGATAAGTGGAGAGATAAACCAACAACAGAAGGCAATACACAAGACCAAAACATTATTATTAATATTAGTCCGGCTACAACAAACGATATGGAAGATAGTTATGGAGATTAATTTAAAAGTCAATAAGGTATATATACCTTATTTACAAAAACCACAATTTACACAGATATATTACGGCGGTTCCTCAAGCGGAAAGTCGTTTTTTTTATGTCAAAAAATTATTATTGATAATATGAATGGTTGTAATTGGCTTATATGTAGAGCGGTCGGCAAAAGTATTAAACGTTCAGTTTTTAATGAAATCTATAAAGCTATTAATTATATGGAACTTAGTAATTTATATAGCTTTAATTTTTCGGATATGGTTATTACAAACAAGGTAAATCAAGCGCAAATAGTCTTTGCCGGATTAGATGACGTTGAGAAATTAAAGAGTATAACACCACGAAAGGGCGTTATAGAACGAATATTTATTGAGGAAGCTACAGAAGTCAAAAGAAATGATTATTTGCAACTCAAGAAGCGTTTGCGTGGACCGTCTAAAATAAGCAAATGTATTGTGATGGCTTTTAACCCTATTTTCAAATTGCATTGGATTTATAATGATTTTTTCGACAATAAGGTTGAAGACGGTTGCAAGAAATATGAAGATAAAAAAGTATCTATTTTAAAGACTACATATAAAGATAATATATTTCTTACACCTCAGGATATAGAAGCGTTAGAAGATGAAAGTGACCCATATTTTCACAATGTATATACATTAGGCAATTGGGGAGTTCTTCAAGGTCTCGTATATAAGAAATTTGTAGAGAAATTCTTTAATGCTTACGAAATTAGCAAAAGACCTGGAGTAGTATCGGCGTTTGGACTTGATTTTGGGTACACAAACGACCCTTCAGCTTTATTCTGCGGATTGGTAGACGAAAAAAATAAGGAGATATATGTATTTGACGAGTTATACGAAAGGGGACTGACCAACATGGAATTGGCTCCAAAAATACAACTAATGGGTTACGGCAAAGAAAAAATAATAGGTGACAGTGCTGTACCTCAAACGATTGAAGAATTAAGGCAATTAGGATTATCAAGGATAGAGGGAGCGTACAAACATGAGGTTATGTACGGAATACAAAAACTTATGAATTTCACCTTTATTATACACCCTAAATGCAGAAACTTTATAAACGAAATTAATAATTACTCATACGCCGAAAAAGACGGAGAGAGTATCAATAAACCAATAGATAAGTTTAACCACTTAATGGACGCTATGCGATATGCGGTTATCCCGAAATTAGAGGGAGATGTATTTAGTTTTAAGTAGCAGGAGGATAAAATGTTTAATTTTTACGAAGAAACGCAGAGAATTATTAATATTATATCAAAAGGCGCAAATAAAGCGCCGACTATGAAAAGAATAGCGGAAATAGAATTAAATAAATATAAGCAGAGCAAAAAGCGTAAAAAAATGCTTACAGGAATAAATTATTATGATGGAAAACATGAGATACTCAAAAAAAAGCGACTTGCCATTGAAGAGGGCGGTCAGGCTTCCGAACAGCACTATTTGCCTAATTCTAAAATAATTAATAATCAATATCGCAAAGCTGTAGACCAAAAGTCTAATTTTCTTTGCGGTCGCCCTATAGCAATTGACACGGATAACGATAAATATACCGACGAACTTAATAAGATATTTGACGAAAATTTTCATGCAATACTTAAACAGACGGCAAAAAACGCTTTAAATTGTGGTATATCATGGCTATATCCGTATATCAACGATAGAGGAGAGTTTTCCGTCAAAATATTCTCAGGTATTGAGATATTACCATTTTGGCAAGATGAAGAGCACAGATATATAGATATGGCTTGCAGATTATATGTTATCCCAACATATGAGGGGGAAAACGAAAAAGATGTGGAGCATGTTGATATATTCTTGCCTGAGGGGATTGAATATTATATATATGAAAATGGAAAATTAGTGATTGATTCTGAGCGTGAACCTGAACCATATCTTACATACAAAGATAAAGATGATAATGTTATATCTCTGAGTTGGGATAAAATACCGCTCATACCATTTAAATATAACTACGAGGAACAACCGCTTATAGAAAGGGTACAATCAATACAAGACGCAATAAATCTAATAATGTCAAATTTTGAAGATAACATGCTTCAAGACCCTTATAATACTATATATGTATTGCTTAATTATGACGGTGCGGATTTAGAAGAATTTCGACATAATATTGCGCAGTATGGAGCGGTAAAAATAAGGTCCGTTAATGGTATTGATGGAAATGTAAGCACTATAGAAGTAAAGGTGGACAGCGAAAATTATAAAGCTATCCTAGACCAATTAAAAAAAGCGTTAATAGAAAACGCAATGAGTTATGATGCAAAAGACGACAGGCTTGGCGGTAATGCAAACCAAATGAATATACAGAGCATATATAATGATATTGACCTTGATGCTAATGGTATGGAGTTAGAATTTCAAAGAGCGTTAAAAGAATTATTGTGGTTTGCTGATATGTATTTATACAATACTACAGGTCAGGATTTTACGAACGAAAAAGTAAAATTTGTATTCAACCGCGATATGATGATGAACGAAAGTGAAATAATGACAATGCTTCAAAATTTAGGAGTGCAAATTTCACAAAAAACATTAATTTCTCAAGTGCCTTGGATAGATGACGTTGAAAAGGAATTGAGAAGAGTTGAAGAGGAATACAATACAACGAACAACGATGAGTATAATAACTTAGTCAATCAGATGAGAGGTGAAAGCGGTGATTTAGGAAATGCCGAAGAATGAAAAAATAGAAAAGTTACTTAAACGCAACGGCGAATATTGGTCGGGGCGTTTTTTGTATCTTGAAAAAGTACAAAGTAATAAAAATATAGAATACTTTCACAATCTTGAAAAACAGTACAATGAAGCTGTGCAGACGGTAACAAACGATATAAATAACTGGTATATGCGATTTGCTGAAAACAATAAAATAACATTTACAGAAGCAAAAAGATTATTAAATGCAAAAGAACTTAAAGAATTTAAATGGACTGTGGAAGAGTATATACAGAAAGGCAAAGAAAACGCCCTAAATAAACAGTGGGTAAAACAGCTTGAAAATGTTAGTGCTAGGGTACATATTAATCGTCTAGAGAGCCTTAGAATACAAATGCAGAATCAGGTTGAGGTATTAATGGGTAATGAGTTAGATGATATAAGCAATCTTATAACTGACATATATCAAGATACCTATTATCGTTCTATTTTTGAAATACAAAAGGGTTTTGGAGTAGGGAGCAGCTTTGCAAAATTAGATACAAAATTAATTGAAAACTATATACATAAGCCCTGGACACCCGACGGCAAAAATTTCAGTGAAAGAATTTGGGGTACTCATAGACCCCAGCTTGTGAGAGAACTTGAAACAACGTTAACACAGTCAGTTATCAGAGGGGAGCAGCCTAAAAAAATAGCCGCTAAGATAGCAAAACGATTTGAGGTGAAGAAACATCAAGCCGAAAATCTTGTATTGACAGAAACAGCATTTTTCAAATCAAAATCTACATTGGACGGATTTAGAGAAATGGGAGTTAAAGAATATCAGAACGACGCAACTTTAGATAACAAAACATCTGATATATGCCAACATATAGACGGGACACATTTTTTAGTATCCGAGTATAAGCCGGGGATTACGGCACCGCCTTTTCATAATCGTTGCCGGACTGTTGCAATACCGTATTTTAACGATGAATTTACGGTCAATGAAACAAGGGCGGCGAGGGACAAGGATGGGGATATATACTCAGTGCCGGGTGATATAAAATATGCAGAATGGAAAAATAAATATGTTGAGGATTCTATATCAGATAATGACCGTAAGTTATTTAATAAATATGTAACAATTCTAGGACTAAATGCGCCTACTATTGACGAATTTGTGAAAATGAGGTATAATAAAAAAGAGTGGGGACAGTTTACATCTTATTCGAGTTCAATAAAATCCGGTGAATTATCTCCTTTGGCTACATTTGAATTATATAAAAGTATCAGCAAAAAAATTGATGATAACTTAATAGGCACTATTACAAGCAATGGAATAAAGATAACAGATAAATCTAAGCATTTTATATCAAGAGTAATAGGGTCGGTTGAGCAGAGGCGTAACGGCGTAAATGTCAAAGATGTATTAGACGTGCTTCAAAATCCTGCAAGATTAGGTGATATTAGAAAGTTGAAGAATGGAAAAAGCCAAAGATTTATTGGCGACTTATTAACGGCTACTGTTAATCCTGATACCGGAGTGTTAATACAGGTTAACCCAACAACTAGAAGAAAGGGGTTTAAGTGATGAATATTACTGAAAAACAAAAAGAACTTGTGAAAAAATATTTGAAAAAGTCATATACTGAAATATATCAACTCCTGTTAGATTTAGATGATAAAATAACAGAAATTGGTTTTGATGAGAATTACGACATTAACGAAGAGGGCATATTATTGCAAAGGCTATATGATGACCTCTATTATCAAAATTCTGAAATATAAATAAGCTCCGATTTATCGGAGCTTTTATTATGCTTTAAAACAGAGGTGAAATTATGATTAAATGGGCGTTACCGATTTTACAAGTAGTCTTTATTATCTGCAAGGTGTTCAATTTATTAAATTGGAGTTGGAGTATAGTTTTCATACCGAGTTATATTTGGCTGACTGTATTCTTTATATTCCTAGTTTTCTGTTTAATATTTATATATTTGGGGGGCAAAAGATGAAGTGCCCGTATAAAGATAATAGATTTGAAAATACAACATCAAAATATATCTATGACGAAGACGGAAGTCTAATAGAAAATAAAATAACGACGTGTACCGCTTCTACTTTTGGAAAGTGTGACGGCGAAGAGTGCGCAGCATATAAAGATGGTGTATGTCAATATGTATTGGTCGAAAAGGGAGGTTGAGAGTTAATGGCAAGAGAGCCAACTGGAAATAAATTTAATAATGATTGAGCCGCATAAGGCTCTTTTTTTATGTGCAAAATTCGTCTTTTTGGTATTGCAGACGTAAAAGAACAAGACTGATAGCCGCGGACTATACCGCGTATAAAAAATGTAATCAAGAAAGGTGTAGTGTTTAATGGATAAAGCATTTTTAAAGGAGCTTGGGATAGAAGATGAAAATATAACAAAAATTATCAAAGCTCACAATGAGGAAATAAAGGACAGTTATGTACCGCTTTCCCGATTTAACGCAGTTAATGAGGATAAAAAGGAAGCGGAACGAAAAGCAAAAGAATTAAAGAGCCAGCTGGACGGGTTGGACAATGTAGATGTTGCGGAATTGGAAAATACAATTGAGACATTAAAGAACGAAAACAAAACCGCACAGGAAAATCACGAAAAAGAACTTAGGAATATAAAAATTGATTATGCTCTTGATAAAGCTTTGATAGACGCTAAAGCTAAAAATATTAAGGCTGTAAAGGCGTTTTTTAATTTAGATGAACTAGAACTTGATAATGACAATATCAAGGATATAGACGATAAAATCAAAGCGTTAGCAGAAGATGATACAACAAGTTTTCTTTTCGGTTCCGACGAATCGAGCAAGGGTAAATTTAAGGGTGTTAATCCTGTGCAAGTACCAGGTGCCGGAAGCGGTCAGTCTGACGATGATAGTGTAGGCTCAATGTACGCACAAAAATATAATGCTAAATTTGGCGTTACAAATAACGAAAATGAATAGGAGTGAAAGTAATGGCTTTAACAACAATAAAAAGAACAGAAACTAGACCTAACTTTTTAGAATCGGAAGTAGGTTTGGTGCTTAAAACGGCACAAGTAGACAACGCAAATATTGAAGCTGATGAATATGGATATAAAACGGTGAAAGGCGGTACACCTTATCCAGCGAATGATTCAACCGCAAAAGGTCTTATTTTTGAAGATGTAGACGTAACTGTTGGCTCTGACAATGGGGTAAGACCGGCCAGCCTAATGGTTGCAGGAAGAGTTTTAGAAAATAGACTGCATACTCCGTTGAGTTCGACGGCAAAAACAGCACTTACAGCATTGGGGTTTGTTTTTGTTGACGAACCTGTAATCATGAGAGAACCAATTGAACCCAAAGAGTATACAGCAGGAACAACCGCGTTCAGCGGTAGCGATATAGCCTACGGAAGTGGTGAGCTAACCATTACTGCTATTGATGGCAGCAACACTGATTCGGCAGTAGCTACAGTTGCATTGTCGTCTTCAACTCATAAGGTTACAGCAACTAAGGTAACGGCAGGTAATACAACGGTTGATTGCACTGTATCAGACGGCACAAATACAGCTGTGATTACTGTACCAATAGAATTAGTATAGGAGGACTATAAATGAATATTTTACAATTAATTTCAGACAAAGACAGATTGTCATTTTCGCAAAATCTGTCTATACAGAGAAACTATTTAGGGGACACTTTATTTCCTGACCTGAAAACACAGCACTTAGAAGCTGAGTATTTTAGACTGACTGACGGTCTCAACCTGCCAACAATGGCGCAAGTACATGGTTTTGATACAGAAGCGGCAATAGGCACAAGACCAACGTTAGAAAAGGTAACTATTGAGAAATTATTGATTAAAGAAAAGATTAATCAGTCTGAAAAAACTCGAATGTATTTAAAGACCGGAGTATCAGAGCAAGCATTGGTTTCATATGTATTTGACGATATGGGTCGTCTTGCTGATAACGTAAAAACAAGAACTGAAGTGGCAAAAATGGAAGCGTTATCAACTGGTAAGTTGACAGTCAAGGAAAATAATCTTGATTTTACCATTGATTATGGAGTGCCTAAAGAAAATAGAATGTCAGTAGATTGGAGTTCTCCCGAAGCTGATATTTTAGGGGACATACGGTCAATGATTGATACTGCGAAAGAAAACGGTCATACTGTTAATAGATGTGTTGCAAGTAATAAGATAGTAACCTTGATATGCAAAAATAAGGCAGTACAGACGGCTATGTATGGTGTAAATGGAGTTGGAACTTTTGTTTCGCTCGGTCAGCTTAATACAATGCTCAGTAATATGTTTGGCTTTACAATAACTGTAAACGATGATAGATACAGATATAAAATCACAAAAGACAAATACAAGACAAAGCGTTATATAGATGAAGATGTATTTATTTTATTTCAAAGTCTAGACGGTTCTATAGGTACCGGACTTTGGGGACCCACTCCCGAAGAGGAGGATATGGGACCTTATACAGAAAAGTCAAGTCAGCAGTACATTACCTTAACGCAGTGGGAGACACCAGACCCGAGAGCGGTTTGGACAAAAGCGAGCGGTGTATTTATTCCGGTTCTCCCGTATCCTGAAAGCCTAATTATTAGCAAGGTTAAATTAGCGTAACAGAAAAGGGGAACGGATATGTTAGATGAAATATACACAGCACTTGAAAGTTATGGTTACAACGAATTTGACGGTTCTGATGAGATGATTCTAAATCTTATTATTGATAATGTTGAACAGCATATAAAAGGGTTTTGCAACATTTCTCAAATACCTAAAGACTTAAAACATACATTCATACATAGCGTATGTGGTGAGTTCCTATATCAAAAATATAATAGCGGAAGTTTGCCGGATAGTTTTGATTTTGAGGTAGCGTGTTCGTCAATTTCGGAAGGAGATGTAAAACTTGATTTCAACATTAACGGAACATCAACAGCAGAGCAAAGATTTCTTAAAATGGTAAACGAACTCCGTTCCCCTGATTACAATTGCTTGATAAGATATAGAAAGCTGGTGTGGTAAATGAGGATTAAAACGCCAACAGCTATCCAGATTCAGAATGCAATTACAAGCATGTGGAACGGCAGAATGACTGTGTACGGAAATAAAAGCGTGTTTAACGAAGTTACCAAAATAACCGAAATAGAAAATGATGTAGTCTTAGCCAAAGATATACCATGCAGGATATCCTTTAAGACAATTTCAAAAGTTTCTGAACAGGACGGCGCATTTAAAACTGCACAGGAAATAAAACTTTTCTGTGCCCCTGAAATAGAAATAGCGGAGGGGTCAAGGCTTGTTATTACCCAAAACGATATAACAAACACATACGAAAAAAGCGGCACACCAGCAATGTACACATATCATCAAGAAATTATATTGTCTCTTGTAGAGGAGTGGGTATAATGATACGCTGTAATTTTAATGATTTAAAAGTGTTTAGGGATAATCTAGATAAATTAACAAATGCAGAATATGACAGATTAGCAAAAGAATGTTGTAATGAAATTGCCGCACGACTGTTACGAATGACACAAAAAAATACACCTGTAGCTACTGGCACATTAAAACGTGCTTGGAATATAGAGCCGGCAGAGAAGAAAGGTAATGTGTGGGTATCTGTTATATACAATACAGCTGATTATGCAATCTATGTTGAATATGGGCACAGGACAACCAATCATAAAGGCTGGGTAACCGGGCGTTTTATGCTGACAAATGCTGAAAAAGAAATAGAAAGGATTGTCCCACAATTGCTAGAAAAACGGTTATTGCAGAAACTAGGTGAAGTATTTGACTAATGAAACAATTGCAGGAATATCAAATAAGCTTTATAGCTTGTTTGGAGAAAATTATAAAATATATACTGAGGAAATAAAACAGGACTTGAAAAAGCCCTGTTTTTATATTGTCAATTTATCTGTCAGAAACAGGGTTTCACTAGGTTTGAGATATAATCACGAACAGTCATTTGATATACATTTCTTTCCCGGAAAATCAGGCAGTCGGTCTGAGATGTTAGAGATTGCAGACAAGTTGATGATAAACCTTACATTTATTCAAGTACAGGATAAGAGTTATTTGTATGGGTCTAATATCAACTCTCAGATTGTTGAAGACGTGCTGCATGTTTTTGTCAATTATGACGTGCCGATGAAAATTGTTAAGACCGATAATGAATATATGAATAATTTAGAAATTAATGGAGGTATGGAATATGGCGATTAAAAAGCCGGAGGAAACGGAAGTAAAAGACAGATATAATAAATCCACTATTTTGCAGTCTGCAAAATACAAAAATAGGCGTGATTTGCTTAATGTCTTATTAGATGAGAAGAAATACTATACAATTTCGGAGGTTGAAAATGCAATAAAAAAATATATGAACGGAGGTAAAAAATAATGCTAGGTGGAGGCACTTTCACAACAATGAACAAAGTCTTGCCGGGGTCGTATATCAACGTAATATCAACTGGCAATGCGACAGCTGCTTTGTCTGATAGGGGTTATGTAGCTGTACCAATGGAGCTTGATTATTCTCCTGATGGAGTTTTTGAGGTAACAGCTGCGGACTTTCAAAAAAATTCTGTAAAATTTTTTGGCTATGAGTACACCTCAGAAAAAATGAAAAATATACGAGAGATATTTTGCAGGGCGAACACTGTGTATTTTTATAATATTTGCGAAGGCGGTAAGAAAGCAACAAACACATATGCAACCGCTAAATATCCGGGTGAAGCTGGGAACCAATATAAAATAAAAATTGAAGAATCGGTAGATGATGAAAACCGTTTTATTGTTTCAACAATTTTTAACAGTACGGTTGTTGATGTTCAAGAAATAGAAAAAATTACATCAGCAAGCACAGAAAACAACGGACTTATTGATAATGATTATGTTAATTTTAAAAAGAATGTTGTTCCAACTGTAACAGCCGGGAGTTCTTTATCCGGCGGCACTAAAGGGACCTCATCAGGAACCACAATACAAAATGCTTTGGATTCGTTAGAATCTTATTCGTTTAATATTCTTATTTGCACATTGACACAGACAACAGATAAAAAATTGTTTGTCAACTATGTGAAGCGGTTAAGAGATGAAAACGGTATTAAATTCCAGGTTGTTATACATGACCCCGAAAACGAAATTCCAGCAGATTATGAGGGCTGTATCAGAGTGCCTAACAAGGTCACTGATGGCTCGGAAGCTGCATATGAATTAGTTTATTGGACAGGTGGAGCAGAAGCAGCATGCCGTGTAAATGGGTCTCTAACAAATGTTGAATATGATGGGGAATATACCGTTGGCACAAATTATACACAGACAGAGCTATCCAACTTTATTCAGTCGGGATTTTTGGCGTTTCATAGAGTTGGAAGCGAGATACGTGTGCTTGATGATATTAACAGTCTTGTAACTGTAACCGATGGTAAATCGGAAGATTTCAAACGTAATCAAACTATACGGGTAACAGACCAAATATCTAATGACATAGCTGTTCTTTTCAACACAAGATATTTAGGAATATCGCCAAATGACAATATGGGCAGAGCCTCACTAAAAAATGACATTGTAAAAATACACGAGGGTTTGAGGGATTTAAGAGCAATAGAAAACTTTACATCTTCTGATATTACAGTTGAGGCAGGAGATAAAAAAGGGTCTGTAATTGTTACTGATACAATTACAACAATTGAAGCCATGAGACAGCTATATATGACTGTTTACGTTTCGTAAGGAGGGAAAATAAATGGATTATGAAAAAGACTACAATATAGCAAACAATGTAGTGATGAAAGCTAAGGACAGTCTGCAAGCTAATTTAGGAAAGTGTACAATAACTAATGGCACTAAGCGTTATAACTTTATGCAGGCGATTAATCTTGAAGCCAATTTTGAAAAAACAAAAGAAGAAATTCCAATACTCGGTAAAACAGGTAAGGGGAATAAATCTACAGGTTGGAAGGGAACAGGGTCAGCAACATTTCATTATAACGCGTCAATTTTTAGGGAAATGATGGCTGAGTATAAGGATACTGGAAAAGATATTTATTTTGACATAGCAATTGAAAATTGTGACCCAACATCAGACGCTGGGTATCAAATAGTAATACTTAAAGACTGTAATATAGACGGCGGTATTTTAGCAAAATTTGACGCTGACGGTGGGTATCTTGATGAAGATATGGACTTCACATTTGAGGACTTTGAAATTGTCCATAATTTCACTCACTTACCGGGATTTATAATAAACGATTAATATATAGGAGGTATAAAATATGGGAACATTAAAAGGGTTTTTGAATCCTAAGAAAATTGAAAATATAAAATTTGTGGTAAGCAACAGATTCGTTGATGATGACGGCAATCCTTTAGAATGGGAACTTAGAGCACTTTCGGCAAAAGAAAGCGAATTGCTGCAAACCGATTGTATGATAAAAAAAGCTTCCGGCAGAAGAGGGGTGTCAAGTCTTGATTTAGATGCTGCATTATACACGAAGAAGATGATGGCAAAATGTGTTGTTAAGCCGGATTTGAACGAGATTGACATACAGGACGCTTATGGTGTTTCTTGTGCAGAAGATGTTTTGGGGAATATGTTAACAAGCGGAGAGTACACAGCCCTTTCTAACAAATTATTAGATGTAAACGGTTTTAATGAAATATTTGAAGATGAGGTAAAAGAAGCAAAAAACTAATAAAAGGTGGAGACGCAGACAGTAACTATGCTTATTACTGTCTGCATGAACTCCACCTTTTGCCTAGAGAATATTTAAACTTGTCCCGAAAAGAACAGGCTTTCATTGCGGCGTGTATTGAGATAAATCAGGAGGAGATAAAAAAGATTAATAAAAAGAACAGTAAAAAGAAATAGGGGGTGGTTATTATAGGGGAATCACTGAAAACAGCAATAGAAATACAGGATAAAGTTACCGCACCTATTAAATCAATGTATAATGCAATGAATATCTTAATTTCCAGTTTCGAGAGAATGCAGAATATACCTGGAAATCTTGTAGATACAAAGTCAATTGCAGCTGCACGTTCTGAACTATCAAACGTAAAAACAGTATTGAGCGGAGCAGAAAAGGGCGCTAAAAAGTTGAATACAGCGTCAACATCTGCCGGAAATGCTGTTAAGACTATTGGTCAATCATCAGCTAATATATCCAGAGTTTCAAGCTCAATGAATTCAGCTGTAAACTCAACTAAAAGATTTTCTACAGCCACAACGCAATCTACTCAAGGATTAAGAGGTCTTGTGACAAGCCTAACAAACGTAAAAAGTAAAATTGTAAGCGCAACTACTACAGGTGTATCAAAATTTAAACAGCTTGCAACATCAATGAAAGAAAGTTCCTCTTCCGGTAATAGTTTGGTTGGTGTGCTAGGAAAAGTAGCGGCGGCTGTAGGCTCTGTTATGGGAGTAAAACAAATCATCGGATTATCTGATACCATGTCTCAAACAAAGGCTCGGCTTGATTTAATGAATGATGGACTTCAAAGCACTAAAGAATTACAAGATAGAATTTTTGATTCTGCCCAAAAGTCCAGAGGTTCATATCAAGATACGGCTGACCTGGTGTCTAAACTTGGCTTAAATGCAAAAGATGCGTTTGAAAACACTGCACAAATCGTTGATTTTGCTGAACAAGTGAATAAACAATTCGTTATATCCGGTGCGAGTGCGGAGGAAACAAAAAATGCAACATTGCAGTTAACACAGGCACTATCATCTGGAGTTCTTAGGGGCGATGAACTACGCAGTATATTTGAGCAAGCGCCCACATTGATTCAAAGTATAGCGAATTATATGGGTGTGCCAATAGGACGAATCAGAGATATGGCAGCAGAAGGACAAATAACAGCTGAAACGGTAAAAAATGCACTATTAGAGTGTGCTGATGAAACAAACGCTAAATTTGCTAGTATGCCATTAACATTTAGCCAGTTGTGGACAAATTTTAAAAATAGAGCTATGCAAGCATTTCAGCCAGTTCTTGAAAAAATAAACGAACTTGCAAATAATGGAAGGCTGGAAGAATACATAGGTAAAATAGCCGAAGCAATGGCGACAGTCAGTGATGTAATTATGAACGTCATAACGTGGGTATTAGACCATCAAGATATAGTTAAGGCGGCTTTTATTGGGCTTTCTGTTGCTATTGGTGCAATGACTGTAGCTATGTGGGCTTTTAATATTGCTTCATATGCCAATCCGGTCATTTGGATTGTTTTGGCTATTATAGCGGTTATAGCCTTATTAGTGGCTGGGATAGTTTTAGTCGTCGAACATTGGAACGAAATAAAAGATGCGGCAAGTGCTTGCTGGGAAGGTGTTAAAAGTGCTTGGGACAATGTTACAGATTTCTTCAAAGGAATTTGGGATAAGATTGTTTCCGGTGCAACAGGTTTGTGGAATAGCATAGTTTCGATATTTACAACGATAAAAAATTTCTTTGTCAGTATTTGGAACAGTATGTATACTGTTGTTTCTACATTTTGGGGAGCAATATGGAACACTATTTCTCCGATAGTTATGGCTATATGGAATTTAATAAGCACGATATTCACTGTGATATGGACAATAATTTCAACCATAATGCAGGGTATATCCCACGTAATAAGTAATGTGTGGAACGTAATATATAACGCCGTTTCGGGTGTACTAATCTCTATATGGAACATTATAACAAGTATATGGAATATTATATATACTGCTGTTTTAGGTGTGTTGTCCTCAATATGGGGTGCAGTGTCGAGCATATGGAACAGTATATATAATGCAATTTCGGGCGTGTTAAGCAGTATATTCAACACTGTTTCTAATATCTGGAACAACATATTCTCAGCTGTAAGAAATAAGGTTGTTGAAATATACAACAATGTTAAAGACAAGTTTACGGAAATACTTAATTATCTTGGCGGCTTGAAGGATAAATTTTTACAAAAGGGACATGAAATGATAGACGGTCTTATAACAGGTATTGCGGATAAAATAAACGGTGTTACAAGTAAGATTAAGGAGTTGGGAGAAAAAGCGGTTGGGGCTATAAAACAATTCTTTAATATAAATTCGCCGTCAAAGGTAATGCGTGAACTTGGTAACTTTACATTTGAGGGCTTTAATCTTGGACTTGCAGACCAGATAAACGCTATCAAAAACACATCACTTAATATGGGTGCAGTGGTTACGGCTAACTCAATACCTGACCTCAAGACTAATTTATCAAGCAATTATTCAGGAAAAAAAGATTTTAGCGCAATGCGTGAGACAATAGCGAGTAAAACTACTAATAATACAATTATCAAAGTTCCGGTTAACATTAAACAGGATAATGATATTGTTATGCAGAATGGAGAAAATACAGACACGTTGATTAAGAAATTGTCAAGGGGTATGGAAGAAAATGCGCAAGTCGTTTGGAAGGGAGTGTTAGCGTAATGGCTTACTCTTTTTTTATTGCGGGGACTAAATTACCAGTCCCCCCATCAACCTATACAACAAAGATTATTAACAAAAATGAAACATATGAATTAGCAGATGACGGAGAAATAAACATAATTAAAAAAGAGGGATTGAAAGAGTTCTCGTTTGAAATTGAATTGCCTTGCACAGACCGTCCATATGCAAGCTATGAGGACGGTTTTTTGCCACCTTTACACTATTTAGAATTGTTCTCTTATCTAAAAAGTGAACTTCTGCCGTTCCAGCTTGATATATACAGAGAAATGCCTAGCGGTGAAGATACATATTACACAAATGAAACTGTAACTCTCGAAGATTATACAGTAACAGAAGAGGCGGAAAACGGGCAGGACATAAAAGTAGAGTTAAATTTTAAAAAGTATCGGCAGTATTCAACGGCGACCGTTGTACAAGATGATGACGGATTACATTATACGGTAGTCCGGGGTACAGATAAGCGAATAAACAGGGTTGTAGATGTAAAAGACGGTGACACTTTAGCTACTATAGCCATGAGAGAATTTGGGCGGGCAGACCAAAATCTGATTGATTATTTATACGCAATAAATAAAGAAAACATAGATGCTGAATGTGCAAAGAGGGAAGTATTGCCACCTCAAATATTTCCCGGTATGTCTATACGGCTTACTGATGATAGTTTCGGAAATATAGATGAATATAACGCTAACAATAATATTGAAAGCAATAAGTTGCAAGCAGAAGATGTAAATAAGATAACTGAGGAGGGATTGACAGTGACGCAGTATGAAAGCATTATGCAGACTGTTATGGGACATCAGAACAGGTTAAACGCCATGAGTAGTTATATGATATATAACTATGTTGATAAAAATATGCCGCAGGAGTTTAGACCTATAGTTCGCTTTTTGATGTTTAAAGGGTGGCTTAAAGGTGACGATAGCGGAGAACTTGGATTAACCTATGATATGCTAAGAATTTTAGCGGCTCTTGCCCGTTCAGGCGCTTTCGGTAACGATTGCCCTACCCCGGAAGATGAAAAGGGTTGGGGGGATTAAAATGAGTGTTTGCAGAGTGTATATTGACCCTCTGAGAGATTACAGCGGTAATAATGCAGGAGCTTCATTTTATGGAGTGCGTGAACAAGACATGAACTGGTTTGTGGCAAAAAGAGTTTCTGAAACACTTGATAATTACACATTTATGAACTCACATAAATATTCATCTTTTGAAACTCATTTAAGCCGAGAAACAAAAGAAACTACGAAAAGTGAAGATATGTGGGAGAGCTTGCGCATACGTCTGAATGAGAGCGAAAAATTATGGGACGATGGAGGAGAGCAGACACCTTACTACATTTATTTGGGGATAGGCTCTGAACCGTCCGGGAATAAAGAGACCAGTACAGAAAGAGGTATAAGCTGTCATTATGAAAATAGAAATGCACCGGGTATTGATAATGATACGTGGAACGCATGGAGCTATAGTTTGGCTGATACTATACTTAATACAGTTGTGAAAAATACTGATATGCCCGAATATAAAATACCTATAACGCTTACAAGATATTTGCCTATCAACGAAAATGAAAAAATAATGTGCGGTGTTACGGCTCACGTAGGGCGAATAAATAACGCAAATGACGCTAGATTATTATATAACGAAGAGACAAGGAATGTTATAGCTGACAGTATAGCGGAGGCTATAGCGTATTGGGTAGACCAGGATTATACAAGCGGAAACGTGCCTGATAAATATAAAACACCATATACAGCTATAAGCAACGCTAAAGACAGAGCGAAGGCTGTTCTTGCCGAAATGCAGAAAAATGAGGAATTATTGTCTGAAATAGAAAGCCGAATGGTATATAACTATTTAGATAAAAATTTCCCATCTCATGCTTTAGGGACTGTCGAATATCTTATTGACAATGGTATTTTGAAAGGCGGCAACAGCGGAGAGCTAGGCTTAACTTATGACATGATACGTCAAATTTGTATTTTTGCACGTGCTGGTGTTTTTGGAAAAGATTGTCCTACACCTGAAAACTATATCCCGTTATAATAAATATAATTGACAATATTTTCCTTATATGATATATTAACTACAATATATTATATGGGAGGTATTTTTATGAAAAAATTTATTTGCGGTTTATTGATTGGTGTAATTATAAGTAGTCTGGTGGGTGCGTATGCTGTAAATCAGATATATGATAATCCTTATTCTATATATGTTAACGGTGAACCGAAGCAGATACAAGGTTATAACATTGACGGTTACAGTTATTTCAAGTTAAGGGATATAGCACAGGCTACAAATAAATTTGACGTTGATTTTCGAAACAACAATGTTATAATAAATACCTCAAGTCAATATTCGGGTGAAGAGCAGAATAATGTTGTTTATTATGATTTTTATAAATGTTCGTGGCTACCTGATTATGGTGCATATATAGGAATAGACTATAAAGATTTTATAGAAAATAACGGAGTAAGTGATAATTATATATATTTCTATCCGTATGATGAAAATAACATAGATGGTTATATTAATTTATTGGTTAATTGTGGATTTACACTTGATTATCTAAATGAAGATTTATCAATTTATAGAAAAAATGAAAATTCTTATGCTGTAGTATATAAAGAAGGAACTCCTGTATTAAAAAAAGATGAAAATTATGTAATAATTGAAAAAAACGAACTTAGTGGAGAATTAGAAATTGAAGCGATGATAAATAAAAGCCCATATGATACAATTCAGATATTGCAACAATTCAATGATAAGTGGTCATAAAAAGTGTCTTTGTATCTTATGGTATAAATTGACAGAATAAAATATATTTGTTATAATAAATAAGCTGATGGGTGATTGGCGGTTATTCTGACTTCCCAAAGAGGGGAGTTGATATTATGGCGGAAGTAATTGTAGTATTTTACATAATACTTCTCACCTTAATAGTTCTTAAAAAGAAATAACCGCCCTAGCGGTAAGACGGCACTTCCCAAGTATTAACTTAGCGGAGTGACCGATTCAACCCAATCACTCGTTAGCTTTATTATAACACAAAATGAATATTTGTCAAGACACCTTATTGGGTGTCTTTTTTGTGCAAAAAAGAGGTGAACGCAATTGGCTACAGCAAAACAGTTAGTGGAAATTGCAGAAAAGGAAATAGGATATACCGAAAATAGCGGTATATATAAAGAATATGACAGTACCGGTGACCCTTGGTGTGCGTATTTTGTGTCTTGGTGTTTAAAAGAAGCTGGAATTAATGATTATGGAACACAAGGTGCGGCAGCAGCTTTCGCATATATGGCAGAAAAAGAGGGAAAAGGAACATTTCACGGTAAAGGAAGTGGCTATTCACCAAAAATCGGGGATTTGTTTTTAGAAGATTATAACGGGGTTGATTGGGCTTCACATATAGGAATAGTAAGAACGGACGCCGCAAATGGAAGTTTCTCAAGTGTGGAGGGAAACTCTAGTAATAGTGTTGCTTCTAATACCCGCAATGTTTCTGATTACTGTTACGTAACGCCGCCGTTTAACGGTTTAAACAGCAGCAAGCCGTCACTGAATTTAAAAACATGGTCTGATATTGTTACAGCGGATAAATTGAACGAAATATTTAAGGGCGGACTTGCAAATCAGGGGAAATTATTCTGCGAAATATGTATAGCATATCAAGTTAACCCTGCATTTGCGGCTTCTATAGCATGCTTTGAAAGTTCTTACGGTGATTACGGACCTGCTGAAAGGAACTATAATTTCTTTGGATATATGTCAGGAAGCGGCTCTATGATATTCACAAAATTTGACAGCTTGGAGCAAGGCTTGACTAAATGTATATCTAATATATCACGAAATTATCTACATCAAGGATTAAATTTTAAACAGATACAAGAAAAATATTGTCCTGTTGGAGCAGCTAACGACCCATACGGCACCAATAATCAATGGTATGGGGGCGTATCTGCTGTATACAAGAATTTGACAGGCGGAGATGTAGCGAGCGCAGATTTGGGAAGCGGTGTTGAAAGTGACAGCGAGGGACAAGATAATCTCGCTAAAATGCGAAGCGGTAACTATTCGATTGACGGTTCGGACAGCGGCGAAAGTAACAATTCAACATCTGTTCCTATAACTTCCGCACAAACTATGTCATATATAGGTGCAAGTGTTGATTTTAGAGAAAACCCTCTTAACAGCAAAAAGATGCTGAATCAGAATAACATAGAGCTATATATAGTAGGTGCAGAAGGGGCGATATATAAGCCTGTTGTAGTTGATGAAATAACATGGGAAACGGAAGCATACGGAAGCCCGGCACAATTAGCATTTACGGTAATCAAAGATGAATACGTATCATTTGAGGAGGGAGACCAGGTTATATTTAAGTATCGGGGTGTACCTGTATTTTATGGATTCATATTCCAAAAACAACGGACTAAGCAACATCACATAAAAGTAACTGCTTATGACCAAACGAGATATTTTAAGAATAGTGACTGTTTTGTGTTTGAGGGCTGTACAGCTACAGAAATAATAAAATCTATTTGTAATGATTATAAAATAGCATATGGTCAGCTTGAGGACACAGGCGTTAAATTACCCCTTACAGTTTGTGATAATATTCAGGTTTTTCAAATAATTGAGGACGCATTAGATTATACGGTAGCCCATGGCGGCTTTCGTTTTTTATTATGGGATAATTTTGGCTCGCTGGTTCTGGCTCCTAAATTCTGGTATAAGAAAAATTATGTTGTGTGTGACTTTACAGCACAAGATTTTGATTATACAACAACTATAGACGAGGGCACTTACACAAGGGTTAAATTATATTACGATAATGAGCAAACGGGAGTAAGAGAAGTATACATCAGAGATAAGTCTGCTGAATATCCAAAATATGGAGTGTTGCAATATTGTGATACTCTTGACGAGGGAGAGGACGGAGCCAAAAAAGCTGATGAGATTATAAAAATAACAACAAATAAAATAAGAAAACTTGATATAAAAGGCGCGTTAGGTGATGTAACAGTAAGGGGGGGAACACAGGTATATATTGAATTTAATTTAGGTGATGTAATTCAAAAAAAGTGGATGGAGTGTTTTAGCGTTAAACATACTTTTAAAAACGGTGAGCATTTTATGGATTTACATTTGGTTGGAGGACAGTTTATATGATTGATATGACAGAATTTACACGGGCGGTAAAGCGTGTTGCAGTACAAGCGGTTAAGGAAACCGTTCCGGCTAATGCTGTATTTGGAACGGTTGTATCCACTGAACCGTTGCAGATTGATGTAGGATACGAAAAACCAATTTATGGGGAACTATTGGTATTACCATCAAGTTTTGGAAAAAATACTCATACTACGACCAGCGGGGGAAACCCGTCTCATACACACACGATTGAAATTGATAATAGCTTAAAAATGGGGGATAAGGTAGCGTTACTTAAAATGCAAGGCGGACAAAGACATATTGTATTGGGGGTGGTCTAATGCTACCCGTTATTTCTATCCCAAGAGAAAAGATAGTTGATACTAAAGTCGTTATATATCCCTCAATGACATATGGTATAGACTTAAAGAACAAGTGTATTATTGGGACAATTGACGGTGTGGAAGCATTGAAGCAGTCTATATATTTAATTCTTGCGACACAAAGGTACCGTTATCCAATATATAATTGGGATTATGGCACCGATATAGACCCTTTGTACGGTATGAGAAAAGACTTTGTTATACCTGAGCTTCAAAACCGTATACATGAAGCATTGTTGCAAGATGACAGAATAACTGATGTTAATACCTTCAAAATAAATCATATAGGCAGCGGTAAATATGAAGTAAGTTTTTTGGTGCAAAGCAAAATAACTGATACTCTCGAAATAAATGAGGTGATAGAAATATGATTACAAGCGAATATAATTTTGGAGAGATTACAAACCGAATGCTTCAAAGGGTGTCAAGCAATGTTGATAAAAGGCAAGGGTCAATAATTTATGACGCTGTTTCTCCTGTGGGGCTGGAACTTGCCAAAACATACCTTATGCTGCAAGCCATAGAAAAAGAAGCATTTCCAGATACCGCAAGCATTGAATACCTAAAAAGACACGCAATGTTAAAGAACTTAACACTTAATGCGGCTACGTATGCTATCGTTAGGGGAGAATTTAACAAGAAAATATCAGAGGGAACAAGATTTAGTCTGCAAAACAGCGAGTTAAATTATATTGTTATGTCAGAAAGTCCAAAGTGGGACGGTGATAATCCACGGCTATACTATTATTTGATGATGTGTGAAACAACCGGAAGCATTGGCAATAAAACAGGAGACTTAATACCTATAAACGATATTGAAGGTCTTGCTAATGCAAAGATTGTAGGAGTTGCAACATACGGTACTGACACAGAAGAAACCGAAAAATTTCGTTCACGGTATTTTGATACTGTTTTAAATCCGTCATTCGGCGGTAACCGTGCAGATTATAAAAGGTTTATAAAGTCAATTAACGGTGTAGGAGACTGTAGATTGATAAGGACGCCAAACGGCGGCGGTACTGTTGGTATTATTATCTGTGATAACGAATATAGAGAACCGCCTCAAGATTTAGTTGACAGCGTTCAGACATTAATTGACCCGGTTATAAACAGCGGTGACGGTGTGGGAATGGCTCCTATAGGACATAGGGCAACTGTATCAGCGGTTGGAACAATGGGGATTGAGGTTATTGCTGATATAGAGTATCAAGACGGTTTTACATGGAGCGATATTGCAGACGGTTTTCAAAATTCGGTTTCAGAATATTTTGATGAGTTAAATGAATCATGGGGGGATTTAGACCCTGATAACATTGTTGTTAGGATAACACAGTTAGAACAAAAAATATTAGGTCTCAATGGGGTTTTGGACGTTAGAAACATAAAGATATACCCTTACGGTGAAGCGGTAACAACGAGCAATTTTATTGTTTCTGACAGTAAAATTATTAGCAACTGTTCTACAGGTTGGGAACCGTTATCATTAATTCAAGGTATATCAGCAGAGGCTACACATTCTCCGTCAGGCAGTGGGAATGCTGTTGAATTCTGTTATAGTCCTGGAGTGAAAGGAAATGGTTGGTCTTATGATATAGTCAGACTTTTAGATACTAAACCGTCAGACTTTTCGACCGCAACAGGTTATTTAAATGTTTCTTTTGACCTTTTTCAATCGAATGATAATAGGGGAATGGGTAACTTTTTTATTGATTTAAGCGGAAATAAAACAATTAAATCAAGTGACGGAGGAAATTCATATACATATGGAAGATTAAGCGGATATGAACAAAACGAAACAGAAATTAAAATAATAGGTGGAAATTCTAAATCAAGTGATGGAGCAGACAAAGTATATACAGGCAATGATAAAGTTTTAGGTGAGTGGGTTAATGTTACTTTTAAAATTGATTTTTCTACACGTCAAAATTTTACATGCGTATACAATGGGACTGAACATACGGTTACAGGGTTCCCGGCAACTGTTGACCCGTCTACACTGTATCTTAATATACAGCTTACCGACAATTTACAACATACCAATGACATAAAAACATATGTAAAAAATGTGTCAGCGGTATATATAACGGAGTAATAAAATATGGAAAAAATAAATACACTTAAAAATTTGCCTGAGCTTTTGCAGGATATAACGGAGTTCGTAGAATTATGTAAAACTTATGATGTAGAATTTGAACTTATTGAATCCGAAACCGAAAAATTGACAAACAACTTTTTTTTCGATACTCTTGATGAACAGGGGTGTAGGCGTTGGGAGGATATGCTCAATATTTCTCGGCGTGAGACGGACACGCTGGACGATAGAAGATTCAGAATAAAATCAATATATTTAGGTGACACACCATACACTGAAAGAACGCTGCTGGAAAAGCTTGAAATGCTTGTCGGAACGGGCAACGTTACGGTTGATATAGATGTGGAAAATAGCAAGGTTACGGTTAGATTATCTTTAAGCCGAAAAAACAAAATTGCAGAAGTCGAAAAAATGATAGATAGAATGGTACCGCTAAATATGGTTATAGACAGCGACTTGTTATATAATACGCACGAAAGGTTGGGGTTGTATACTCACGCATATTTAAGCAAGTTTACACATCAAGGATTAAAAGAAAACGTGCTGGGAGGTTAATAATGGCTACAACAACAAAAGTATATGGATTAAAAAAACCATCACTGACAGACATTTATAACATTATGGATTTTAATAATAATTTTGACAAAATTGACGATGTCTTGAACACAAAAACAGAAATTGAAGATATAGGAACATTAAACGGGACTGAAAGCGTATTTAATACACAAACAAGCCCGGGTTTTTATAAAGGAATATGGAATAATCCGTCTATGAAGCAAAAGGGTGATTTTACGCTTTTTGTTTTTGATGTGTCGTCTGCTAATACGGCAGAGGGTACAAAGGAAACAGTAGTAATGCAAGTTTTATTTCATGAAAATCAAGTCTCGGTCCGTTTGGGTGTGTTAGGTGTTCCGGCGAATTGGGGTAATTTCTCTCCGATAGCAACAATGTCTAATATATCAAACATAGAACAAAAGATAGGCAATTTATCAAATCTTACTACAACGGCTAAAACAAATATCGTTACAGCGATAAATGAGTTGATAACGTCAATATCAAAAAAAGCGGATAAAGTTACAAATAACGGATTTGTAGCCGGAGGAGCGGAAGCCGGAAAAGTCGGCAGTATATCAATTGGAAGCGGTATAAGCTCCACCGGAGAATATGGAATAGCAATTGGAGCCGGAGCGGAAGGTACAAATGATAGTGTATCAATAGGACATGGGTCAATTGCTTCCGGGATTGATTCCGTTGCAATAGGAGATGTAGCGGAAAGTTTGGCTCAAAATGCTGTACAAATTGGAAACGGTAGTAACAGCGAAAGTGAAAGTCTGCAATTCAGGCGGTATAAGATAGTTAGATATGACACTACAGACGATAGATATTATCTTAAAGATGTGGGTCATCTGGGGAGGTTATATACAACTAATCAATCAAGCATTGTAGATGCAATCAATGAATTAGAAAATGAAGCGGAAAATAACACAGCTGAATTACTATCCAAAATAACAGAACAAAATAATAGCTTGATTATGCTTATACAAATGCTTGCAAATACAGGAGTTAATATAATTCCATTGCTTGAAATGCTGGGTAACACTATTACCGTTATTCCTGATACTGTAACTCAGACGTATCAATATTCGGATAATAATAATCCTGATAATAAACTAAAAGGAATTGTTTATGCACCAAATCTTGAAACAGTTGAATTACGTTCAATTGATGATAATTCGGGTATGACAACAATAATCATGCCAAAAGTCAAGACAATTAAAAGTCAAGGCTTTTGGGCTAGTTATGGACTTAAAACGGTCTTTATACCTAATAGTTGTACATCTCTTGCCACTAACGCATTTTCTGTGTGTGGAAATTTAACTAACATATATATTGATAATGTCGAAGGTACATTTGGAGATATAGCAGCAGATTCAAGTTTGCCTAATTTAAAAGTTACATATTTAAGAAAGTGAGGTGTCTAAAATGGAGTATAGACTAATAAATGGTATTTGCCATATATGTAAATATAAAACGGTTATAACAAAAGAGAATGACACAAAACTTGAATTTTATCATTTGGACGAGGTTGAAGCTAATCAGTCGTTAGAACTACATCAGCAAATCAGCGACTTGCCAGCTGAGATTGTTCCTCTTGATGTATCAGACTGTATTTGGCTTGACGGTAAAGAGTTCTCGTTTGATACAGAAATTATTCAGGCTTATGAAATGGGGGAAACAGAATATATAAAATATCTTTTGGAAAAATCCCGTCTTAACAATGCAAATCTGCTTAATGAAATTAAAACATTGGGTCAGGCTCAGACTGATTTAGAGTTGGAATTAATTGAACAGGGACAATACATAACAGACCTCGAATTACAACTTTTGGGAGGGGGTGAAAGCAATGTATGAAAAGATTAAAAACAGATACGAAAAAGGTTATGTAACCAATAGTCAGCTTATGCGTTATATATCACTCGGAGTATTGACGGAAAAGCAAGCAGAAAAAATAAAGGCGTTGGAGAATGAATAATTATGATAATTGATTATAAAGTTGATTCACAAATATTGCGCAGAACCAGCAGAAATTTAATAGTGGCGGACAGCATAAAATATTTGGCTGTCCGTTTTAATTTTTCTGATGAATGGAAAGGCACTAAAAAGACAGTTGTTTTTTTATATGATGGATATAGCTATAATGTTCTTTTGGATGAAAACGAAATAGCAATTGTGCCGCATGAAGTTATAAAAAGTCCTGGATTTAATTTATCTATATATGGCACGAATAACGGAATGAGGATAACGTCAAGCACATGTAAAGTATCTGTTATAAAGAGCGGATATTGTGAAGGAGAAACACCGCCTGAACCAACACAAACAGTATATGAGCAAATATTAGACAGACTAGATAATAGCGGCGGAGGAACAGGAAAAAACGGAAAATCAGCTTATGAAATAGCTGTGGAGAATGGATTCATTGGAACTGAAATTGAATGGTTAGAGAGCCTAAAAGGTCAGCCGGGCAAAGACGGAATAAACGGAGCAGACGGCAAAGACGGTAATGACGGGAAAGATATAACATCTATAAATGATTCCGAAACCTCATCAGAGACCACGTGGAGCAGTGTGAAGATTACTACTGCTAATACGGAACTCCAAACACAAATTAATAATACATACAATCATCACCTGAATGATAGTAACAATATAGGCAATGAGGTATATAACGGAGCGGTTCTTACTATAGTTGACGATGATGGGTCTATAGAGTTTTTAAATAATTTTGTACCGATATATAAGGATAAGGGTGTTAGGTGCAGTTTTGCGGTAGTTGCTTGCAGAGCAGAAACACCAATAGGTACAACGACAAGCGGCGACCCTTACGAGGCTTTAAGCTGGACACAAATAAAAGAACTTGTTCACGATGGATTTGATATGCAAAGTCACACATATAGTCATGATGTTAAAGTGTTTCGAACAGGCGAAAATTTAAACGAAGAACAACTTGAACATCAATTCGGTGACGCTGATAGATTGTTTCGAGAAAATGGACTTGATTATAACTGTATGGTATATCCATGGGGTACGGCTCAAGCAATCAAAAAAAGGGTTGCAAAACGATACGCCAAATATGGAATGACGTTGATTAGTGGGGATACGGGACTAAATGATGAAATAAATGAGCCTATGGCAATATCAAGATACACATTGCAGAGCGGTTCAACAAGTTTAGCAAGTGCTAAATCTCAAATTGACACAGCCATTGCCAATAAGCAATGGCTTATATTATGCACTCACGCAAATGCAAATCAACCCAGTGCTGATACATTGGGATATATTATTGATTATGCCATAAGTAAAAAAATGCGTATAGAAACGTTTTCTAAAGCCGCAAGGCTCAAGGCTCCGGTGTATTACGCAGGCGATGGCGACAATATGTTCCGGGTCATGCCAAATGGTGACACAAAATGCAAGCCTGACGATGATACTGTAAGATATATAGTGCAAAGGGCTACCGCATTAGGATTATTTGAGGACACGGAAGCAAGCATATCGGCAAGTTACGGAAAAACACAAAACATAGCAGGTGACACATTGGATAAGTCGCTTATAACAGTAACTGTGACGATGACAAGCGGGAAAGAAAACATTGTAACCGATTATGCTGTAGAAGAAACGGATTTAACGTTGTCAGAGGGCGAAAATACGTATCATATAAAATATAAAGGACTTAGTTGCACATTAACAGTAACAGCGATAGCGGCGGCAGAAGCCGCAGAAATTACACAACAGCCGCAAGATGTAACAACAGAAGTTGGCGAAACTGCAAATATGTCAATAATAGCAAAAGGTACAGGCTTGACTTATAAATGGCAGTGGCTTGATGTGAGAGGCGACAACCCTGTTGGTACATGGACTAATTGTGCAGACGGCACATCAAGCATATTGCAATTTATAGCGGAACAATATCATAATTTACGCAAATACAGATGTATCGTGACAAGCGGTATAGGAGAAACACTAACGTCAGATATTGCAACATTGCATATAGGAAGCAATTACAGCACATTAATAGAGCACACCTCTGAATCAGAAGCTATCGAACGAACATGGTACAGTATTCCTTTATCAGCCGGTGCGTATCGTTTTCGGGCAACAGTGGAGAAAGCCGAATATGCTTGTACTTTTCAGCTTAAAACAGCAGTTAATAATGTAGATGATAAAAATGGCACGGTTATGTTTATCGCGCCAACAGGCACGTTTAACGCCGCAAGCGCAATATATACGTTTGAGGGTGATTTTACGTTAGAATCAGGCACGGAATACCTATTTTTGTACACAAAAGGAATTACTGCCGGGAAAACAATAACTATTGAATATTATAAAACTAATTAGGAGGGCAGAACATGGACGAAAATGAAGCGGCAATCAGAGAGCGGCTGACGGCGGTTGAATCCTCCGTTAAGTCTGCTCACCACAGGATAGACAACATTGAGGAGCTGACCCAATCGGTTAAATCTTTGGCAGTTGAAACAAAATATCTAAAAGAAGATATTTCCGATATTAAAGAAAAAATAGACGTTATAGCCGGACGACCGTCACAGATTCTAACGGTTATAATTACAGCACTAATAACGGCGACTATAAGCGGATTTGTAGGGTTCGCAATTACAAATTTATTAAAATAAAGGAGGTAAAAGAACATGAGTAATAACATAACAGCCGGAACAATAGCAAGAACCATAGTATTATTGCTGGCACTGGCAAATCAGGTATTAGCGATGAGCGGTAAGCAGGTGCTTAATATAGCGGACGATGATATATATCAGATTGTCAGTATAATATTTACAGTTAGTGCGTCTGCTGTAGCGTGGTGGAAGAATAACAGTTTTTCGCAGGCGGCTATAAAAGCAGACGAATATAAAGAAAATATAAAAGAAAGGAATAATTAAAATGGCAAAGATATACATAGACCCAGGGCACAACCCAACCGGAAACGATACGGGAGCCGTAGGTTACGGACTAAAAGAACAAGACGTATCTGTGCAAATTGGAGTATTACTTAGAAATATGCTGATTAACAGCGGACAAACGGTAAAAATGAGCCGTGAAAATATAACTGATACGGTAGCGCATGAGTTAAACGCCAGTCTTGCAGGTAGGTACAACGCCGCCAATAGCTGGAACGCCGATATATTTGTCTCAATTCATTGCAATGCGGCAAATACAAAAGCGTATGGCTGTGAGACATATTACTGTACAGGCAGTACTCAGGGCAGGGCGTTAGCTGAGTGCGTACAGCCGCATATGGCCGCGGAGACGGAAAGGTATAACAGAGGTGTCAAATCCGCTAATTTTGCGGTTATAAGACACACGAACATGCCTGCTATACTGGTAGAAACTGCATTTATAGACAATTATGACGATAACAGATTTTTAGCAAGTGAGGACGGAAAATATAAATGTGCGGTTGCGATATATAAAGGTATATGCGACTATTTAGGAATAGAATATAAATTGGAAAGCGAGGACGAACTAATGAGCAGAGAATATGAAGAATTAAAGGCAGAAAACGACCGTCAGAATGACATAATTAACCAAATGGGAACAGAACTTGAAGAATTGAGAAACACTGCAAAATCTGTAATTTATGATTACGTGGACGACAATATGCCGGAATGGGCTAGACCGACAATACAAAAGTTGGTTGACAAGGGATTTTTAAAAGGTGATGAAGAGGGCAAGCTGGGGCTTACTTATGACTTGATGAGAATGTTAATAATTAACGACCGCGCCGGGGTTTATGGGAAGTAATTAAACGAAAAATAGGGCGAGGCTTTTAATAGCTCCGCCCTATTTTTCAATTAGATAAATATTACCATAAAAAATTTAATTTTTTATTTATTACAAATTAATAATGTTTTGTAAACATTAAGCGAACCAACATAATATCCTTCACAATCATATACTTCCCCGAAACCGTTATGTTTTACTTTTATCGTTACTTCCTGTTCTTTGCCGAAAACTTTCATTGTTGTTTTAAATATTTTATTATACATTTCAATATCTCCTTAAGATTTATTTATTTCTTTATCTTACTTATATTATAGCACGCGATGCGTGCAATGTCAATGTTTTATTTTGAAAATATTGCACAAATTAAAGCTTCATTTTTTGTCTACTTTTTATCTTCGCTTTTGTATCTTAGTAACTTTTCAATTATTAAACGTTCGACATAGTCAGGAGGGGTTCTTTTCCCGAGCTCCCAATCTTGCCATGTGCGATGAGGAACGCCAATATATTTTTCAGCTTCTACTTGTGATAGCCCTACTTTTTTTCGGGTCTCCTTTATATTTATTATAATCACTCCTTTTTGTCTTTTAATGAATTATTATTTCTTATTTCTTAAAATTATTTCTATGATAGTAAATGTCAGTGTTATTGCTGACATAATTATAATAATATAGTCTATAATTTTAATATTTTTAAAATTAGTATCAGAAATGAATAATATCATTAAAATAACAGTAAAAATACTTTGTAAATTGTTCTTTAAAAACTTGACCATATTGTTTTTGTGTGATAAAATTTAGTAAGGATGAGGGAGCCTTTAGCTCCCAAATCCTTTTGAAAAAGTATTACTTTTTCTTTTCGAGGTAGTCAATAATCTTTATCATGCTATAAATTCCAGCGAGGATTGAAGCTAAGATTTTGGCTACCTTCTCAATTATATCCCACAATTTTTTACCTCCTTTCTTTTGGTATGTCTATATTATAGCACGCAATGCGTGTAATGTCAATGTTTTATTTTGAAAATACTGCACAAAAATATCGCATTTATTTTATGTAAATTGAACAAAATAAATGTGAGACATGATATACATGTCTCACTAACTAATTATTTTTTTAATATACATATTATTGGCTATAATCATATATTTTTTGTAATGCTTTGCGGTTTTCTTCAAAATAATTTTCCGTAATTGTATCCTTTCCATTTATGAATAATATATTGTTATTTATAAATTCATGTAATATATTACTATTTATAAATCTATGTCCAAAAACATCGCTGTCAAGGTGTTTTAATACTATATCACCTATTGTTTTATCCGAATGGTATTTTGCATAACTTTCGCAAAATATTTCAAGACTTGAAATTGATTGCACATTATCCGGACTATTAAAATCGCATAATTGAAATATAAATATCTTTTGGTCAAGTCTTATTTTCGGATTATATTTTTTATCTAGTGTTTTATATGGAATAGATAATTTTTTTAGAATTATTTTTACAAAATTATCTAATGAGTTTTCGTAGGATTTGTCTATATAATCCCAATATTTTAATTCCGTTTCTATTTTTGGAATTAATTCTTTTTCTATAATATTTTGGTCTACCATAAATATTATAGATTCTGATTTACATGGTTCTTCAAAATCCCATTCAAAATTGTCAAAATCTTCTAAATATTTATTAATCTGTAGAAAAAACTCATTATCCACAGGCTTATTGTCAATTGTGCAATTAGCGCCAGCTGAACAATTGCTTCCGAATGTACAGTTTTTATTAAATGTGTTATTATTGCCAAAGGTACAATGGCAACCGAATATTGAGCCACTACCAAAGTTATTATCTGAGCAAAAAAAACAATAATTTTTGAATTTATAACCCGAAAAGTCATTACCGTCCCCGAAAGCACAGCCGTCTTCAAAAACATATATAGCGTCTTGGGGTAGAATCTCTTTTTTAAACTTGATACTGCTGTAATCACCCTTGGGACATTCAATAATACCATATTCGTTTTTTTCTAATTTTTTAATATCTTCTATTGTATATTTTTTCATTTAAAGTTTCCTTTCAATAAAATTAATTATGTTATTATTATACAATATTACATTAGTTATGTCGATAGTTTTTTAAAATATTATAAAAAAGGGGTAGCATAAAACTACCCCTATACTATATTGAAATTAATCAAAACAATTAAAACAATCATAACAATAATATGGTAATTTGTCAGTGTTGATTTTAATGTTGTCGGGAACGGATACATTTTTAAGATTTTTACAACCAGCGAAAACACGATTTTTAATCTCTGTTTCGCTATTATAAATCTTTAATGTTTTTAATCCGGTGCAATCCGCAAAAGCGGCGAATCCAATTGTGATAACGCTATCAGGAATTATTATGCTTTCTAATCTTTTACAAAACCAAAAAGCATATTCTCCAATTTCGGTAATATTATTAGGAATTATTATTGTTTGTAAATTATAACAATTTTTAAAAGCATAATCCCCAATCCGTTCCGTTTCGTTTGACATGGTTACACTAGTCAGACTAGTACAATCACTAAAAGCGGAAGATTCTATTGAGATTACACTATGTGGAATAACTATACTAGTCAGACTAATACAGCCACTAAATGTACAGTGTTCTATCACTGTTACGTTGGGAATTTTTATACTTTTGAGATTTGTACAATCTTGAAAAGCATAATCCCCAATCCATGTTACTTTTTTTGGTATGTTTATCGTTTCTAGACTTTCACAATTTTCAAAAGCACCACGCCCTATGTATTCTATACAATCAGGTATAGTTATGTTTTTTAAGCTTGTACATTCTCGAAATGTACCGCCTGATATATAATTAAGACTATCAGGGAGTATTACATTAACAAGATTCTCACAACCTCTAAACGCTTCACCGCCTATCAAGGCTAATCCCTCAGGCAACGTAATTTTCTTTAGATTTTCGCAATCTTTGAAAGAACGATACCCAATTGTGATTATACTATCAGGAAGTACTATGCTTTCTAGACTTTCACAAAATTGAAAAGCATAATCTCCAATTTCTTCTAAGTTTTCTGAAAGTTTAATGCTTTTTAGATTTTCACAACCTGAAAACGCATAATCTCCTATTTTGATAACGCTATCAGACATTGTTATGCTTTCTAAACTTGTGCGAACCCAAAAAGCATGATTCTTAATTTCGGTAACATTATCTGGAATATCAAATGTTCCATTTATTATATCCTCATCGTCTACTTCAATTAAAATATTGTTTTCTATTTTCATTATAAATCCTCCTTTTAATTTTTATTTACATCTTCAAAGCTTCGTTCCATGAAATACGTCTTACCAATTTAATAGTATTAGTGACATATATATCATCAATTAACTCCTTTTCAATAATATCACCCGGTTCAACCTCAAATAAAGCAATATTACTTAAATTGCCATGCCAATAATTAAATACATCGTATAGATTTTTAACATAATGATATCCTCTTCTAAAACATTTTATATTATCAATAATAGGCATTTGTCTGCCTATGTCGTACTCCGTATCACGATATGAATAAGTTATTTTATTTTCATCGCATATAATATCACATGCTTTGAAATTTCCTTTTTTTATTAGGTTTTCACAATGAACAAATGCGCTGTCACCTATGCGTTTTATGCTATCTGGGATATTTATTGAACTTAAATTTTCACAATTAGAAAACGCACATGCTCCAATTTCTGTAACACCGTTAGGAATAATTAGTGATTGCAAATTTGTGCAACCGTCGAACGTTAAATCACCGATTCGTTTCACACTATTAGGAATATTTATATATTCTAAATCTGTGCAATGTCGGAATGTCCAGTTATCTATATATGTGATCCCATCAGGTATGTGTACTGATTTTAAAAAGTTGCATTCTGCAAATGCGCCGCTCCAAATATATTTAACGTTATTAGGAATGTCAATAGATGTTAAATTTTTGCGACCTTCAAACGCATCACTGCCTATCTCTGTAACATTGTCAGGAATTATTACTGTTCCGTTTTCTATATCTTCATAAAAAACTTTTTTTAAAATATTGTTTTCTATTATCATGTTTTTGCTCCTTTAAATTTATTTTTTATTTTTTTCTAAAAGTGATAATAAATCCGATATAATATCACCATAGTTTTTCCCGGTTCTTGCTTTTATATCGTCCAACTTGGACGATGTGGATTTACTTAAACGTATGGATTTTATTATTTCTGATTCATCGTTCTCCCCAAAAATTGATTCATATTCCTCAGCTGTCAATTTTTGAGAAGCAAAGGTTTTAGCGTTTTCGTAACTTATCGGAAGTATAGTTTCTCCGCCAGTCCACTCATTAGACATAACACATACTGCATATTTCGTGTTAGCGCCTCCGTAGCAATGCAGAAAAAACTCACCTGTTCTC